>Ga0172379_10007792_pt1 | contig 13755 bp, 11 predicted proteins | sample GrowelOW334metaG_FD_119756 | JGI IMG/M metagenome (GOLD analysis project Ga0172379, IMG submission 119756) | Groundwater microbial communities from an aquifer near a municipal landfill in Southern Ontario, Canada - Groundwater well OW334 metaG | ecosystem: Environmental > Aquatic > Deep... | reverse complement strand
CTTGCGTGAAATCGGCAAAATCCCATTGCTTAAAGCGGAGGAAGAAATTTCGCTCGCCAAACGCAAAGAAAAAGGAGACAAAGAAGCCGAGAAAAAATTGATCGAGGCCAACTTGCGTCTCGTCGTTTCGATTGCCAAAAAATTCATGGGCAAATCTTTAGCGTTGCTGGATTTGATTCAAGAAGGCAACATCGGCTTGTTCCGCGCTGTAAAAAAATTCGAATATCGTAAAGGTTATAAGTTTTCGACTTATGCAACCTGGTGGATCAGACAGGCGATAACGCGCGCATTGGCCGACCAAAGCAGAACCATTCGAATTCCGGTTCACATGGTCGAGACGATCAACAAATTCCAGCAGATCGAACGTCAATTGATTCAAGATCTTGGACGCGAACCGCTGCCGGAAGAAATTGCCGCAGAAATGGGCGAGGAAGTCGACAAAGTCCGCCACATCATCAAGATTTCTCAAGACACTGTTTCGCTCGAAACATCTGTTGGCGAAGATGACGAAGATTCAACGCTCGAAGATTTTATCGAGGACATTAAAAACGTCACGCCGGACAGGGCGGCCGGACTTCAGCTGCTTAAAGATTACGTCAAAGAAATCATCAAAGACCTTTCACCACGCGAACAAAAAATTCTAGAAATGCGTTTTGGCCTCGTAGACGGCGTAAGCCACACGCTCGAAGAAGTCGGCAAAGAGTTTGACGTCACGCGCGAACGCATTCGCCAGATTGAATCCAAAGCGCTCGAAAAAATCCAACAACATCCGTTGATTAAGAGATTGGCGGACTACTAACAATAAAGCAAAATTCAAAGAGCAAAATTCAAAATGTTGGTATCCCTACATGATATTTAAATATATCTTATGCCGGAGGCCACCTGAATTTTGCTCTTTGAATTTTGAATTACTATCAGGGCTTGACCGGATTTTTTAGTGTGTTATCATCTGAATGCACCTTGTAAAAGTCCGGCGTCAGTAAAAGGGCTAAGCGCGCCAAGAGTCCTAACAGACAGAGTGCGCGCCGAATCACCTGATGCGTATGGAGCAAAAAACTCTATGCCGAGACTAAGACGCTTTGATGCGCTGCTACGGCAGAAATCCACCACCACATACGGAGTTCGTAAATAAGGTGCCCTTGCGGGAAACCAAAAAAAGCGAGCTAATGCCAAAGAAGGACGCGCGTCCAACAGGTGGTTTGCATCAACGGTACGGTAAGAACCGAATGGTCTGGGGAGCGTGGTAGTGGCTATCGGCATAGCGACCTAGCCGCAAGCGAAGCATTTCGCGTCGCGTATCCTGATGGGTAGGTGTTATCCGCGAACGTAGCGGATAATGTGAAAGGCAAGCCGATAACAGGGGTCTCTCCTCTGCGTGCCGGCCGAGTAGCTGGAATCATCCATCCAACCCAACACCATGTCTGCAAGGTGCACTACTCCGCGCGACGTACTCCAACGTCGCTTTTTCTTTTGTAAAAACGACCGCTTTTGGCCACTTGCCAAATAAACGAATTTTGGTTATATTATCCACGCTCTGACGGTCGCATTCGACATTCAGAGCAGCGGATATACGACATTCAATATTCGTTTCATAGTATTCCGGGGTAGCTCAGCGGTAGAGCAGTTGACTGTTAATCAATTGGTCGTGGGTTCGAACCCCACCCCCGGAGCCATGCACCATATGGTGCATGGCGGAGCCATCCGATTAGGTAGCTTCGTCATGCATCGGTGAGAAAGAATACCATCCTCTTGACAGGATGGTATTTTTATGGAACCGGGTAGTATATGTACTACACATACGTGCTAAAAAGCATCAAAGATCACAAACTATATATTGGGTATACCGAAGATCTAAAACGACGATACCTTAGCCATCAACAAGGAGATGTTCATGCGACAAAATACAGATTGCCTGTAGCACTAATCTTCTATGAAGCTTATTTAAACAAATACGATGCGTTGCGCAGAGAACGTTATTTAAAAACAGACAAGGGGAAAAAGACTCTGCACGTAATGTTAACCGAATACTTTAATAAAGAATCGAAACATGAGGTGTAGTCAAGGTCTTGGTTTTTAACCGCTAAGATGTTATAAGTAAAATATAATTGGAATCATCTCTTTGCCCTGCCCTTGGGATGCATCACAAAGAGTCCGATTTCTTAAAAAATCAAGGGCCCCAAGTTATCCAAAAAATAAAAGGCCGATTGGATAGCATAACTCAAATTTCTATTACGCTTCTTATGAATCAAAAAGAAGACGATAAACTTAGTCTTACTGCAGACGAGAGATACTGGCTGGATCGAAAATATCCAAGACGAAAATGGGACGAGTGGGGCTCTCCTGTCGGATTAAGCCTTGGCTGGGCAATATTTATTGTTTCAACCGGTTTCTTCCTGTATCTCTTGCACTTGGCAGGACTACTGCAATAACCCAGTCCGGGTTAAAAACAGTCTCTCTATTTCGGGGGACTGTTTTTTTTATTTTGATCGACAACATCTCAACCCCTTGCTTTATTTCTTAAAATGCGCTATGCTTCTTCAACTCTAAAGAGCTTTAACCTTTAACTTGAGTTCTTACTAATAACGAGTCAACACAGCGAAATATGTTCAATTCTAATCGTGGGGGAGGTTTCGGCGGCAGACAAGGCGGCGGCGGAGGCAGCAGAGGTCCTTGGGACCGCGGCTCAGGCGGCCGAGACGGCGGCAGACCTGCAATGTTCCGTGCAACATGCAGCGAATGCGGTAATTCATGTGAGGTGCCTTTCAAACCGAACGGCAGCAAACCGGTTTTTTGTAACGACTGTTTCCGCAGGGATGAGAATCCTAGCCCGCGTCGTTTTGAAGGAGCCGGCGAACGCAGACCGTCATTTAACAGCGACGCTCCGAAACAATCTTACGGAGGCGGCAGCAACTCTCAAGACAGCAAGGAAATCCTGTATCTCAAAGAGCAGATCAAAGTTGCAAACACAAAGCTCGACAATATCTTAAAAGCCCTCTCAACCGTGCTTCCGACAGACGTCTCCAAAGACGAAAAGGAGATAGATGGCATGGAAATCATTGAGGAAATCGTCGAAAAGAAGTCCGCTGACAAAAAGAAGAAAGCTGTCAAAAAAGCAAAAGCGAAGGTCTAATCCCCAAACGCGATGTACGCCATGTACGTTATGCACGCGATGTACGTGATGTACGCCCTTTCGACCCCCTCTTGGCATATTTCCGGATACAGTGTAACCTATTGAAAGCAAAAAGAGCCTTGGCGTAAGAAGTAGTCGAATTTACGCAAATAGCCGTTATTTGCCGTTAATTCATCATAAGCACAAAATTATGCAGGGAACAATCAAAACCTTGACTGACAAGAACTTCGGTTTCATTTCCGAGGAAGGTCAAGACAAAGACTTGTTTTTCCACAGCACATCGCTCGTCGGAGTTAGCTTCCAAGAACTCCAACCCGGAGATGCCGTGACCTTTGAGAAGGAGCAATCCGACAAAGGTCCTCGCGCCATCAACGTACAGCGCGCCTAAGTGAAAACAATCGACAAGTCCTCGTCGCAAGGCGGGGATTTTGTTTTTTCTTTATTCCAATTTTCATGGTAATCTACATGCATGTCCGACAAGCTTATTGCAAACAAAAAAGACTCGGGACGGCATTATTTTGATCGCCCATTGTGTTTGGTTTTGATCGTGTTCTATAAAGCCATCTGGGGATTTTTGGAAACACTTTTAGGTATTTTTATTTTTTATTCCTACAGATTGGTTACCAATGAATTGATGGAGGATCCGCAAGACCTGTTAGCAAACTGGATCATCTCGCATTTTAACGTCACACGGTCAACCGCGACTTTTGGAACGATAGTCATTGCGTTGGGCTTAACCAAAATGATTTTAGCAGCCGCTATTTGGTTAAGATATAAATTCGTACGCGAGCTGGGCATCGTGTTTTTTTCTTTAATAGCTATTTATGGCGCGTATCACAGTTTCGTGCGCTTTTCTTGGTTTACTTACTTCGCCCTGGTCATCGACCTTGTTGCGCTGGCCTATTTTATCTTTGAGCTCCCAAAGCATCTCAAGAAGAGCGGCATTTATGAATAGACGTCAGGTTTGACATTCAACGCGCAAAAACATACTCTTTTGCCGTGATGCGTCTATTTTAGACGTGTTGACTCTTTGACATTTTGAGACACTGCGCGGTAACAGCCGCGTAATCAGGGAGGTTCGTCATGAAAGACAACGTACTGTACCGCCTGTATCGGAAGACGAGTGAGACGACCGAAACCTGTTTCTACGTTGAATGCAACAAGCCGATGAACGACGCGGAGTATGCAACTCTGCGTTGGCTGCTGGCCGAGACGTACGAACAGGACAGACTGCGAGCCGACAGTTGGCTCGCAAACAAGGGGAGAGTGAGGGAAGTCGGCCCCAGGCTGAACTTTGCGACGCCTTTCTCCACCAACGCAGTCGCCATCTGCCACAGCATCGGACTGCATTCCGTGACGCGCCTCGAGCACTCGCGCGTGTTGATCTCGGAAGAAATTCCAGCTCACGACCGCATGACCGAGATGGTCTATCCGGTTACTCTCAAAAGCTATGAGATGGCCGCGAAGCCCGACGAGGTCTTCGCTATCCCGCTGCTCGAAGAAGGGCTGGACGCGCTGCGCCGTTACAACAAAGAGCTCGGTCTTGCCATGGACGAAGCTGACATCGACTATTGCCACGAGCTGTTTGCGGATTGTATGGGCAGAAACCCGACGAACGTCGAGGTGATGCAGATCGGCGTCGCGAATTCGGAACACTGCCGGCACGGCGTATTCAACGCCGATATCGTTATCAACGGCGAAGTTATGCCGCACACGTTGTTTGAGTTGGTAAAAGCGCCGCTCAATGCGCACTCGGACGGATCCGTAATAGCCTTCCACGACAACTCCAGCGCGATCGAAGGCTGGGAGCAATCAATTTTAGCTCCACAGAATCCCGGTGAGATGTGCGCCTTTACTGCTTATAAGGGCAAATACTGCGTTCTGTTCACCGCGGAGACTCACAACTTTCCAACCGGAGTTGCGCCATTCCCCGGCGCGGAGACAGGAACCGGCGGTAGGATCCGCGACGTGCAAGCGACGGGACGCGGCGGCTTGGTCTGCTCTGCGACAACGGGCTACTGTGTTGCCGGACTAGATCTCGGAGATTACCGGATTCCGGGCAGCGACAACTCGTTCGTCTATCCTGTGACGTTAGCCAGTCCTCTCGACATCCTAATTCAAGGCAGCAACGGCGCCTCGGACTACGGCAACAAGTTCGGCGAACCTGTCATAACGGGCTTTTGCCGCAGCTTTGACCTTCGTGTCTACGGCGGCAAAGAGCGCCGCGCCTGGCTCAAGCCCATCTTGTTTACAGGCGGACTGGGCATAATGCTCACGATGCACTGCGAGAAGCACGCACCCGAAGCGGGGATGCTAATCGTCCAAATTGGCGGACCCGCTTACAGAATCGGTATGGGCGGTGGTTCCGCCTCTTCCATGATCCAAGGCGCGAACACAGTTGAACTCGACTTCAACGCAGTACAGCGCGGCGATGCCGAGATGGGACGCAAAGGAGATCGCGTCATTCGCGCCTGTATCGAAATGTGCGCGAACAATCCCATCGAGAGCATCCACGACCAGGGCGCAGGCGGGCCGTGCAATGTGTTAACCGAGCTCATCAATCCTGCAGGCGGCAACGTCGAGATTCGCCGCATCACATGCGGCGACAAGACCATGTCTGTCGTGGAACTTTGGCTGGCCGAATACCAGGAACGCAACGGCCTGCTCATCCGTCCGGAGAATCTGGAGATGTTTCAGGCGATCTGCAGACGCGAACGCGTCAACTGCGAAGTGCTGGGCGAAATCACCGGCGACGGCAGAATCGTGCTCCACGATGCGCAAGACGACAGCACGCCTGTCGACTTGGAGTTGGCTCGAATCCTCGGCAAGCTGCCGCAGAAGGTATTTGCAGCTGATCGACCGAAGTACAAACTGGAGTCATTGAGCATTCCGCGGGGTGTGACGTTGGAAGAGCTGACGAAGATGACCTTTCAGCAACTCTCCGTCGGCTCCAAAGGTTTTCTCGTCCACAAGGTTGACCGAAGCGTGACAGGGCTCATTGCGCAACAACAGTGCTGCGGACCGTTCCAACTGCCGGTTTGCGACGTCGCAATTATCGCCGGCAACACACTTTCTCCCGAGCCGCACGGCGCGGCGACGGCCATCGGCGAACAGCCCATCAAGATATTCGTTAACAGGGAGGCCGGAGCTCGCATGGCGGTGGCCGAGGCTGTCACTAACTTGGCAGCCGCTTACATCAACGGCGGACTCTGGAATACAAAGTGTTCAGCCAACGAAATGTGGGCGGCCAAACAGCCGGGCGAGATTGCCAGCCTGTACGACGCGGTCAGTGCGATGAGCAACTTCATGACGGAAATCGGAATCGCAATCGACGGCGGCAAGGACAGTCTCTCGATGGCAGCCAAAGTCGGCGAAGAAACCGTCAAAGCACCGGGACAAATCGTGGTGTCGCTTTACGCAGCAATGCAAGACGCTACGCTCGTTGCAACGCCGGACATCAAGTACCCGGGACACAGCGTGCTGTTGCTCATCCACTTGAACGATAAGATGCGCTTGGGCGGCTCCGCCTTGGCACAGGCCCTCGGGCAGATTGGTAACGAGTCGCCGGATATTGAAGAAGCCGACAAGCTCGTGCAGGCATTCAGCGCCGAACAACAGCTGCTGTGCTGCGGTCTCATCCGGGCATACCACGATCGCAGCGACGGCGGGTTGATAACAACAGTCTCTGAGATGATTATGTCCGCAGGTTGCGGATGCGAACTGACCATACCGGTCAACGTCGACCCTGTCTCATGGCTGTTCAACGAAGAGTTCGGCATGGTCATTGAATGCTTCGAGCGCGACCTGATGCGTCTGGAGTATCAGATGACTCTGGCGAGCTTTGATAACATCAAGTACACGCGCATTGGCAAAACGACGAGCAAGCGTGAAATGGCGGTCAAGAACTCCGCCGACGAAGTCATCCTCAACGTTTCGACTTCGCAGCTTCGCGATTGGTGGGAGCAGACGAGCGACGAACTCGAGAAACGTCAGATGAATCCGGAATGCGCTTTGGCGCAGATCGAAACACGCCGGATTCACACGCAAACTCCGGCTTACCGCCTGACGTTCAATCCTACGACTTCACCGTCGTACGACTCGATGGACTACCATCCCAAAGTCGCGATCATTCGCGAAGAGGGGAGCAACGGCGATCGCGAGATGGCCACAGCTTTCCATCTTGCGGGATTCGAAGTCTGGGACGTGACGATGCCCGATATGCTGGAAGGCGACCCGGATATGCTCGACGATTTCCGCGGCATCGCCTTTGTCGGCGGGTTCTCGTATGCCGACGCGCTCGACAGTGCCAAGGGATGGGCCGGAACAATCCGCTTCAATCTCAAGTTGAAGGAGATGTTCGAGTGCTTCTACAACCGCGACGACACATTCTCACTCGGCGTGTGCAACGGTTGTCAGCTGATGACGCTTCTCGGCATTGTGCCCTGGCGAGACATCGGCGACAGGCTGCAGCCGCGTTTTATGCACAACGCCTCAGGTCGATTCGAGTCGCGCTGGGCGATGGTGCGCATCGAAAACAGTCGGGCGATGATGCTCAAAGGTATGGGGGGTTCCATCCTGGGCATACCCGTCGCACACGGCGAAGGCAGACTCTTTTGCCCGGACCCGGTGATGTTGAAAAAATGCAAGCAATCACTCGCACCGATCGTCTACGTCGACGACATCGGCAACCCGACCGAGCTCTATCCGTTCAACCCAAACGGCTCACCGGGCGGAATCACCGCCTTGTGGGACCCGTCGGGTAGACACCTCGCCATGATGCCTCACCCGGAACGAGCTTTCTGGATGTGGCAGTGGCACTACGTGCGGGAATTCATGAAGGTGCTGCAAGCATCTCCATGGATGCGCATGTTCCAGAATGCGTACGAGTGGTGCAAAGCAACGGAACCGCTCGTCGAATCTGCTTCAGACGATGACTACTCAGACATCGACTGACCTTGGACAGCGCTGTCCACCCCGCGGCACGTACTGTGATCGCGGTTTTTTTATATATTGACCGACTAAAAGAGCTATGGGAAGATAATTGCCGGCAAATAACCCGGAGGAAAACATGAGCCATCCGCACCTTAGCAAAGCACTCAATCAAGTCGTTGAATACACAATGCCGTACAGCGACATGCAGCTTGGCGAGATCCTCAAGATCACAGCCACAGACGTCGTGTTCAAGACTCAAAAAACCCTAACCGTTCAGATCATCGGATTGGACAGCTCAGAAGAAAAACGCCTGCCGGTCTTCCGCTTCATTGATTGCAAGGTCAACCTCGCAGGCAATGACAAAAGCACTCCGATCCGCCCGCACAAAGGTACGATAGCGGGCGCCGGCATTGCCTGCACGCACCTGCCGCAAATGGTCTGGAATATGGTGGGACTCGGAAGTATCGACATTGGACGCGACTACTCCTTCGAGTATCTCGATGGAAGAGAAGAATTTGTTTACGTCTGCCACATCATTCGCGTCGAACGTCTGCCACGGCCCGAGAAATGGCGAGAGGCAAAGACCGTGGCGCAGCGGTATATACGGAAGGTGGCTCATCTGCGAGCTACCCTTGAGAAGAAACGGAAGGCTTTTGACAAGAGACTTTTGCAAGCGGTTGAAATCAAGACCGCAAATTCCGTCTACCGATTCGACGCTGCGGGTCAGGATGGTTTGCGCAAGATGGCCAAGGTCGGTACTGGCGTGCTGTATACGGAAGTTCGCATCATCTCAGCCAACGTCGGCGGATCGTTGGTAGCCGATGTACAGATTAACGGCAGACGACAGACGATGGAGTCCAGTAAAATCATCTCCATCGAATTCGCTTCCTAGTCGGCACTCGCTCGAGCGCCGCTTTTTTTATTGGCAAATCATCATCAATCAAGTAAAATATATTCATGCAAAAACAATTTTCAAAAACTTTGATGCTCGGTCTTATCCTGGCATCTTTGGGCGCAGGATGCAGCAGTCAAAATACTTCTGGCGACACTTCCAAGACCGGGTCAACGTCCGGAAAATCTTACGACCCTTGCGAGTTGATTACTTTGGCGGACTTTTCTGCGGATTTTCCAAATCAGACTTTGACTCAAGACAAACATGATACGACGGCAAATGCCGTTGGACAGAAAATCTGTTTTTACGGTTCAAAAGACGACATGTATTTTGTTCAGCTTTCAATCATCAGCAACGGCGATATACCCGCATCAAAACAAGCGAATGGTTTAACGGCACAAAGCCAATACGAACAAATCCTGTCCATGATCGCCGGGGCGAATTCTGTCGATGGGATAGGGGATGGCGCATATTACGCCGGCAGCGGCTTGGGGATAGGACGCGGTTTAAGCGTTTTGGACAACGCTCACGGAGTCTACTTTACAATCGACATCGGCCTTGGCGTCGGTAATGACGATCAGGTCAAACATTTGACCATGGAAAAAAATCTGGCACAGAAAGTTCTAGAAAGGTTATAAAAATACCTCCGTCTACTTAGCAGACGGAGGCAAAGCGAGATAGGCATGGAAGACGCTGAACGGCTTGAATTCAACTACTTGTACCTCTAACGCAGACTATGGCCGTTGCAGCACTTCCAGACAGTGCCGTTTCGATTTTCGTACTTCCGCATCCGTTCTCCGCAACTGATACAAAAGCGCGGGGCTTTCGGGTTGAAAGGCTTGGGCGATTCCATCGTGCCGCGTTCCGCGACCAGGCGAGCATGCTCCTCATTGGAAATCACCTCGCTCACGCTGCCGGAGAGCTCTTCTTTGCCGCCTGCCCAGTATTTGTAGACGTAGTTTCCGCGAAACGCCTTGCCATCCTCACCCAATGCGGCAATCTTAAAGAAGACAGTATCATGAGAGTGCGACTGGCCGCGACTGCGAAGCGCGCTCTGTTGAATAAGCACCACGATCTGCGTGATACCGTTGCTGTGGAATAGATCAACCTGCGACATCTGACACCTCTTGGCTTGAGTGAAAGCTGCGAACCGTCCTGATAGTAAGTCGTATTTTCCGTTAAATGTCAAGATCGCGAGATTGCTGTACAATTAAGAAATATGCCCGACGAACTAATTGATATCTACGACGCTGATAACAGACCGATTGGCGTCAGAAAAATGAAACATGCGGCGCACAAAGACGGATCGTGGCACAGGGCTGCGCATGTTTGGATTTATAATTCAAAAGGCGAAATACTTTTGCAGTTAAGGGCAAAGACAAAAGATCTTTATCCCGACCGATGGGATATTTCTGCGGCCGGACACGCTGGAGCGGGTGAGAGCGAAGTCGATGCCGCTATCAGCGAGACGAGAGAAGAAATCGGCCTGACCGTAAAACCCGAGGATTTGCAGTTTTTCAAAATCAGGGAATTGAAAATCGACACGCCGCAGATGAAAAATGATGAGTTCTGCTACGTCTATTTTTTAAAGTTTGACGGTGGTACCAACACTTTCAGAATGGATGACGGAGAAGTTGCGGAAGTTAAATTCATATCGATTGACGAGCTGGAGGCTGATTTAAAAAATCATACAGAAAAATACGCGCAGCACGGCAGTTATTGGGATGAGGTGATTGAGGAAGTGAAACTAAAAATGCAATCAGCCCGGATTGCCACGTCGTCGGACTCCTCGCAATGACAGAGAGGAGTCGGACTGCGCTCGCAATGACACTATTGAATCTCCGCGGTCTTCATCTCTTTCTTGAAAGTTTCCAAACTTTCTTGAGATTTTATCCAATCCGATTCGCGGGCGAGAATTTGTTCGTCCAGATCTTTGAGGCGCTTGGCTTTTTGAACATTGGGCGGAGTCGGATGTTCGACAAAATATTGCAGAATTGTATTTTTTTCTTTAGTCAGTGCCTCCATGTCGTGCTCAAGACGTTTAAGACCGTTTTTCGTTTGTTGGATGTCGCCAAAAATATCGACTTTGGTTCGCATGTAGGGGATCGTGCCTTCCACGATTGGTTTTTCATCTTCCTCCAAAGTAAACTTTTCGTGCGTTTTTAATTCGTAAACGTAAATTTCGTACGGGTAAGGATAGCGTTTTGCACGGCCGTCTTTGATTTCCAAAATGGAAGTTGCGATCTGCGAAACAAAAGTTCGGCTGTGGCTGACAAAAATAATCGTGCCTTCAAATTCAGACAGAGCTTCTCCCAACGCTTCCACCGTATCAAAATCCAGATGATTGTTCGGTTCGTCAAAAACTAAAACGTCGTATCTGCCGAGACAAATGCCGGCAAGACAAAGACGTGCTCGCTCGCCGCCCGAAAGAACGGAGATTGGTTTTTCCAAATCATTTTTGGTGAACAAAAAATTACTCGCCATGCGCAAAAGATCTTCCGGCAAAGCGCGTCCCGATGCGGAAACCAAGTAATCGCCGGCAGAGCCGATCGTCGGAAGCATCAGCGGAACATGCTGAGCGTAATAAGCCACGCGAAGGTTGTAGCCCCACTTAAACGAACCGGAGAGCAAAGGTAGTTGTTCGGCGATCGTTTTTAGGAAGGTCGACTTGCCTTGACCGTTTTCTCCCAAAACCGCCAAATGTTCGCCGCGATTTATCTCAAAATCAATATGTTCGAGCACAGGTTTGTCCGCAGAATAACCAACTGATAGATCTTTGCATTCCAGCGCCACGGCTTTTTTCTGCGGCGGCGCTGTTATTTTTATGCGTACGGTTCGCATCGAATGTGCAATTTCAATTGTCTGCAATTTATCGATTTGCTTCATCTTGGATTGCGCCTGCGTTGCCTTGGAGGCTTTTGCACGAAACTTGTCGACGAACCCCTGCAAATGACGACGCTGCGCCTCTATCTTTTTATTGTAACGCCTAGCTTCTTCCAAGCGTCCTTCTTTAAACTCAAGATATGCCTCTACGTTGCCGGGGAATAAAGTCAGCTTTTGATTGTCTAACTCCAAAGTATGGGTGCAGACGTTTTTTAAAAATTCACGGTCATGCGAAATGAGCAGCAGAGCACCGCGATAAGTGCGGAGAACTTCTTCCAGCAAAAGCACGGTCTGCAAATCAAGATAGTTCGTAGGTTCGTCAAGCAATAAAAGATTTGGCTGCCGGACGAGGATGCCGGCCAAACGCACGCGCATTTGATAACCGCCGGAAAGACTCAAAAACTTTACTTCCAACTTTTCTTTTTTGATCTCAAACGCTCCCGCCATCTTGGCGCACTCCCAAGGCTCGCGATCTGACACGCGGACAAGGTAATCGACCACCGTTTCGTCCGGCGGAAAAACTTCGTTCTGCTCAAGATAACCAAGTCGAGTATTTGGATGCAGGTTAACCGAACCGCTATCAAGAGCTTCTTGCCCCAAAATCATGCGCATCAACGTCGTCTTACCCGAACCGTTTGCACCGATCAACCCGATCTTTTGTCCTTCCGCGATGGAAACGGTTGCATCATCAAAAAGCCTTCGATTGCCGAAAGATTTGGATATATCCTGAAATTGCAAGACTATGGACATGGGCGCCAGTATGACAGAAAACCGCAAGATTGTCATTAATTGATACTAAAAAGAGGCTATACAGCCTCTTTATCCAGTTGCATCATGCCAAAAATGTTGCCTTCCGTATCAATGCCGTAAGCAACCCAGCCCATGCCTTTGACCGCCATTTTATCGAGTGCGATTTTTCCTCCGTTTAAGGTCACCGCAGCCATGGACTCGTCCAGAGAGGGGACAGTCTGCGTACAAACAAATGCGTTGACTGCAGAACCCTCTTTTGGCGCAGAACCTTTACGCAACATCATTCCGCCATTGATACCATCGTCGCTTTTCTCTCCAGTAGAAACCATCCAGTAATCACCTTCGCTCCATTTTGTAATTTCCCAACCGAAAATAGTTTTATAGAACTTGCTTGCACGATCAATGTCAGTGCAATGAATTTCAAAATGTACGGGGCGAAACATATATTTGAAAATTATGAATTAAGAATTATGAATTTATTCATCTCTATCAGAGCAATCCTCCCCCTCTGTCATTTCGACCGGAGCGCAAAAGCGAAGTGGAGAAATCTCATTGCATATATACACAGTTGCTTTGTCATTTAGTACAAGGGATCTCTCCACTCCGCTGTGTTACGGTCGAGATGACAGAGGTGAGATTGCCGCGCTCCGTCCAACTTCGCTCGCAATGACAGAAGGGAGGCTTTGTCAGTTTATAGTCGCATTGTAATCCGGCGAGCTGATGACGATCGGAGCGTCGAGATCATAGTTGCCGGAATCCGCTATTGACCTCAAAATATCAACTCGTCCGACTGATTCGGCCCAGACATCTTTTGTGGAAGAATCGCTGGGGTTGGTCAAATCTTCTCGTCTTGTTGCGAGAAAAATTTTGAGCCATATTTTTTCGTCGATCCCTGACTTTGGACTCCCGCCGGCCGTTTGATTCGTGCGCACAACAATCGCAGACAAGCTGTCCGGACCATTGCCGCCGCCATGTTGGATTATCGTGTCAAAGATTACTGCGCGACTCAACGCATAATGTAAACCAAATTCATCAGACGTTTGCATGGCCGGAATGTAATACAACTCATCCGTAACCGCATCTTGTACCGCTCTAAAGATCGGATCATCCGCTGCTGTTAACCAGGTTTGCGGAAAGCCGGACAGACCGTCGACAGACGAATCTTCGT
>Ga0172379_10007791_pt1 | contig 13755 bp, 10 predicted proteins | sample GrowelOW334metaG_FD_119756 | JGI IMG/M metagenome (GOLD analysis project Ga0172379, IMG submission 119756) | Groundwater microbial communities from an aquifer near a municipal landfill in Southern Ontario, Canada - Groundwater well OW334 metaG | ecosystem: Environmental > Aquatic > Deep... | reverse complement strand
CGTTCGAGGTCAGCAGCACCAATACGCTTTCTCACTCTTTGCGAGTAGAAACTGCGATCTTCCATTCCAACTATCATAATCTGATCGAGCCGAATGTGCAGAGCGATACTGTGTTGAAAGCAGTTACGGTCAATTTCAAAAATCTGACGGAAGCTCGAATCCAGGGATTCGAAATAAGCATTCTCGCGCAATCATTGCAACGTACTCTGGCTATTGATCTCCATTACAACTATAATTGGGCGATCGATACGAGGACGAAATCCTTTCTGCGGTTTCGTCCCCGGCATATTGCAAGCTTGAATGCAGAATATCACTGGAACTCTCTGATATTCGGAATGGATTACCGATTCGTTAGCAGGATTGAAGCGATTGACAATACACTGGTGAATCTTGCCCCGATAAAGAACGGCAGTCAGCGTGTTGCAAACCATATTGTTGATGTCAGAGGGATTGCCGATCTGGCGGGATGGTCCGTACCGGTCCGCGCTTCACTGAATATCAAGAATGTGCTCGGGTATAATTATAACGAACTGATCGGGAATATTTCCCCTCCGCGTCATGTAGTTGTTTCCTTTGAAGGAATCATGTAGTGAATATATTGCAAGTCCTTTCCCAATTTGAAGTCACCGGTGCCGAAACTTTCGCTGCGACGCTTGCCGATACGCAGATTGCCAAGGGCCATACTGTTTATATTATTTCTGACAATTTTTATACGCCTACTGCAGCGACCGTCATTTCGCATCCCATCGGGAAAAGGGATCTGGCGCAGCGGTGGAAGAATGTTGCGTTCCTACAACGCTTCATCCGTGAAAAACATATTGATGTGGTTCATGCCCATTCCCGGGCAGCCAGTTGGGTCTGCTATTTTGCCACGCGTGGAGGGACGGTTCCGCTTGTTTCGTCGATCCACGGACGGCAGCATCTCCATTTTTCGTCAAAAATGTTTTCGGTATACGGTGAAAAACGTGTCGCAGTCTGCAAATCCATCTACGATCATCTGAATCATGATCTTTCCTATCCGCTGGATGTACTGTCGCTGGTGCACAATGGTATTGATCTGACGAAGTGGAAATTCAAGAAGCACCAGCCGCCGAAACGGAAAAAGAAGATCGTTTCGTTTGTGGGACGACTCTCCGGATTCAAAGGAGATACTCTTTTAATCATTGTCGAAAAGATCTTTCCCCGAGTGTTCGAACGCTATCAAAATGTGGAATTTCACATCATCGGCGGGATGAATGAAAAGAGCAAAATAATACCTGCAATTTCACGCACGAATACGGCCGTTGGGACGGAATTCATCATTGCCAAAGGATTCAGCAAAGATGTAGAATCGATCTACCGCGATTCGAACGTGATCGTCGGATCCGGCCGTGTGGCGATGGAGGCGCTTGCCTGCGGATCGCCGGTCATTTCCATCGGCGAATCGAATTATGTCGGCATCATTTCAGAAGAGACGAAGTCCGAAGCATTGATTACTAACTTCGGGGATTTGGATGCCCGGCGGCCGATCGATGTCGAACGGTCTGTCGATGCCATTCTATTTGCTCTGGAGCATCCCGAACAGATTTCCGGAGAGTGGGGAAGAAAATTCATTGAAGAAAACTTTGAGATCAATGCAGTTTCCGGTCAAATGAATGCAGTCTATACGGAAGCGATCGCAAAAAAGAAGGGAATCGAAGAAATTCCGATACTTGCCTATCATCAAGTCGGCTCAACTGCACATTCACAAATGAAAACGGACGCTGCCGTACAGTTTCACGATCTGTTGCACAGTTCCGATCTTTTCGGGAATGAACGAGCCGGAATCAGTCCGGGAAACGAACGATCGATCGATGTGAAGGAATTTGAAGCGCAATTGATGTTCCTGCAACGGAATGGATTTACTTCGTTGACATTCAACGATATGAAGCGGATCGTCGCTTGCGAACGACCGTTGCCGGAGCGGCCGATTGTTCTTACCTTTGGCCCTTCCGAAGCAAATTATCTCCATGCGTTCCCATTGTTAAAAAAATACGGATTCACAGCGCTGTTCTTCCTTCAAACGGATTTCTCAAAGGAGGGAGAGCATCCATTCATAACGCTGGACCAGGCAACAGAATTATCGAAAAGCGGTTATGAGATCGGTTCGGCATCCTTCAGCAATCCAAAAATGAACCTACAGTCGGATGAAGAACTTGAGAAGGAGATTCTTGGTTCAAAAACGCTGTTGGAAAAGAAGTTGAAGCTGCCGATACGTTCTTTTGCGTACCCAAACGGATTTGTCAACGAAAAGATCAAACGGATCGTGAAGGAATCGGGTTATGAATTTGCTGTCGCATTGGATGAAGGACGAAGGAACTTTTGGACTGACCTACTGAAGATCCGCAGGATTCAGATCTTTTCGGGGGCGTCAAAATTCTCGTTTTGGAAAAAAACTTCAGGAAAGTATCATTGGTCTAAGTATGTTTATTGATTCGCACTGCCACCTTTTTTATCAAGATTATAACGAAGATCTGAATGAGGTCATCCATCGCGCACACGAGGCGGGAGTGGATACATTTATCGTCCCTGCAACAAATTATGAAACAGCACTACAGGCGATTGCACTTGCCGAACGGCATTCGTCAATTTTTGTTGCCGTAGGGTTTCATCCGCTGGACCTTAAAGACTATTCCGATGAGCGTCTGGAATTATTGGCGGAATTGTCCTCACATCCTAAAGTTGTGGCGATCGGAGAGATTGGCATCGACTATTTCTACGATAGATCGCCACGGGAGTATCAAAAAGAGATTTTCTCCCGACAAATCGAACTGGCGATTAGAAAGGATTTGCCGATCATCGTTCACACCCGTGATTCCGTGCAAGAGGCGATCGATATCGCAATTCGTTTTTCCGTCCAACATCCTGGATGGAAAAAAAGCGGGAAGAGAGGGGTGTTCCATTGTTTTACCGGAGATGCACAACAGGCTCAAACACTTTTTGATAATGGCTTTCTCGTCTCTTTTCCCGGTCCTGTGACATTTAAGAAGTCAACGATGCCGGATGTTATTCGTCAGATTGGGCTTGACCATATCATGGTTGAAACCGATTCGCCATATCTCACTCCTGTTCCACACCGCGGTAAACGCAATGAGCCGTCCTATATTCCGCTGATTGCTCAAACGATAGCGCAAACACTGAATGTTTCCATCGAAGAAGTTGGAAAGCGAACCACCGCAAATGCGAAATCACTTTTTCACCTTCCATAATTATCAGGACATACTTATTATGATGCGGCGTATTTTTCCGACAACACATTGTGTACACTATGCGAAGTTATGGATGCTCATTATTGCAGCGGCAGGTTTGCAAGCACAAACACAGCAACTCGAAATAGATTATACAATCCGCCTGTTGCAGGATCAACGGTCGGGACGATCCGAAGCACTGCTTTCATATCTTTCTTCCGGTAGCGCGAAGGAACGGGAATCTGCATTATTAGCACTGTCAAATATTCAGGACACGTCGACCGTGGATCAGATCATTCCCTTGCTGAGCGATGAATCGGCAAGCGTTCGTTCAATGGCTGCTTTTGCATTGGGAATGATCGGCAAACCAAAAGGGACTGCGCTTTTGTTCAGGCGATTATCCGTCGAACGGGATGAAAAATGCGTTGCGGAAATCTTTAATGCCATTGGACTTTCCGGAACACAGGATGATCTGAAAAAAATGATCAATCAAACCGAGGATTATAAACCGGAATGGAATCCTTTTGTTGCACAGGCGATTGTCCGATTCACGAACCGGAAAATCAAAGATGTTGCGACTGCACGGTATGCGGTGACATTGTTGAACGATAACAAAAGCATCCTGAATGCTGCATATGCACTCATGAGGATGAATGATACCGTCATTATCAACACCTATAAGGAACAGATTCACCGTTTGATGAATAATGCTTCACCCTTGCTGCGGATGTGGGGTGCAACAATGCTGGGTGCTGCCAACGATCCGATTTCACTAAAAAAACTGATCCGAAGCGCTCAGGCAGATAAAGACTGGCGTGTTCGTGTGAATGCCATTCGTGCCGTAAAAATGAAACGGGAGGCTAAAGGAGAGTTGCTAAAACTGTTTGTCGATAAGAATTTGCATGTTGCGCTGGCAGCAGTATCGTCCTATGATATGATGACGGAAAAGGACACACAATTTATTGATAGTGTACGGATGGTTGAAATTCTGAAATCCAATACGACTGCCACTGCCGTGAAAGACAATATCCGGAAAATCGTGGCAAAACGGATGGGGGAGCGTGCTCTTCCATTAATCGATGGCTGGAAAGGGGAGAGTGCCATCAGTACAGCAGAACGTGTTCATGCATATGGCGAAACTCGTTCTGTGAACGCCGTCCCAATAATCAAAGAAGCGATCCGTCAGTCAGGGAATTCCCTTGTATTAATCGCCGGAATCGAAGCGTATCAGTTGATTGCTCAGAATAACAGTGAGTCAGTGCAGAAGGATTTTTTAAAGACAGCAACGCTGTTGTTCGACAAGCGGGATGCCGGCATTTCCTATTCTGCTGCAATCGCATTTCAGGATACATCGTTCGGGAAAGAGATCCGCAAGATCTATCTCTCCGCATTGTATAGCGCTTACCGATCGATGAATGCCGCCGCCGATCTTGAACCGATGGTAGAGCTTCTGAACGTCTTTGCCGACATAGCCGACACAACGGCGTTACCGGTGATCGAACAGGGACTAGCAGCTCAGGATCGTGTGATACGAACCGCGGCAGAAAAAGCATATACCGCCATCACAGGAAATCCTTCGCCTGTTCGTTTTATCAAAAACCCCGATGAATACAAACCATTCTTCCAAAATGAAGATTTGGAACTGCTGAAAAAATATTCCGGCGCCGATGTCTTTACATCACGGGGCAAGATCAGGATCGTTTTCGCAAAGGAAGCTGCTCCGTTAACTGTTCTAAACTTTATTCTCTTGGCTCAAAAGAAATTCTATGATGGACTTTCCTTCCATCGAGTGGTCAGCAATTTTGTGATTCAGGGGGGCGATCCGCTCGGAAACGGGAGCGGAGGACCGAACTATTCCATCCGGACAGAAGTGCATCCATCAGCAACATACCGGACCGGGGCAGTAGGTATGGCAAGCGCAGGGAAGGATACGGAAGGTTCACAATGGTTTATCACACACAGTCCCACGCCACATTTGGATTACCGTTACACTGTTTTTGGATATACATCCGATGGGAAGGTGGTCGATACGATCATGATCGGAGACACCATCGAACGGGTGGTGCTCTTTTAGCTGAGCACGAGTAAGAAAAAAAAGGCGGCCATGGCCGCCTTTTTTTATTCATACTAAAGGTGTATTATTTAAAGCTCTCCACAGCACCTTTTACTGTATCGTGCAATTCAATCACTTTCGCAACTTTGGTGATTGTGAAGACTTGAACGACCTTTTCTGTTGCAGAAGCAATCTTCAGGTTGCCGCCTGCATTGCGCATGGTGGTCACTGCTCCGATCAACATGCCGAGTCCGGAACTGTTCATCAGCGATACGCCGCCCAGATCGACGACGATCTGTTTCTTCTTGGCATCGAGCAGTTTATGCAGTGCACTGTTCAGTTCGGATGCTTCCGGTCCGCCGAGCATACTTCCTTCCATGCGGATAACGGTGACGTCATTCATTTCTTTGGTTGAGAACTTCATAATTTTCTCTCAAAAAGATGTGATTATTTCTTCAATACTTTCCGTTTAGAAAAATCCAGCACCAGCGAACTTGCTACGTAGATCGTCGAATATGTTCCCAGGATCGTTCCAATGAAGAATGTGAAGGCAAATCCGCGATTGACTTCCCCTCCGAAAATCACCAAAACGATCAGCACGAGGAATACCGTTCCATTCGTGATGATCGACCGGCTCAATGTTTCGTTGACAGACCGGTTGATGATTGATTCGAGATCTTCCGTTTTATGGATCTTCAAATTCTCTCGAACGCGATCGAATATGACCACCGTATCGTTAATAGAAAATCCGACCAGTGTCAAGAATGCAGCCATGATGTTTTGATCAATCTCTAGGTTAAGATAGGGCGATAGTCCGTTCAACAGTACGATGATGCCGAATGTTGCGATCACATCATGAAATAGTGCGACAACGCCAGCGAGACCGTAGATAAATTGAAACCGGAATCCGACATAGAGCATAATGATCAGCATTGCTGAGAAGACTGCATATACTGCATTCGTCCGCAGTTCAGCGCCGATCTTCGGACCGATTTTATCTTCCTTCAGAATCTTGAAAGGGTTATTCGGGAACTGTATCGCCAATTGTTTGCGAATATTGTCCAATGCAGTTGTTCCCTGACTCTGCTCTGCAGTACGGATCAGGATATCCTTGGGTGATCCGAATACTTTTATTTCGCTGCTGTTGTACCCTGCTTTTTGAACAGCATCACGTACTTCGGAGATTGCTGGTGGATTTTCGAATCGGACGAGAACCTCTGTGCCGCCGAGGAAGTCGATCCCGAAGGAAACTCCGCGAACGAACGCACCGATCAAGCCGATGGCAATCACTCCGATCGAGATTGAATACCAGATTTTCCTGGATTTCATGAAATTGATATTTGTCTTTTCTAAAATTCTCATGCGAGTATAGCTCCTAAATCTTATCCAAAATTGATGTCAGTGGTTCCGCGGTCGACCATGATGTCGAACACCACGCGTGTAATAACGATAGCCGTGAAGAGGTTAGCCGTCACACCCATCATCAGAGTCAAGGCAAAGCCCTGAACGGGTCCGCTGCCGAACTGATAGAGCACGATACCCGAAAAGAGTGTTGTGATGTTCGAGTCGAAAATAGCACTGAATGCTTTATCATACCCTGCATCGATGGACGCACGCAATGTTTTGTGTGTCGCCAGTTCTTCGCGTATGCGTTCAAAGATAAGCACGTTGGCATCCACTGCCATACCGATGGTGAGCACGATACCTGCAATACCTGGAAGGGTAAGTGTGCCGCTGAACGCCGCAAGAATTGAGAAAATGAACAGTGTGTTAATGAACAATGCAATGTCGGCCACGAATCCACCGCTGCGGTAATAGAAAATCATGAAACCAAGGATCAATGCCAATGCAAGTATGACTGAATTCGTGCCAGCATTAATGGAATCTTCGCCAAGCGACGGTCCGACACTGCGCTGTTCCATAATTTCCACAGGGGCAGGGAGGGCGCCCGCTTTCAGGACGATCTCCAGCAGCCGTGCTTCATCGATATTTTCCATCCCTTCAATCTGCGAACGTCCGCCGGTGATTTTCCCGCGGATATTTGGCGCGGAGAAGACTGCATCGTCCAGCACGATCGCCATGCGCTTGTTCACATTCGCGCCGGTAATACGTGCCCACTCGCGTGAACCTTCGTTATTCATTTCCATGGTCACGATCGGCTGATTGAAACTTGGATCGATCGTTGCCTGTGCATTAACGACGACACTTCCGGTCAGTTCCGGTGTCTTCTTCAGTCCGTAGAGTGAATAATATTTCACTCCTTCGCTAATGAAGAGATGTTTCGAAGAGAAGTAGAACGCCATGTCGGCCGGCATCAATTTCTGCACATCAGGACGCGCCAGCAGGCGATTTACTTTATCTTTGTCATTTTCAGAGACATACGCTTCGCCGCTCCCTTGTTGATTCGGACGTGCCAGGAAAAGGAAAGGATGTTCTTTTTTGAGTTGTTCCGGTGTTTTTTGGGCATCAGAAATTGACGATGCACCTGTATCCGATGTATTCGTTAAAGCAGATAAGGTGTTCTTTTGCTGCTTTGATGACTGCTTGGACGAATCGAACGTGCCAGTCGAATCGCTATATCCTTTTCCCGCAAGATATTTGTCGATGGCATCCATCGTCTTATAGATGATCTCGGGGTCTTTCATCAATTTGAATTCCAGCAATGCGGTACCTTGCAGCAACTGGCGAACTTCATCTTCCTTCGACACGCCCGGAAGTTCAACAATGATCCTTCGCCCGCCTTGTTTTTGGATTGCCGGTTCCGATACGCCGTATTGATCCACGCGGTTACGAACGATTTCCATAGCGCGGTCGACAGCCTTATCAGTTTCATCCTGCAGTCGTTTTAAGACCTGATTATTATCTTCACGCAGACTTCCGTAATACCGGCTTAATCGGATCTGTTTCGCTTCGAATGCACGCTGGAACAATGTGATGATGCTTTCATCGCTGGTTTGTGCTTCTTTCGTGACTTCCGCCATAATCTGGGCGAATTGATCATCCTTATTTTTTGCGATCTGCTCGAGCATCTTTAATACGTTTACTTCCATGACGACGCGCATCCCGCCTTGCAGGTCCAAACCGAGTTTGATCCGTTTTGATTTCGCATCGCGAATGGATACTTCATTGTCTGCGACATATTTGGCACTGTCTTCGCCGATCCGGGATGTCAGTTCCTTTTCGAAATGATAAGCTTGGTAGGTGGGGAAGAGAAAGTAGAGTGCTAAACCAAACGTCGCAACAATTACAAACAACTTACCGCGATTTTTTTTCACAAATAAACCTCCGCAAAATACAGGTGTTGTTGAATTAAAAGTAGTACAAGAACCATGGACGAGAACCGCGATCCGAATACGAACAAGAATCCTCGTCCATAGCTCAGGGACAAAAATATAACGCAAAACCGCTCTAAAATCAACGAAAATTTACCCGATTGTCATATCTGCTTCGTTGTTATTCTACCGATAATTTTCTACTTTGTGCCAGTCGTGCAACTTTTCACCGCAGAATCCGAAATATTTGGACGGCAATTCACCCAATAATTATTAATGCGCCTCAGAAAAATTCTGCTCCTAACCGGAGCGTTCATACTTTCCGTTGTTGTCTTCATCCTTAACGCTGCCACGAAGAATGTCGATCTGGACACCTCCTTTCTTCAGCACGTGCGTACTGTCTGCATCCTGTTATCCTTTACTGCAATTGCACTCTACCTGAACATCACCAAAAAAGAAAAACAGCGGGGAATCGTTCAGGGAATCGGTGCCGTCTCGATTGTAGCCGGTATCTTTCTAGCAATCTATCTCGTCATCAGTTTTCTACCGCTAAAGGGATTTGAAACTAGGGATCTGACCCTATTCCCGCGAGATTATCAAACAATCTTTTTCTCTTCCGTGTTCAGCATTGTTGCGGGTATTTATGCCATTGTTTCGCTGCTCTCTATAAAAGACCTCGTCCTGTACAAACGGAAAAAAACGACGCTTCGGAATTTTGTCATTCTCATCGGCAGTATCATTACCGCTTCCTGTTCGCAATTGCTGAACAAGCCGCTGGAAGAGTCAATCGTCAGCGGCATTTTTACGGGAATTGCAGTTCTCATGATCATAACGAATTCCTTCCGGCTTGCATGGATCGCGTATCTCCCGCGAAAAGAAAAGATCTATTCGCTTTTATACTCTCTGCTGTCATTCTTCGGCTTTCTGGTGATCCTTGTCGTATTTTCTCAGGAAGCGGGATGGGCAGAGAAGGGGATCCATTATTACAGTTCGGCATTATATACGTTTGTCCAACTGACATCGATCTTTGGCGCCGTTTATTTCGGCATGTCGTTCAGCAGCACATTATTTCATCTTCCTACTGCGGAAGCGTTCGACCGCAAACAGACCGAGATTAGTTCGCTGCATAATTTGAGCCGTCTTATCAATCAGGTGTTCGATCTGAAAGATCTGGCGGAGACCGCCACAAAAATGACGACGGAAGTTGTGCAGGCAACAAGTGTTTGGTTGGAGATCATACCGACCGAAGGTTCGTTCCATAAGAGCGGATTGATGTCCCACCGGAATATCGATGAGCGGGAAATTGAAGCGATCCTTGCGGGAAACGAACAATCCGTCCGGAAGATTGTGTGTGATACGAAAAAAGTATTGATGATCGACGACGTCAGTTCCGATAAAAGAACAAAGCATCTGCAGAAAATGAAAAAGGTCGGTTCGCTGCTGGTTGTACCGTTGCTATCGCATCAACAGGTAATCGGCATTCTCTATGCAACCAAAGAGATTGACTTCGGTTTCGATCAGGACGATGTCGATATCCTTTCCGGATTCGCTGATCAAGTAGCGATCGCCATAGAGAACGCACGGTTGATTGAAAAGTCATTTGAGAAGGAACGGCTGCAACGGGAACTGATGCTGGCACAAGAAATGCAAAAACGTTTATTGCCGCAGCAATTGCCGGTGTTCGACACGGTGGATATGAAAGCAGTCTCGTCCCCTGCGCTGGAGGTAGGTGGGGATTATTACGATTTCGTCCAGATCAACAGTGACACCGTCGGTATTGTTATCGGCGATGTTTCGGGAAAAGGGGTCGGCGCGGCTTTCTATATGGCGGAAGTGAAAGGAATCTTCCAGTCGCTGGCAAAGATTTTCCCATCGCCTCGGGAATTCATGATCAAAGCGAACGAGGCGCTCGTGTCGAGCATCGACAAGCGTTCGTTCATCAGTTTGATCTATGCGACGATGAATATCCGCACTGGCGAAATGACCGTTGCGAGAGCGGGGCATTGCCCGATATTGTTTATTTCATCCACGGCGAAAGAGTATCTACGTCCGCAGGGGATCGGCCTGGGGATCAAGACCGGGAAGATCTTCGATGAGACCATCGAAGATAAAAAAATCATGATGAAAAGTGGCGATGTCTGCGTATTTTATACGGACGGCGTCACAGAATCCCGGTCATCGTCCGGCGATGAGTTCGGATATGAACGGCTGCTGGATGTTGTTGCATCAAACAAGCACCGTACCGCTGAGGAGATCAAGGAAGCGATCATCCAAACAGTGTGGAATTACACCGATGCGCAGGGATATCACGATGATCTGACAATCTTCGTTGTGAAGTGGTTATGACCCTTAAATTTTTCTAACGGCGGAACAAAGTTGAATACAAACCGTTTATCCTATGAGGAGCAGGTATGAGCGATTTCAAAGTCACTATTCGATCGAGAGACAATAATATCCATGTCATGGAGCTGAGAGGCTATCTCGATGCCCATACGACTCCCGTGCTCGAAGAGTCGTTCCAACAGCTGCTGAACGACAAACGGTATCGTCTCATCGTCAATTGTAAAGAACTGACGTACATCTCCAGCGCCGGTTTGGGAGTGTTCATGGCCTTCATTGAAGATGTCCGTGCGAACAACGGTGATATCAAGCTCTCCGATATGTCGCCGAAAGTGTTCAATATCTTCGATCTCCTAGGATTCCCAATGCTCTATGATATTGTCAAATTTGAAGAAGAGGCAGCGCAAAAATTTGAAGTGAAACAATAAGATCTTCCGAAGCAGCCATCATGGCACACTCATCAACATATCGATCCACCATTTCGATTCCGAGCCAAACGGAACGATTGAACGACGTGCGGGAATTCGTCTCGGGACTGGCGCGTCTGCATGGATTCGGCGATGATGACGTCAACAAGATCACCATTGCAGTTGACGAGGCATGCACTAACATCATCAAACATGGATACGGGTACTCTCCCGACCACAGTATCGAAGTCGAAATTATTCGGAAAGGAAACGACTTTGAGATCGTGATCTCCGACAAAGGAAAACAATTCGATCCCAACGCGATCCAGACACCGGATATGAAAGATTATCTGCAGCATTACCGCCGGGGCGGTCTTGGCGTGTATTTGATGAAACGGATCATGGACAAAGTGGAATTCGACCTGCACCGCGACAGGAATGTCTTGCGGATGATCAAAACACTCCAATAATTTTGTGACCCAACAATCCCACACATCACGTTCAGAAACTGAATTGCTCGCACTTTTTGAATTCAGTCAGGTGGTAAACTCCTCACTCGACCTTTCCGTGATCCTCGATACACTGTTGCTGACGGTAATGGGAAAACTTCTTACAACCAAAGCAGTCGTTCTGTTGAAAAACGAGCAGAAGAAATTCATCATGGTGAATAGGAAGGGGATTCCTAAAACCAGGATGCGTCTGGAATTTGCCCTACCGGTGCTTCGCCGTATGAATATCCGAGTGGATAAACATTTCTCTGCCGGTCTATCGGATGTAGGAGTGAATCTTCTTTTCCCCATTATCTCACAGGAACATGTGATCGGATACCTTGGAATCGCGGAGCATCCGAATCGTCCGATCACTAAGGAGCAGAACAAGTTTGCTGCAACGCTGATCAGTATTTCGGCTACCGCCATTGAAAAGGGATATTCCTTCAGCGAAATCAAATCCATCAACCGAACGCTGGATGAAAAGATCCACCAGTTGAAAACGCTGTTCGAATTGGCAAAAGAGTTTGGCGGGATCCTGGAGCGGGATAAACTCCTGAAACTGTTTTCGTTGACACTGATGGGACAGGTGGGCACAAGCCGGTATGCTATCTGTCTGAAATCCGGGAAAAGTATTTATTCGAAGATCTCCAGTGACTATCTGGAGACGGATAAATCGGCCATCTTTGAACTGGTGAAAGCGCCGCTCTCGGTTACTGCTATTCCGGAACGGAAAAAGTACGATGTACTCCGTAGTCACCTGGCGAAAGAGAAGATTGTTGCGCTTGTACCGTTGCAGGTGCAGAACGAAGTCCAGGGAGTTCTTTGTTTAGGCGAACGGTTACGGGGAGGTGCCTATTCAGAGAGCGATTTGGAATTTATTTTCTCTCTTGCGAACCTTGCATTCGTCTCTCTCGAGAATTCACGCCTCTTCAATGAAGCGATCGAAAAGAAAAAATTGGAGAGTGAACTGCTGATTGCGCGGGAGATCCAGCAGGGACTGTTGCCGCGAACGCTTCCCGACATCCCCGGATTCGATATTGCCGCGTTGAACATTTCCTCCAAGCAGGTTGGCGGAGACTATTACGACGCCATACCAACGGACGACGGCAGATTCATTATCGCCATTGCGGATGTGTCCGGGAAGGGAACACCCGCATCATTATTGATGGCGAATGTTCAGGCGACTGTTCATGCTCTTGTCCCGTTCAACCTTCCTCTCTCGACTGCTACGGCACGCATCAACGACCTGATTTACAGGAATACCGGCTCGGATAAATTCATTACATTTTTCTGGGGTACACTGGAACCGGGGTCTCGAAACTTCCGCTATGTGAATGCTGGGCATAATCCTCCGTTTGTCTTACGCAAGGACGGAAGAATCGAACGGTTGACCGACGGCGGATTGATCCTTGGGATCATGAACACGATGGTACCGTATGAAGAAGGGAGCGTTACATTGCAATCCGGCGACAGCGTCATTCTGTTCACGGACGGCGTCAGTGAGGCGATGGACATCGACGGGATTGATTATACCGAAGAGCGGCTGGAGCAGTTCGTAAAAAAACAGAAAGGAAGATCAGCGGAATCTATCCTGACAGAGATTAAAACGGAAATCCAGCGTTACAGTACTGGAGCGCCGCAATCCGATGATATCACACTGGTGGTACTCAGGGCGCGGTAAGTCATCGCCGGCTGTTCCGCGGTCCTTTTTTGATTTCCGATTCCTCTTTCGTATTTTCCCCCTATGCAAAATCGCATCGAATATTTCTTCTTCCGAATTCTCTTCATTATCATCAGACTATTCAGTTTCCGCTCCGTGCAGCGGATGGGAACCGCATTCGGAGGATTCATCTATTCTGTGGTCGGGTTACGGAAGTCGCTTGTGCTCGATAATCTGCGCCATGCGTATCCTGCAAAGAACGAGACAGAAATCCGCGAGATCGCCAAAGCGTCCTACCGTAACCTCTTTACCGCCTATTTCGAGAT
>Ga0172379_10007790_pt1 | contig 13755 bp, 31 predicted proteins | sample GrowelOW334metaG_FD_119756 | JGI IMG/M metagenome (GOLD analysis project Ga0172379, IMG submission 119756) | Groundwater microbial communities from an aquifer near a municipal landfill in Southern Ontario, Canada - Groundwater well OW334 metaG | ecosystem: Environmental > Aquatic > Deep... | reverse complement strand
GGGATGAATTGATTAGTATAGTATTAAACGCTACGGATATAAAACGCCTCGGTATAAAAAATGTTTATATTATTAACAAGGAATATAAATGAAACGAATATTGATGGAAGATATAGAGATTTCATCGGATGAATTATCATTTTCTATAAAGTTTGGCGATTATTTTATTTCTGTGGATGAAAATGGAAATGAAATACTTTATAAAGCATTGAAATTTCATAAAGAAAAATCAAAAACTTATATCAATTTTGAGAGAAAAAATATAGGATGGAAAGCTAAAGAAGAAACAGGGTACATGAATATTTCTGTTGGGGAATTTATTGATGGTATTGGAAGTAAGTATTTTTCAAGTGATGATAGAGGTAGAATAATATGATACGCATACTTATGGAACGTGGAAATGTTCAGGATTATGAGGCGATGATTAAAAGGGAACAGTCCGCGATAGATGAACTTGAAACCAAAATAAAGAAAATGAAATCGGACAAGAGTATAGATACACCACAGGAAAAAAGTAAAGCACAAGAAATTCTAAATTCTATCACAGAAAAGATAGAGTTGCATCGAGAAAATATCAGGGATGCGCAGGGATTTTTAAAAGCAGATAGTTAGGAGTAAATGGTATGGAGAAGAAAAAGGTTCCTGATTTCCCTTCATTGGAAGGAAAGGCGATCATTTGCATGATGTTTGGAGATGAGATTCAAATCTCTGCTTTTGTTTCCAAAGTTGTACCAAAGAAAAAATTAATCTATCTCATAATTAATGGGGTGGAGATGGTGTATCCATTTGGATCATTTGAATTAGTTAAGGTATTCGATGGGGTTGACTGTATCTATGATTCAGGAAGAGACGATATCGATTATTCCCTAACAGTTATTCCAGCTGAAGAATATAAAGAAGAGGAAAGGCCACCGAGGAAGAGTCGTTTCGATTTATTGCGCGAGGCTCAAACATGCGAACAGTAATAATTCTCAGTCTATTATTCACATCGTGTATATTCCAATCCAAGATAGAGAAATATCATACACGGCAAGAAACAAATACATGTGATGTGATAAAATTTACATCCGGTTATGCGTGGTATTCCCAGACAAATATTGTTATTCCAGCAAAATTTGTGATAGTAATAGATGGAGTAGAATATCTAACTAATGCAAGTGACTGGAGTAATGTGAATGAAACGGGTTTTTGATTTTCGTTTTATTTGGCAGGAAAACGATCCCGAATCTGAAACGGGATTTGTTGTTATTATAATTACACCAGATAAAAGAGCATATAAATATCTTAATCTACCCCATGACTTTTACCACTACTGGGAAGATCAATATAGTAGAAATAGGATAAAAAAAGTTGGTAGTTTTTATAACGAAAGGATTAAGGGGAAATTTAAAGAGATAGATGTAACTGAGAGAATGAAATATTTTTTAAATAATTCATAAATTATTTAAAAATCCAGTGTATATATAATATAAAAAATAGGAGAGTATGGAAATGGTGAGAAAAATGAGTGGTAAGGAAGTTCATGTTTTGTACACACAGATCGTTAAATTGCCTGAGTTTTCAGGACAGTCCGCACTTTGGAAAATATCAGCAATGAATGAACTCCAGACTGTGCTTAATTCTGTGGATTTTCCAGATAAGCACAATGCTATTGTTGCAGAGTATAGTGAAAATCTAAAACTCTACAATGAAAAATTGAGAGAAATCCAAAAGTCGGAAATTACAGATGAGGAGAAAAAGAAGAAAGCGGATGAGTTAAAAGTAGAGACGAAGATGGATGAGTTTGAGAAGAAAATGGATGAATTGCATAATAATTTATATTCGATGGAATTCAAACTCAATATCGGTCAATTAAATCCCCGCCATATCAACGACAGTTTCAAGGAAGGATTTATCGGGCTTTTGACAGAACTTAACTTGATCGGGTAACAATTTAAAGTAGCGTATTTATTGTAAATACGCTACTTTTTTTATATTTAGGAAAACGATAAGGAACTCTACTCATGGTTGCGCTATTCCAAACGAATTTCACATGGATGTTTATACTCACCGTTTTCTTAGCTTCTTGCGTAGTTATTATAGTGGTTTTACTTGTTAAGTTTTTGAAATCGAAGAATATTGAGGTGGGGAAATTCAGGATCATCGGAAGTGATGGAAAGAACGCGATACAAGGTCGTGAATTTTTCTCAATCATTAAAACGATAGAAGAAAACACATGGGAAAGGTTTTATTTAATTGAGAAAGAAAAACCGAAGATGCAGATGAATTATGCGGAGCAGGAGATGATAAAACTCTCCGCAGGATTAAATTCGAAATATGTTTCTTTATTCGATAAGAAGTCTTTGGAAGCAAGTTATTGTGGGGATGATGTGGTATATTTCAATGTGATTGTAAAGAATGCAGTGCATGAAATTTTGCGATATATCAGATTATCTTTTGCTGAGAACCATTTCTCAGAGATGATCGAACAGGATTTTCAATCTTATTCAGTTAATAAATCTGAGGCCATCCTTCAGATGTTGAAGGATAAGATTGAACTCTATTACCGGGGACATTTTATTCTTCCCATCTCAGAATTTTTTACTGCACTTGATGAAGATATGAAATCGATTAAAAATGAGATTATAGATATATTTCAATTTGCGCGGATTGTGGCTATCGACATAGATAGAAAGGTCGAGGAGAAAACTAAGAAATTTGATTCTTATCTCGCGCCGTATATGTCACAATAAATTTCTTTTATATTTAGATAAACAATTAGGAGTAATTTTATGGCGATCAAAGTATTTATGGAAGAAGAGAATAAGCACAATATTACATTAACTTATGATATTGATGCTTCTCAATATTGGAATAAATTCGTGGAAATGATACAAACATATACAAAAGAATATGATGAAATAAAAGAAATATTTGGTGAAAATCCAACAGAAAAACAAATTTATGAAATTGAAATTAAAAATAAATTTGTAGAATTTGCTGATTTTGTGGTTGGTCATTATAGTATAAAACCAACAAATAATATGTATATGTATATTTTACAAGGTTTAGATTTTAAAAATGTAAATATAGAATAATAGGAGTAATTTTATGGCAATCAAAGTATTTATGGAAGCAGATAAAACACCTGAAGAATTCAAAGAAAAAATAAAAGAGGAATTACTTATTAGTTATGCTAAATTATCTAAAGTATTAGATTTATTGATGGTTGATAATGGGGAAGGTATATTGGATGAAAATTTAACAAAAAAATTATATGATGCGGCTGATAATATTTTAGGTGTATTACAGAAAAAGAAATGGATGCAATAGGAGCTTTAAATGTCTTTAAAGATAATGACAGGATTTAATTTATCCATACTCGATGCCAGTACAGAATTAGTAGATGGTATTGTATGGCTGACTACGGGCGATAAACGGGTTCCAGAAGATGTGATGTTTTTTGTTTTCTCGAATTATGCGGGTGGAAAGACAGATAGTGGATTTCAAATTGATATCTATGAGATGTTCAATATCGATTATTTACTCCCTGATGGATCGGCTGGGACTAATTTCAATGAAGTCCAGTGGGAAAAATTAGTCGATGGTACACTTCCTGCAACCGCGATTTATTCCCGTACTTTTGCACATGGTGGGGCGAAGCGGGATGTAAAGATAGATATACCTATTTCTGCGAGAACCCATAAACTTGTAATTAAATGGACTTGGTTGGGTGGTGATTATTCTGATCTTTCAGATAATTATGTTGGGATACTTGGTGATTCTTCTCAGAAAGATATATAGGAGATAAAGATGGCAATCAAAGTATTTATGGAAGAAACAAAATGGGTAAAAAACTTACAAGATGTTTATAGTGGTGAGGGAGAATTTAAGTCTTATTCTGAGAATTATGGGGTTTTTGAAAGATTAAACGGTGGGAAAGAAGGTGGTTTTTATCTTGATATAGATGAGATGTGGAGTGAAAATCCAGTTATTTCAGGAAGCACCAATCCTGAAGATTCAAAGATTATAACCGATGATTATGGCGATCCAATCTATAACTTGGAATATGCTGTCGAAATTAGAGATATGCAGTCGGCAGTCCATAATCTCATTGTTTTCAATAATGAAGATGATGCAATTGATGGAAGTGAAGCAATTAAAGCCAATAAAGATTTTGATGGTGCTGATACAAAAGATATTTTTAAAATTGATTTCCATGACATAAAAGAAGATTCAACACTTGGGCGGCATTATTTTTGGAATGGAACAGTGTATATGATAGTGAATGATGCCAGTTATGATGTTTAGAAAGGATAGGATATGGCGTTGAAAAAATTTAAGCAGGATATTAAAATTGTTGGTAAATGTCCTGCCTGTGGTAAAAATTTTATCTGGGATGGCGGTTGGGTCATGCATGAAGATAAGACACGAAAACCATATAGCTGTATTGCGATTAATGTAGTGTTTGGTTCATTTTATAATTTTGAAAAAACAGTGGAAAATTGGGATAATAAGAATTGGGAATATTTCATGAAAGGATAGGATATGGCATTGAAAGATAAATTATCTGGAACAGGAAAATTACTCTCACTAATATCGATGGGTTTGGGGATAGCATTAAGTTTCATTTCATTTATTGTGTATTGGGTGATAAATGGAAAATTCATCTCATGGGATGAAATGAAAGTTTTGCTCGGTATATCTATCGGGTTAGTAATTCTCGGCATGCCAGTTACCTTAGCTAAATTATTGGAATTGTTTTTCGGGGGGAAGAAAGGTGCGGAAGAAAAAGTTAAAGAAACGGTGGAAGAAATTAAAGAAAAAAATAGCGAAGAGATTAAAGGAGAATTAAATGATTAGAATATTGAAAGAAGAAGTTAAAACGCCTGAAGTATTCTTTTTACTTAACCTTGGCGAGGAATTTTATGATTTTTGCGTATATGTTCGTAATAATGTAGACGATCAAAATCAGGAATTTCTCGATAGATATACAAAAGACGCTTGGGATGATGAAAATATGGAAAACGCCATAGAAATCATCTATGATATAGAAAAGAAAAACGATTTCGATTGGTTCTTCGATTGGATGGGGAAGGAAAGAATGACTTTTACTGCGGAAGATATCAGAAAAAATTCTGAGATTTATAAGGGGTAGATATGATTCGCATATTGATGGAAGATAAAGATTGGAGAGGTTTGAATCCAATTGAAGCTAAGATTTATGATTATTGGATAAACGATACAAATGGATGGGCAAGAGCAAGAGTTTTAGATGTGTTGAAAGTAGCAAATGAAAAATTATTTAATGAAAAGGACATGAGTGAAGAAAGTCTGGAATTGCAGGTATTGATTAATAATTTAATCGAATATGATCCAAATTGGGAATTTGCTGATGGGATGGGTTGGTCATTAGGAATGAAGAGAAGTGAATCAATTCCAATTGCATTGGAAAAAATAGATATGGATACAAAAAAGAAAATATTTGATGAGCTTATCCGAAGAGAATATGTAAAATATGATCCATATAAAGTATGGGAATAAATGAGCAGGAGAATAGGTATGGCGAAATTTTCAGAAGATTCATTGAAAAAACTTGGAACCTGTCATAAAGATTTACAGGTTATTTTTGAAGAAGTAGTTAAGACTTTCGATTGTTCCATAATTGAGGGTCATCGGGGAGAGAAAGCACAGGAAGAGGCATTTAAGAAAGGCCTCTCTAAACTCCATTATCCGAAATCAAAACACAATTCTTCTCCATCCATGGCCGTCGATGCAAATCAATATCCGATTGATTGGAAAAATAAGAGAGTGAATTATGACATCATTTTCTTCGCCGGATATGTCATGGGTGTTGCACAGAAATTGTTTGAAGTCGGGGAAATCACTCATAAAGTCCGGTGGGGTGGCGATTGGAATCAAAATAAACGTGTATCGGATGAAACATTCCTTGACTTCCCACATTTTGAACTTGTTGAAGTTAAAGAAACATCGGAGGATTAATGATAAGAATTTTGATGGAAAAAAATACATTCGATAATATTGATGTGAATTCTATAATAAATGAAGTTGTTAATATGGGGTTTGGAGATGAGTCTGATGTTATTTATTATATAAATTCATTGAAAACATTAAATGAAAATGGTGGAGTTGTTTATAGATTGGTTTTTTCATCATCTATTGATGATATAGATAAAAAAAACTATGGGGAACATTGGTCATTTGATAAAGATAGTTTATTTAGAAATACATGGGAAAATATTTTAGAATCAAAAGATGAGGATGATAAAATATTTTTATTGACAGCCAAAATACCAAAAAATTTCATTGATATAGAATCATCTATATATGCATTTAAAGCATTACCACAAGAAATGGAAATAGTATTGGTATCAAATCCATCTGAGGTAAAAATAGCTGAAGTAAAAGAAACATCAGGAGACTGAATATGATACGTACATTGAAAGAAGAAAGTAACAATAGGGATAAAGGGGAGATGATAGATAAGATACAGGATGTTTCGGCCAAAATAAATCATATATCTACCACTATGCATGATTTTTTATATGAGAAATTGGAAAATATAGATGCCAAAAAATTGAAAAAAATAATCGATCTTCTTAATAGTGCATATCCCATATTAAATGATGAATATAGAAAAACGTTGGAGTGGAGTAAGAAATGAAACGTATATTGAAAGAAGAAAATGCACCTATAGATATTGAAGATTTTAATGCTTGGTGTAAGTTTGGCATAGAAGGATATAGTAATTTTCCGGTAGGCAGATCGGATAAATTAGGTATCGGGATAATACAGGAATATCTTAGATATAAAGGATTGCCATTTCATGAAAAAGATGCATTTCCTATCTTGGAATATGTCGTAAAACAGTGGAGAAAAATGTGGTGAAAACAAGTCAAAACAATTACATTATAGGAGATTAAATGAAACGAATATTAATTGAAGATTATAAAGGGGAAATGTTTAGTATTGGTGGGGTTGATTTCAATATTAGTATTGATACATTGACTGGCAAATTGAAAATCGAAATAGAGGATAAAGAAAACACTCTTATTCATTACGAATTAATTTATAATGATAGAATGCATGAAACTGATGATTTCGATAAATCAGAAATAGCAAAAGTTTAATAAAAACAGTGGAGAAAAATGTGGTGAAAACAACTGAATATTATTTTTATTATGTGATTGTCAATTTTCTTCGGCCTATTTGGTCCATTATCTTAAATATATTCTTTGTTATAAAATATACATCTCTCTATATTTTCAGTAAAAAGAGCAGGGAAAAATACATAGAAAATAAAAAGAAGTTTGATGATTGCAAGATTATACTTGATTTCAATAAGTGGTATAAAGAAGTTTACAGTTATAAACCCGATGGTGAAATAGTCATACATGGAAAGCATATCATAGGTTTTCTCGACCACGATAATACACCACTTGAATTTTTCATGAGTTTCGGGGATTGTGATGAACAAGGTAGTTATATAAAGAAAGGTCTTAAAAAATTAAGATATAAAGCGTGGAGAATTTGGATGAAAGGCAATTCACTGCAAAATAATCATTTTGATTGTCTTATTCAGTTGTCTGATGGATTATTTTGTCTGTTTAATTATGGAAATAATATCATAGAAAAATCATTTGATACATGTATGGAAAAGTTTAAATCTCAGCATAAAATGTTTAAGGATTGTAATGTATATTTTAAGTGTTTGATATAGGGAGTAGCAAATGAAAGGGAAGCACGATCACGATGATGAATATATAAGAATCCCGAAGGAAAATGGAATTCTATTTTGTGAGAATGGGAAAGTCTTTGCAACTCTAAGGCTCGATGATTATATGACGCATGACGATTATGAACTGCTTGTCAATCATATCAATTTAATGCTGAAAGATTCCAATGAGAGAATTAAGAAACTTGAAGATGAATTAATAAAGATGATGCCGGATAATAAATAGGGGGATAGGGTATGTGGGAAAAAATCAAATCATTTATTTTATCAGAATCTTTTAAAATTTTTTCAATTATTTCCACACCATTTACTTTAATAATTATCATATTTTTAATAAATGGAATATTTCATGATTCAAATCAAGAAAAAATAAATGCTTTGTATCAAAAGACAAAGATAATACTTGGGGAAGATATTAAGGATTGCAAATCCGATGTTCGTAAAGTTATTTCTATTGTGGTTAAATTGAGTGAAAAATCTTGTGTTGATCCTGAACTTATCGTTTCACAGATAATAGTTGAATCTTTCTTCAATGAAAACTGTGTTTCGTGGGCTGGGGCAACGGGAATGATGCAGATTATGTGGGATGATTGGGTTAAAAAACTCGGATATAAAAAATCGGATTTATTTGATATTGAGAAGAATATCGAAATTGGTATTTATGAAATGAAGCAACATCTAAAATCTAAGAAGACAATAGTTGAAGCATTGTATAGATACAATGGGATGCATAAATCGGAGGGAAAGAAAACAGTTACGATATCCAAAGAAAGTTATTACTATGTGATACGGGTAATGAATTACTACTACCAGTTTAAAAATCTCGAACTCTAAGGATGGTATTTGATGCTACGATGCCCAAAATGTAACGGTGAATTATGGAAAAATGGATCGGGGAGTAATGGGAAGAAAAAGTATAAGTGTAGTGAATGTTTAGAGAATGTTTATGATCCTGTGGTTATAATAGAAAATTCAAATGTTTCAGTGGAACATCTCGATAAAAAAAATGGGAGTTTTGATTGGCGTGAATGGACAGATGAATTAAGTGATATTCAGAAGTTACATGAGAAAGCATCTTTTTCTCAAGATGTAGCTACAATCAAAATAGATACGAAATATAAAAGTTTGATTATTCTACCCCTCGCTGATCTTCATATCGGTTCCATTTCCACTAATTATGAAGCATTCAGAAATTTTACAGATTTTATTCTAAAACACGATAATGTCTATGTCATGCTTGTTGGTGATCTCACAGATAATTTTGGAACGTTTAAAAATGCTTTAGCTGTTCTCCAACAGATTATTTCACCGGAGAAACAGGAACAATTTATTGAGAGTTGGTTAGATGAAATTGCACATAAAATACTTGTAACTGGCTGGGACAACCACAGTTCTTTCGACGAAAAATTTACTGGAAAGAACAGCATCAAAAAATTACTATCGAGAAATTTTGTTTATTTCAATGGTATAGGTGTTGCAAATATTTCATTGAATGGTGTAAATTACAAACTTGCTATGACACACAGGACACGGGGTTTTTCTTCATTCAATAAAACACATGGATTGAAGAGGCTTGCCCGTGAAGATATACCCGATGCAGATATTTATGTCTCGGCACATGTTCATACTCCCGCGATGGAAACTACTGGAGAGAGAGGATTAATTCAGACTTTTATCGTGACTGGTTCGATAAAAAATGACGGATATGCAAAGCGATATTTTTCCTATAATCATTATGAATATTTCCCCTGCTTTGTAATTTCATCTGAAACAAAACACGTTCTTCCATTTTTTTACATGGAAGATGCGATAAAATTTTCAAATGGGCTTGAATTAAGTTAGGGGTGTGTGATGTTTTTATTTGATTATGCCGGGAATAATATGATTGAAAATGATATGCGTGAAATATTCAAACATATCTATTATACCTATGGGCATGAAATAGCCACGATAAAAATGCTCGATGGTGAAGATTATGCGTTTCCAGTCTTATTTATTTCTGTGAGATATGATATAATAAAAAATAAGGAGATTAAAGATTTTTTAGAGGAATGTGTGGTGAAATGTGAACTACATTATTCCCTTGGAAGTTATATTCTTGAAGGTGATATATTGGAGATGTATTGTTTGTATGGAATTAAAAATTAATATAATTAATTTACAATCGAGTGTATTATATATAGGGAAAAAAAGGAGTTGAATCATGGATAAGAAATGTCGAATGATCTCAATGCTACATATGTCCGCGTTTTTTTCAGGAACAAAGATACAAGCCAATTCGAAATATGTCTCATCTCTGGATTCTTATATCCCACAGATTTCTTTTATCAGAAATGATACTTGTTTTTATACTCTAAAATTTCCCCTGTTTTTAAAAAAGGCCGATGATGCGGTTAAAGCCGCTTCTATGTACAGAGAGAAAATGATGACGGGTGATCTTTCCGAAGTTGAATTGGAAAGAATAAAAAGTATAGTTTATTTACCATAAAAACTCCTTTTCAAATGGCGCAATTGATCTAAATAATTTACTTGGTTGCGCCTTATTTTTTTACGAGGTAGAAATGAGTCGAACTAATATACATATTGAAAAGGCAAAATCGAAGAGATTGGAAAATGGGTGGGAATATAGATATTTCAATGATGTATTTCCAAGATTCGGATTACATTGCGAAAGATGGAATAGAGAACATAGTTTTGACCATGTTCGTAAATGTGCTAAAAAAGCACGAGATGAAAGAAGAAAATTACTTGAAGAAGAGGGTATAGTAATAAAGGTGAGATATCCTTCACGGAAAGAAATAAGATAGTGGGAATGGTAAATGGGAAATTTGGATCAGGAGCAATTCAAGACACTTTATTCTATTATTGAGCGCGGAAAAAACCAGATAAGGCTCTATAAACAATCTGAGGTGAATTTTAACCCAGAGAAAACTAAATTCATCACAGATGTTTTATCATCTATCCGATTTAGTTTTTCAGAAAGTTTTTATGACGAGACTTTAAAACATGTAGGTAAAGCTGAAACTTTTTCATATGTGGTGCACATCATAGGGTTACAATTTGGGAGAGATTATTTGCCGAGAATGAATAATTTAAAAGTTCTTATCTCTGCACTATATCAAGATTTTGTTTCTTCATATGGAAAGAAAATAGTGAAAGATTTATTATTTAAGAATAATATGTATTCGAATTTTATAGTGAATTTTCTATCACTCAATACTGATAATGCTTTGAGAGAAAATAAGAAATTTGTGAATTATAAATTTTTATGGCATCTATTAGATTCTTGTATTGTTCCATATTCCAATGAAAAGAATTTTTCCGTGGTGTATCAAACAATTTCATTTCTCTCTAAACGGATCGGGGTGGATAGAAAGACTATCACGAGAAATTTAAGGAAACTTGAACAGGCCGGATTGATCTCATATGTTGAATCGAATAAGAAATATTATACGAGGGATTATTCTGAATATCTTGAGAAGATGAAAAATGAAAGATTTTCAATCGTCTATGATAAATATCTGCATTCGATACAAAAGATGGAATATACCGGGGATGTTTCACCTGTTCTATTCATTAAGTTGAATTTCGATGCCATATTTAATTTGATTGAATCTTCAAAGAAGTATGAGGGATATAGGATCAAATCATTCTCTATCTATTTATGGAAACATATCAAGGAATCCTTTTTTGGTTTCCTGCGTGGTATTGCGAAGAATAATATGAGCGGGTTCAATCCGAAGAATTTTTTTAATAGAGTTACATCAATGAAGCGTGATATTTCTGAAAAGACATATAGGGTTGATTTAAAGAAAGAATTGGATACTAAAAATATACTGAGGGAAATGTCACCTGATGAATATTTACGGAGTAAAACCCCGGATATCATAAATGATATCTATTTTATATCGAAGTGGTTTGATGAGATTCCAGATTATAAGAATTGGGTGAGTAAAGAGTCGAGATTGATGGATGCATTTGCATCAGATGGTGGGGTTGAAATATTCAATTTTGTAAGCGATGCTTTATTTCGAAAAGAACAGGGGGTTCTCATTCATCTATGGTTTTTGTTTTGTAAGAGAAAGAAAATACCATATGAATTTTTGAATCATAATAAACTCATTCAGAAAAAGGAATTTATGGAGTGGGTGAATAAAAGCGAAGAGATTAAAGCGACTATGGGAATTATATCGTCTCTTGAAAAGAAACTGATCGATATAAATCACGAGATTTATGAAAAGGATCGGGAGTATAAATTTAGATTATTTGAGTTTGTTAAGTTTTTTTGCAGGGAAGGATATGGTGGGAAGATGAAGGAATGTTTCTGTAAAAAGAATCAATCCCCGATTGTTATGATCGATGCGTTTTATAAGTTTGTGATTAAATATAAGGAAGGATTAATTTGAAATATTGTAAGACACGGCATGATTTAATTTCACCCACTGAACTTTCAGGTTTTGTTTTTTCATTTAGTGGTGGTGCATTAAAAGAAAATGAAGGAGAACGGGGAGCCTTTCATTTACTGGAGCATATACTTGCAAATTCTATAAATGATTTACTTCCAGATTTTTCACGGGATGGTATAGGGTGGAATGCATATACTGGGGATTCAGGGGTATTTTTTACACTCACTGGATTTGATGATGTTATCGATAAGTATTCCGATCTTTATTTTGATAGGGTGATGAATTATAAGATAACTAAAAAAATATTGGAGAAAGAAAGGAACATAGTGATACAGGAATACCATCAATGTTTCGATTCTCAATCCGATGCTCATTTTATTAATCTATTCCGAGTATATACAGATTATTTTATGCCCATTGGAAATCTGGGGGATATAGAGACCGTCTCTTTGGAACAAATAAATGAGATGAGAAAAAAATGGTTTGAAACTCCAAGTATAGTATTGGATATATCAAACAGAAATAAGGAAAATAGGTTTTTATCATTAACGGCATATGAAGGTTGGAATTGTTCAGTTGTTAAGAAGATAATAGAAGAAAATAAAAAATTGAATAATAGACATATCGTTCAGCACAATGAAGGTATGTCATCAATTATGATTATTTCCGATCCGATAGATTTGAGGGAAGAATCTGGTTTATTTAATTATATAAATTCTATTTGTATAACAATGGGGAATAGTTTACATAGTCCATTCTATAGTATAATCCGGGAGAAGCATGGACTTGTATATTCCATAGGATTTTATTTCTATCGAGTCTCAGATACTTCCGGGTATATTGTATTTGCATGCAGTTCAGAGACAAAGAATATTTGTAAAATAAAAGAATTATTCCATGAAATAATTCACGGGCAGTATTTTACCGAAGAATTATATCTTGGTGAAGTTTCTGCGATAAAGTATCAACTTAGGCGGGATAGAATTAATCTATATAGAAGGGCGCAAGATTATTTCTTAATGCCGAATGAATTGAATCCATTGATTGATTATAAAGTGAATTATAAAGAAGCGAGTAGAATTTATTCTAAGTATTTTCAGAATTGGTTCGTATCTGTTGATACTGAAGATTTTTAAGGAGCATGTATGTGGAGTACAGCTAAGATAATATTATGTTTAATGGATGTTTTTTCATTTTTTATTTTCTCAATTGGGTTAGCTTCTATAAGAACCCCATTGAGTAATCCTATATATTTTATAGTGGATATCATATTCATCTTCACAATGAATATGATAGTTTTTGTGATGGAATAAGAAATGCCACTATTTGATTTTAAATGTGATAGTTGTGGTCACATATTCGAATATGAATTGAACCGGGGAGAAAAATTACCGGAGTGTCCAGTGTGTAAATCCGAGACGAGAAAATATTTCGGTAAATCAGATATAGGAATAGGATTTAAAGGTTCCGGGTTTTATGTAACCGATTATAAGAAAGGAGAATAAAATGAATAAAAACAAAGCAATTGAAAATGCATTCTATGTGTTTAATGGTGGAATTTTACACCATAAAAATTCCGAGGGTGAAGATGTGTATAGGAAAATAGAAGGGGGT
>Ga0172379_10007789_pt1 | contig 13756 bp, 12 predicted proteins | sample GrowelOW334metaG_FD_119756 | JGI IMG/M metagenome (GOLD analysis project Ga0172379, IMG submission 119756) | Groundwater microbial communities from an aquifer near a municipal landfill in Southern Ontario, Canada - Groundwater well OW334 metaG | ecosystem: Environmental > Aquatic > Deep... | reverse complement strand
CGTTCCTTCCGGATAACCGCATCGTAGACCTGGCCGGTGGTGATGGAATTCGCCCTCGAAAGCGGACTGCGGGTAAAACGGGCATAATTACCCAGATCGAGGTCGGTTTCCGCCCCGTCATCGGTGACGTAGACCTCACCATGCTGGTAGGGACTCATGGTTCCCGCATCCACATTGATATAGGGGTCGCATTTCACCATCCGCACGTTCAAGCCGCGGCTTTCCATGAGCGCGCCCAATGAAGAAGCGGCAACGCCCTTGCCCAAACTGGAACACACACCGCCGGTGACGAAGATATACTTGTTCATGTAGTGGAATTATCCCCGCCGGAACGGGCTTCGTCAACGGCGAAACGAATTATACACGAAGCTCCGCCCCGCGGTGATCGAGAAAGAGCACTGAATCCTCGGGATGGAAAAAAGGATGGGTCTGCTCCAGGTTACCTTCAATGCGCTCCGCCAGATCAGGGTTCGCCAATATCGGAGAACCCATCCGCAATGCCAAGGCTATGCCATCCGAAGGACGGACTTCCATGGAAAAGCTTTTAAAACCTTTCTGATACCGGATACAGCCCAGAAAGCCGTCCTCCAGACGCTCGTAGAGTTCGAAGGACAGGAGTGTGAAGCGGTGCCGCCGCAGGAATTCCGCGAGCAGGTCATGGGTGAGGGGACGTGGAGGATGAAGTCCCTCCAGTTCGATTATGATGGCACTTGCCTCGAAGGCTCCAACAGGAACAGCGATAAGGAGCATTCCTGAAATATCACGCATGAGAACCATAGGGATGTCGGATTCGCCATCCAGGGCGACTCCGGCAACGGTGAATTCCACTTTTTCCACTTTCATACTGGTAAATATAGCACGCTGAATATCAATTGACAGCGACACCGCCTGTCCATACACTTTATCCGTGGACACTGGGTCCCCCAGGATGCCCTCAATAAAGCGACAGCAGGCGGCCTATGGCGGATTTTCTCGAAAACGGCGATTTTGATTTGTACCGCAAACTCATCTACGACGAAAGCGGTATCCATTTTTCCGCGACCAACAGATCAATTCTGGAGAGCCGGTTGAAGGAACGCCTTCGTGAAAAAAAGCTGGATCATGTAAAACAATATTACGAGCTGATAGTCCGCAACAAAGACGAGATGAAAGCGTTCCTGGATTCGGTAACTACGAACCTGACACGTTTTTTCCGGAACCAGGCCCATTTCGACGCGTTCGAGAAATATGTGATTCCGGAGCTCATGAAAATAAAGAAACCCACCGGGGACTATAAAATCCGAGTATGGAGCGCCGGTTGTTCCACAGGGGAAGAACCCTACACCATTGCCATGATGCTCAAGGACCTGCTTTCGCCTCCATGGTCGGCCGAAATCATCGCCAGCGATATCAGCCTTAAATCGCTCATGGTGGGCAAGGAAGGTTTCTATTCGGATGCCCGCATAGTCGGCATCCCCGATGCGCAGCTCAAGAAACACTTCGACAAGGTTGAGGGTGGTTACCGCATCCACGAAGAACTCAAGCGCATGATCCGGTTCGATTACCATAACCTGAAATTCGATTCCGGCTCGCGTAACCTGGATGTTGTTTTCTGCAGGAATGTCCTGATCTATTTCGACGAAGCCGCGCAGAAGGCATCGGTGGAACGTTTCTGGAATTCAATGGGTAATAAATCCTTCCTTTTCATAGGACATTCGGAGTCCCTGTTCGGCATGAACACGAAATTCGAATTCGTAAAAACGGAGTGGGCGTGTTTCTACCGCAAACATCTGTCCTGAAAAGGAGCTTCCTGTGACCGATGCCGTTTCCGTGCTGATAGTCGACGATTCAGCGCTTATGCGGAACATAGTTTCGCGAATGATCGAATCCACACCCGGGTTGGCCGTGGCGGAACGCGCCATGAACGGTAACTTCGCCCTGCAGAAAATACCCCGTTGCGATCCGGACGTCATCGTACTGGATCTTGAGATGCCGGAGATGAACGGCATCGAATTCCTTCGGGAACGCAAACGCCTGGGCATTGAAATTCCCGTGGTCATCCTTTCCTCGATCGCCAGGCGCGGTGCCGAGATAACCATGGAAGCCCTCTCCCTGGGTGCGAATGATTTCATGATGAAACCAACCGGTGCCGCGTCCGAGGATGTTAAAGCCGTGCGGGCGCAACTGACGGACATGCTTTTCGCGTATGGCGCCCAGTACCGGGCGAAACGGGGCAGACCGGTGCCGCGGAACATCATGGACGAGTTCTCCAAGGCAAAAGAGAGCGAAACCGACCGGAAAACCGGCACTTCCGTGCCAACGCCCGCAACAACCCGGGTTCCAGTAGCTGAAAACCGCTCCGAGACTCCAGCCGAGGAACAAATTCCAGGCAAGTCGGGCCTCCCCGGAAGACCAATGGCAAAACCAGCGGAAGCACCTCCTCCGCGAAGCCCAAAACGGACTGGACCGATAGAGATCATCGCCATCGGTATTTCTACGGGTGGTCCGAACGCGCTGCGCGAGGTTTTTGCCAGGTTGGATCCTGACCTTCGCCAGCCCATCCTGGTAGTCCAGCATATGCCGGCCGGTTTCACTGCGGAATTCGCCAAGAGCTTGGACCGGATATGTCCCTTGGAAGTGAAAGAGGCACAGGAAGGGGATGTGCTGAAACCAGGCCGTGTGTTGATAGCACCCGGAGATCACCATCTTTCCATAGAGAAACGCCCCCTCGCAACAGTCGCAAGGCTTTCAGAAGATCCACCCATGAACGGACACAGGCCGTCGGCGGATGTGCTTTTCGCATCGGTGGCCAAGGAATTTGGGAATAGGGCCATGGGCGTGATAATGACCGGTATGGGAAGGGACGGTGCAAAGGAATTGGGCACCATTTTACGTGAAGGTGGAATCACGATTGGACAAGACGAGGCAACTTCAGTAGTGTATGGTATGCCCAAAGTGGCATGGGAATTGGGCCATGTGATGGAACAGATTCCGCTTGAACGGATGGCGGAACGTATCTGCAGGCTGGCCAAAGATCAAAGGTAATATCGCGCCGGAAACGACGCGTGCCGGAAAGGCAGGGAGGTTCACTATGAAGAAAGCGTACCGATGCGAGGATTGCGGAAAAGAAGTACAGCAGGACGAGAAGAAAAAAGCGCCCGATTGTTGCGGTGAGACCATGAAAGAGATTTCGCTGGAAGCCTGCCGGGATGCAGGCCCTGAATCGAGTGGTTCAGGCGTCGAGCCCTGTGAGGATTTTACCGGAAAGCAGTCCTAAATGTATCCAGAGCCAATTCCAGAAGTTTCCAACCTTTGGAATTGGCTGCCCATTCGGATGAAATTCAGTTGAAATCAGTTGAAATCCGCTGGGGGTTCTCCATCCGGGTAACCAGAGGCGTCAGCAGATTCGGTTGGCGTATTCGTAGCCTCGAATTCCTCTTCCGTCACCACCCGTACAATTTCCGGCATGGATATAATGGGGAATAGCTTCCTAAGCCAGTAGATTCCCAGAAAACCCAAGCCCATGCCCACAACTCCGGCAGCGGCGCGTGATGCATCGCTCGATGTTGGACGAAAAAGGGCTACACCTGCGAAAGCCAAGGCAAAAAGCACCAAAGGCGGCAACAGTACCCACACAGCCTGCCCGGCAATAACGGAAGGCTCGGTACGAAGTTCCACAAGGGAGCCTTCAACAAGGGGAAAATTCTGTTTGTTGAGGGCAGTCATGATCTTGCCGTTTACCCGGCATTCTTCGTTCATGCAGCCGAAACAGCCTCCCAGCTCCCCGCCCTTAACCGTTATCGTCTTCCCTTCTATCTTCTGAACCCTGCAAATCTCCACCATGGGACACCTCCGGACACGGAACACTGATACGTTCGATGGAAAGCGCCTTTCCATCCGGGCCTAGTTCTATCAATACACCCTGCAAGGCTGGGCGGGACCAGGCTTCCTTGGTCCAGTCGGGAATTCCGGTAAGGAATTCCTGTATACGGGGGACAGGATCGTTCCCACCCACAGAATCAAGGCTACCGGTCCTGCCCGCGTCGCAGATAACGGCGGTGCCACCGGGCAGGACCATTTCGTCAGCAGTCTGGACGCGGCCATGTGATCCAACAACCGCGGAACAGCGCCCGTCGGCAAAACGGAACAGAGAAAGTTTTTCTGCCGTGGCGGCCGCGTGGAAGTCGACAATCACGAAGGGCGTTTCCCGTTTCAGCCGTTCAACCAACTCGGGCAGGGCTGTAAAGGGGTTATCCGCGTGGGTGCGGTCGAAACCGGCCTGCCCGAGCAGGCAGATGACCCCGACTTTTCTGTCGCCGGCTGTGAACACCCTGGCGCCCCAGCCGGGAGCGAAGGCTCCCAGATTCGCTGGCCTGAGCACGTAGGGCATCTTGGGCAGGTTCTCAACCAGATCCTTCTTGAAAAAGGCGCATTCCCCGGTGGTAAGGACTTCGACACCCAGCTTTCGTATGTAAGCCGCATGGTTGCGCCCCAAACCAAAGCCACCGGTGGCACCATCAGCGCAGGCAATCGTGAAATCCACCTTCCGCTCCTGTTTGAGCGCCGGAAGGGCCTTCTTAAGGCTATAGATGCCAGCCTTACCGACAAGTTCCGCGATATACAGTATTTTCATGGGATTTTGCCCCTACCGACGGGGATGGGGCAACTCTTTGAGCCTGCGATCGAATTCTTCGGCCGCCCGTACATCGCCCAGCTCCGTGCAACAATCCCTCAGGTTGAAAACCCCGTCGCGATACAGGGGATCGATGCAAACCGCATACTCGAAACAGGTTCTCGCCTGGACGTAGTCACCCTTGACGAAACAGAGCACACCCAGATTGTTCCAACAGCGTGAAGCGGAGTCGTCCCGCTCGAGTGAACCTCGATAGAAGAATTCCGCTTCCTCATAGTGTTCACGTTCGTAGTGCAGCAAACCCAAAGCACCCCAGGCTTCCGCATTGTCGGAGTCGATGGTTCTGCAACGCTCGAAACTCTCCTCCGCGAACTCGTATTCCCCGTTCCTATGCTGGGCGATGCCCAGATTGAGCCAAAGAAGGGGATTGCCGGGTTCCATGATGAGGGCCTTGCGGAACAAGGGGATCGCGTCGAAGGGGCGGTTCGCTTCGGTGAGCATGATGCCGGAATCGTTCAGGGTTGCAGCCGTTTCCATTGGATCCTCCTTTCTTCCTGATATGGTACTAATAATATAGTCCATTCAGCACGGCTCGGCCAGCTGGCAACGGGTGCATAAGCTCGATTATTCATTGATCCCCACCGATTTTCGCGCTATATTATATATGACGGAGCGTGGTGGAAGCTGGCCCGTCGGACCGCTTCGCAAGAAGGGTTAAACCAAACCGGGCCTTAGGCCGGTAAACAAGGAGCCTTATATGAAAGGCAACAAGGTGTACGTGGATCTGGGAACCATTTTCGATGAGATTTTTGACGCTGCCCGCGAATTCGGCGACGAATTCCAGAAGAATTTCGACCAATTCGGGCACCATTTTGGGGAAGGCAGTCCCTTCGCTGGCAAAGGCCCCTTCACTGAGGGTGGACCTTTCGTTCATCGGGCACCCCCCGGCCAGGACGAGAATATCGATTACTACCCCAACTATTCGTATCCTCCCATGAACGTGTACATGACCCCGGATCGCAGCCTGGTGTTCGAATTCGCACTTTCGGGCTTCGATGAAAAAGATATCAGCCTCTCGTTCCAGGGAGATTACATGGTGTTCTCCGCGCGGATGTCGCTGGAGCCGCAAGCCGATGAGGGAGTGCGCTATTTCAAGCGCCGGCTTAAGCTGAAGGATATCGAGAAGCAGAAATACTATGTGCCCTTGGATAAGTTCGCCCAGGAACAGGTCAAGGCGGTCTACCGGAACGGCATTCTTAAAGTGAGCATACCTCCCAAGGAAGAGACCGCCGCCAACGAAGGCATCAAGATCGAGATCATCAAGGAAGGCGAATAGCCACCTGTCCTGCCTTGTAAGGCTTGGTCGTAGGGTTTGAAATGAAAAGGGCTGTCCACATATGGGCAGCCCTTTTGCTTCCTGTAGCGGGCCATTTTCGTGGCTCACCGGATTAATATGCAAATCCGTATCAATGCTTGTCCTTGACCTTCTCTTTTTCCTTGATGACCTTGGCTTCCAGCTTGTCCATCAACTTGTCTATGGCGGTATTCAGATCGAAATCATGGTCAGATACATGGACAGATACGCCCCAACGAAAATTGACCGTACACTCGACGCTAAAGTCTTTTTCTTTCGTAAAGGTGAGCAGAAGATCCACGATCATGTTCTCGGCATTTGGAATGCGTTCGATTTTCTTGTCCAGGAATTCGCGGGTCCCTTCCCTCAGTGTAAAGTGAACAGCCTTTACGTCGATGTTCATGCCTGCCTCCTATGGCTTGTAATTGGTACCCCCTGCCTAACGGTCGTACGACGAACCCAGTGAAAGTTCCTTGCGGTACTTCGCGACTGTCCGTCTGGCGAGTGGTATCCCTTTACGGGCAAGGAGATCGGCCAACTCCTGATCGGAGAAGTGCCGCCCCTCGTCCGCGATGATCTCCTTGATGATTTCCTTGACGCCTTCCTTGGAATAGCGTGAGCCCCCGGAACCTGCGCCACTTATGGAATTGGTGAAGAAATAGCGTATTTCAAATATACCCCACTCGGTCTGTATGTATTTACCATTCGCGATGCGGGACACGGTGGTTTCGTGGACGCCGATTTCCTGAGCGATGTCCTTGAGTGTAAGGGGGGCTAGTTGTTTTGGGCCGTTGATGAAAAAGTTGCGCTGGAATTCAACCAAAGCCCGCGCCACCCTGAGCATGGTGTGGTTCCTCTGGTTGACCGAACGGATGAACCAGCGGGCTTCCTTTATGTTTTCCTTGACGAAATCCCGCACCGGCTTCCCGCCGTCCTTCTCATCGGAAAGCTTCATGAAGAAAGGATTTATACCCAGGACAGGAATTTCCTCCTCGTTGAGCACGATCACGAAATCGCCGTCCTTGCGAATGATCTGCAGATCCGGTGTCACGTAGCGGGTCTCGCTGGTATCGAACTGCCTTCCGGGGAAAGGCGTCAATTCCTTGACCCGTTCGAGTATGGCAAGAACCTCGGCCTCGCTGAGCTTCATCTTTTTGGCCACTTCGGCGGTTTTCCCCCGCTCCAGCAAATCCAGATGTTCGGCGACCAGCGCCTCCATGCCAGCGGGCGCATCCGGCAGGAGTCTGGCCTGTACCACCAGCGACTCCCGGTAATCAGCTACACAGGTGCCCTGGGGGTCGAGTGAACGGATCAGATCCAGCATACCCGCTGTAAGGGCGGGATCCTCTTCCTTGAGCAGCAGTTCGACGGGTTCCTTGTGGAAGCCGTCTGCATCCAGATTCTGCACCAGCAGTTCACCAACACGGAAATGGGCTTCATCTATGGGTTGCAGGCGAAGTTGCCACAGCAGATGTTCCTGCAGGGTTTCAGGGTTGGAGAGCACCCCTTCTATGAATTTTCGCTGCTCGTCGCCATCGTCGTCGTTGCTGCCCCTGCGGGCGAAACCAGAGTCCGAAGTGGCTTCGAAGTAGTCGTCTTCTTCGCTGCGGGGGGTATAATCGTCGAGGGAAACGGTAGCCCGGTCTTCCATAACCTCCAGGGCGGGATTGTGGTCGATCTCTTCCTGGATACGTTCGCGCAGCTCCACCACCGGCAATGCCATCAGCTTGATGGATTGGAAAAGCTGAGGGTTCATTTTGAGCCGTTGTTCCTGAACGAAAGATGGACGCTGAAGCTGCACCGGACAGATTCCTCCCAAGACAACTATTGTCTCCCACCGGGGCTTTGTCAAGTTGGAGGGTGATTGATGCCGATGCTTGACGCGTGTCCGGACCGTCTCTATAGTCGGGACAAAGGCGGATTTTTATGATGACCCTACAGAAACGACTCGAGGCGCTGGGGACCGCGGTACCGGAATTGTTGTTGCCGGCGGAAGGTATCGATCTGGAGGCTTGGGCCGTCGTCGCCTGTGACCAATTCACCCAGGATCGAGATTACTGGAAGCAGGTGGAGGCACGGGTTGGCTCCGCGCCGTCGACGCTTCGTATGATACTTCCCGAAGTTTTCCTGGAGGACGGTGACCGTGCCGAGCGTATAGCAAAAATCAGGGCATCCATGGGAGCTTATCTGGATGGTGGGGTATTTTCCCCTCCAGCCAGGGGAATCGCGTATATAGAACGCTCGACCCCGCAGCAAGCCCTGCGTCGGGGACTGGTTCTGACCGTGGATCTGGAGCGATACCGCTGGGAACCCAACGAACGGCCGCTTATCCGTGCCACCGAAGGTACCGTGCGGGAACGTATTCCGCCGCGCATGGAGATACGCCGGGGAGCGCCCCTGGAGTCTCCCCATATACTTCTGCTTGTCGACGACGACGAGCGGCGGCTGATCGAAGGCCTGGGCGAGCGGGCAAAGGTGCGCAAGCCCCGATATGCGGCTAAACTCATGACTGGAGCGGGAGAAATCCGCACCTGGATCATGGATACCGACGGGGACTTCAATTTTGTCGCCGATGAACTGGAACGGCTTGCCCGTAAGGCTGGCCAGCGCTATTCGGACGTAAAAGCCGGTACGGTTGCCAGTGGAGCGGATGGAGCCAACGGAACCCGGGAAGACCCGTTTCTGTACGCGGTGGGGGATGGGAACCACTCGCTGGCAACCGCAAAAGCCGTCTGGGACGAGTACAAGAGCGCCCATCAGGATGATAGGAATATAATGGACCATCCAGCACGCTGGGCGCTGGTGGAAGTGGAGAACATATACGATGAAGGTATCTGTTTCGAGCCCATCCACCGCGTGGTTTTTGGTACCACCACGGATGAAATGCTCAAGGCGCTTTCGGGCATGAAAGGTTTCAAGGCCACACAAGTGGAAAACGCAGATAAGCTGGAAGCCTTGGTCGCCGAGCCCGCCTCTAGTGGAACCAGGTATGGACTCTCCAGCGGGAAAGAGAATCTACTGATAGAAACCAACCTGACCGGCCTTTCGACAGACGCGCTTCAGCCTATCCTGGATGCTTTCGTGTCCGCCTCGGGCAAGCGTTCCATCGATTACCTGCACGGGGCCGACGAGACCATCAGGATAGGTAAAACCCCCGGTGCGGTGGGCATTTTGTTGCCTCCCATCGGAAAATCCGATCTTTTCGCCACCGTGGCGAGGAAAGGTCCCCTACCCCGGAAAAGCTTTTCGATGGGTGAAGCGATAGAAAAGCGTTTCTATCTTGAATGCCGCGCGCTTTTCTGCTAGCATAAAAAAGTATCGCGCCGGCGTGGTGAAATGGCAGACACGGTGGACTCAAAATCCACTGCCTTCACGGGCATATCGGTTCAAGTCCGATCGCCGGCATGGTCTGAAAGCTGATGATGGTAGAGCCAATCTCAAAAGTTCCTGACTTTTGAATTTGCTCAAGTACTGGAGCCACACCGGACATGCAAAGCTATGCCCGTTACCTGAACAATATCCCCATCAATCCAAGTGTGGCGGCAAAAGTTCTGGGCATGGTGGAGCGGCAGGATTTCAGCTTCAATTCCCTTGAGGAAGTCATACGCGCCGATGCAGCCCTGACATCCAAAATCCTGCGCATCGCCAATTCCGCCCTCTACGCGCGCCAGAACAAAGTGACAAAACTCCAGAACGCCATCACCATACTGGGAACGAATACCATCAAGAATCTGGTGATTCTGGTGACCGGTGCGAGTCTGTTCCAGAAAAACTGGAATTCCCCCTTCTATTCCTTTTTCTGGCGACATTCGCTGGCCACGGCCTTCATCGCAAAAAGCCTTTCCATCCGAACCAACAACACCATGTACGCCGAGGAAGCCTTTGTCGCCGGTCTATTGCACAATATTGGCCAGGTGGCACTGTTCGCCCACGATCCCACCAAATACGAGGAACTGCTCAAAACCTCGGTGTCAGAAGACCGCCGCATCAGCGAACTGGAACTCGAACAATTCGGTACCACCCACAAGGAAGTGGGACACGAGGTTCTCTCGGGCTGGACCTTCCCCGAGGTGTATTCCGACACCGCTCTTGAGCACGGAAACAACAACATCACGTCCACCCATAAACACGTCGTGGTGATCGTTTCCGTCGCCGATTTCCTCTCCTCCAACTGGTTCATCCTCGAGGCCAACCCAAAACCGATCAGCCTGCTGGACAACTATCTGACCTTCCTGTCCATTAGCGCGCAGGAACTTGATGAATACCAGGCCGAATACCGGGCTTTGCTGCAGAAAGACGCCATGTACATCGAATTCCAGAACCTCGTCAGGGAATGATGGTCAGGGAATGATGTAACCGGGCAAGCCGATGGAAGCCCCTACCGATACCTGGGCCATCCAGTATTCGGAAGCGCTGAATGGCAGGACGCCGTAGGGTCCCGTCTGGCTGCCGTACAATTCCACGAACAGGGCGATGTCACCCTTGGACAGTTCTGCCCTGAGCTGGGTTTCAAGGTTCAGCGACTGCTTTGGTTCACGGTTTGCGGAATCGGCGTAGTGGCCTCCCCACAATCTACCGGACAGACCAAGTACCCATTCACTACCTGTCCCCATCCAGGTAGCCACCTGTAGGCCACCCTTGGCGATGAGAACCTCGCTGGGGGCATAATAATCGTAATATTCGTCCTTTGGCTTTTTCCGCTCCGAATCCTCGTATGAAAGAACGCCTCCCAGAGTGAGGGTCGTCCATGGCGCCGTTTTCAGGACAAAGCCAGCGCTACCCTCAACCAGGGCGGTGTATAGGATATTGGGATCTTCCTTTTCCGGTGAGAATACATTCGCCATCCGTCCATACATGCGGGCGCTTGCGGTCCGGACTATGATATTCTGTGGCAAATTGAAATAGGCGGAGGCAGAGACATCGCCCGAATGCTGGAAATACTCTGATCGCGAGGGCAGGAAGGTGTCCTTGATGCGTTCATAGGCATAGTTCCCGGAAAGGCTGAAAGGCCCCTGCTTCCAGCTTATCCCCGCACCCGCGCTGGGGGATACATCCAGACTGTCGGGCAGATCGGCCACGGACAGCACGGTTCCGCTGGAATCGGGAAACCCCACGTTGGTCATAAGCGTGCCACCAACCGAACCCGACAAACCCACACTCAGGGTGTTGAATCTGAGAAGAACCGAGGTGTTCATGGTCTGCAGGCCCACCGATTCGCTCTTGGTCGCGTCTGGAGCTGCATGGATTCGTATATCATCCATAACCCAGGATGCGCTGTAGGCGGTCATGCTGGTACCGCCGGCGGTGAAATCCAGCTTCCCCTGCTGGCTCGTTCTGCCGGTATCGATGGTGGACGAAAGGCTGGAAGTGAAGCGGTCCGCGTGGTTCCGCGCAAGGCGGTTGTAGGAGGTCGCGATATTCTCGAATTTTGGGTCCGTACGGTAAACCTGCAGATACCGGTTCATCGCGCCCGACCAATCGCCACCGAGTTCAAGAGCCCGTGCAAGGGTGAACAGGGCTGGGATATTTCCCGGAGCGATATCCAGTATCCTGACCAGCTGGACCTGTGCATCCGCATACCGGGTAAGCTTGAGGTATACCTCGCTCATCTCGCGCCTATCCTCGATGGTCTCCGAATCGTGCTGGTAGATGCGCAAACGCAGTCTGCCGGAAGCACGGCGGGACAAGCCATCGGTGTCCGTCTTCAGTTGCGCGGAACGGGACAGGATTGCCAGATCGAGATCCTGCAAGGCTTTCTGGAGCGCCATGGCTTCCTCCACATCCCCCTCGGTGTAGAACCCGGGACTGCTTTCCGGAAGTTCGAAGCCAGCTGAAATCCCGTTAAGGACGTCGCCGTGGGCGAACACGGTCGTGTCGGTATATATCGCAGGATCCATCGCCTCGCCGTTCCACAGCTTCTCCTGGATGCGGGCAGCAACCAGAGCGGCGGGAATCTGCGCTTTGGGTTCCTGAGTGGGTGGGGCTTCCTCGGGTTTTGCTTCCATGGGCGGGGTATCCTCAGCCTGAGCCTGCACATCTTTGGCCAAGGCGGGGGATTTTGCCGGAGTCTTGACGGGGGTGGCAAGCAGGGATTTATGCTCGATCAGGCGAATGCGGGTTTCCAGATATTCCGCCAGGGCATTCCCCTTGGAGGCAGCCAGGGCGAAATCAGCGAGGTCGGCTTCCCGGTTCCAGCGCCAGGAACCCAGCTTGGAGAGCGTCTCGGTGTCGGCCGTGTATTTTCCGATTTCCTCCGCCGCAGCATCCTTGAAGGAATCCAGCATTGCCATGTTACTATCCACCGAATCCCGCAAGGATCGGACTCTGACCAAAGTCGAAGCCAACGCTATTTCAGCTGCGGATAGTTTTTCATCCGCCTTCTGCTTGCGGAGTGGATCCTTCGCATTCCGGGTGCCATTCCATTCGGTTTTAGCCTTTTTCCAGCCTTCCACAACCGTCCTCAAATCGGCGATACCGGATTTCAAATCCGGACTTGCACCCGCCAGATACGTGCGGTACAGCGAGAATACATCCATCAGACGATAGGTTTCCGCCAAATCGCGATCCAGATCGAGGAACACCCGGTACAGTTTGTTTATCAGGATATTCATGCTTTCCGCCAGCGCATCGTCTAGGCGACCATTCCAGAAAAACGCGCGGACCAATTCCTTGCGTAGTTCCAGGTCATCCGGATTCTCAAGAAGCCGGCGCAGATATCGGTCTATGGCGGCTTGCTTCAAACCCGCATTCACCAGAACCTCATTGAGAAGCGCGGAAAGGCGTTCGGAGGCGACAAAGCGCTCGCGGATTTGTCCCAGGACGGCATCCGCCCCAGTCGAATCGTTATTGGCCAGGTACGCCTTGGCCGCGAGCAGATAGAATTCCAGATCATCCGGGAACAGGCGGATAGCCTCGTTGTACGTCGCGAGGGCCTTGTCATCGTACCCATTGACCGAAAAAATGGATGCCAGATCCTTTATGGTCCGGGGCTCGTTGTTTGCCCTCTTCCAGGTGGCGTCCAGCTGGTCCTCCCCCTCTTTTACACGTCCGGCCCAGAGGTACGTCAGGCCATTGTTCACCTGAAGGTTCAGGCTATCGGGGAAAAGCTTGATCGCATCCCGGTACAGATCCAGGGAATCCTGGTAACGGACCAACCAGGCGCTTACCTTGGCGGCTTCCGCCCACTCGGCTTCCTTGGCTGCACTGCTCGCGAGGTACTCACGGAACAGGCGCAAACCTTCATCGGAATCACCTGACCACAGGCGGTTCTTCGCCGAAAGGAGGGTCAGCAGAGGGTCGTCGCCAGCGACCAATTTGGCGCGGGAAAGTATTTTTATCGCGTTGCCGTGGTCGCCCAACAGGCTGTACACCTTGGAAAGCTGAATATATACAGAACGGTTCTTGGGATCTTCCTGGATGAACGCTTCATACTCCGCGATCGAACTATACGGGTTGTCGATGGAACGGTCCGAAAGGTCCACAGGGAAAAGGGGCGGCAGAAGGCTGCGGTCAACAACACCTTCAGCCACCGGAGAATCGGATTTCAGGAAAAAAAGCGCGTCGATCATATAATAGTAGCGCGTATCGTAACGGCGGCGTTCGGACACTTCGATGCGGAGCGTGTGGGTTCCTTTCTCCATGACAACTGGCGTGTTGACCACCGCCCAATAGTTGGAGATGGAATAGTTCTCGACCACAGAAACGTCTTCCCTATACAACGGAACCAGCGGGCCATCGTCCAGGCTCCATGAAAGGGGGGAAATGTAGGAAGGGTGAAGGTCGCTTTTCGG
>Ga0172379_10007788_pt1 | contig 13757 bp, 12 predicted proteins | sample GrowelOW334metaG_FD_119756 | JGI IMG/M metagenome (GOLD analysis project Ga0172379, IMG submission 119756) | Groundwater microbial communities from an aquifer near a municipal landfill in Southern Ontario, Canada - Groundwater well OW334 metaG | ecosystem: Environmental > Aquatic > Deep... | reverse complement strand
TAAATGCGGAATCGAATATTATCTGACTCAACTGATGCAAACTATTCTTTACGGAAACACTGTCCAGATGCAGATTCCTGTGATTATGAAAATAATTTTTTTCGTAATCAATCCAGCGGTTCAACTCAGCCAGAAAGTATTGTCTGATATTTTTATCAATTTTAATATCTGAAATAAGATTTTTTACTTTTACGAAATCTTTAATCTCAGGTAATGTGATTTTACTTTTTTCAACATGGATTTTTATTTCATTTTCGAACATAGATATACCTTTTTTTATCAGGAATCATCAATAAATTCTTATCCGAATAATTCCGAAAGTACAAGAGAAATTCTTTCGGCAGGGAGAAGATTAATCTTATAATTTCCTGAAGATTTTTTTGCGCTTATCTGCGGCAAAATTATTTTTTCAAAACCTAATTTTTGTGCTTCGGAAATTCTCTGGTCAATTGCAGATACTCCACGGACTTCTCCCGTCAATCCGATTTCACCGATAATTACAGTATTCGGATTAATAGGTTTATCCTTCAGAGAGCTTACTAACGCAACTGCAACCCCAAGGTCAATAGACGGGTCGCTCAGATAAATACCGCCTGCTACGTTTACAAAAATATCGCTCTGTCCGAACCGAAGCCCCATTCTTTTTTCGAGAACGGCAAGAATCATGTGTAGTCTTCTTATGTCGAATCCTGTAACGGTTCGTTGCGGAACGCTGTAATTGGACTGCGAAACCAATGCCTGCACTTCGAGTAGTACCGGTCTTGTGCCTTCGATAGCGGCAACAATTGCAATGCCGGAATCCTCTCCCGTTCTGTGAGCGAGGAAAAGTTCCGAAGGATTCAATACCTCATGCAAACCGTTTTCGTTCATTTCAAAAATACCTAACTCATTCGTAGAACCGAAACGGTTTTTGACTGCACGCAAAATTCTGTATGAATAAGTTTTTTCACCTTCGAACTGCAATACGGTATCAACCATGTGCTCCAGAATTTTCGGTCCGGCAATTACGCCTTCCTTAGTTACGTGTCCGATTATAAAAATCGGTTTGTTGGAGCGCTTTGCAATTTGCATTAGTATAGAAGCACACTCACGCACCTGCACGATACTACCCGGCGTGGAATCGGCTTTATTTGTATAAACTGACTGAATCGAATCCACAACGACAACTCCTGTTTCCGTGCCGTTGATAACATTTTCTATTTCTTCTACATTTGTCTCGCTGAGTAACATCATATCGTCGGACATACCCGAAAGCCTCTGTGAACGGTACTTTACCTGCTGAAGAGATTCTTCTCCCGTTACATATAAGGGTGAGTATTCACTGAGTCCGCCGCACATCTGAAGCATCAGAGTTGATTTGCCTATGCCCGGGTCACCTCCTACTAAAATAATTGAACCCGGGATAACTCCTCCACCGAGCACTCTGTCCAATTCAGAAATTCCCGTTCGGAAGCGGAATTCCGCATCTGAGGAAATTGAGCCGAGTGTTACAAGTTCGGACTTATTGGCTTTCTGAACAGTTGACCTTTTTGCATCAGCGGCAACGATTTCTTCAACGAAAGAGCCCCATGCATTACATACGTTACAGCGTCCCTGCCAGCGTTGTGACTGGGCTCCGCATTTCTGGCACATAAAAACGGTTTTCTCTTTCATAAAATTCAGACCCGGTTGTATATCAGTTTTGCAATCTTTAATTTATTGAGTTAGCAAATTAAAAAAATATATTATATTTTATACTTTTTTTTACTATGTTTGAGAATAATATTTACAATTCTATTAAATTAATTTCTTAATGAGGATAATATGTACAGAACTATTCAGGATTTTGTAAAAAGCTGGACTGAGGAATCTGCTTCCACTCTAAAATTATTTAAAAATTTAAAAGACGATTCTTTAAATCACCTTGCTTACGAGGGCGGAAGAACTATCGGGGATATTGCATGGCATATTGTGGTAACTGCAGGCGAGATGCCAAAATCTGCAGGGCTGGAAGCGGTTACTCCTACCGAGCATGAAGATACTCCCGTACAGGTTCAAACTTATTTAGATACTTACCTGAAGGCAAGTAAAAATGTAATTGATGAAGTCGGTACTAAATGGAATGACGCTATGCTTGATGAAGAAATCGAGCTGTACGGCGAGAAATGGAAACGAGGTTACCTGCTCGATGCATTGATTAAGCATCAGGCTCATCATCGCGGACAACTCATGATTTTAATGCGTCAGGCGAATCTGAATGTCATCGGTGTTTACGGACCATCTAAGGAAGAGTGGGCAAGCTACGGAATGCCGGCTCAGAAGTAAGACAGTTTATAAAGTTTATAAAGTTTGTAAAGTAAAAAGATAAAAATAAATGCTGAATTCTGAATGCTGAATTCTGAATTGAAGAAGCGGAAACCTCTTTATTCTACCTTATCAAAGGGGGGTGTCGGCTTTTTGAATATTGAATATCGAACATTGAATATTGAATTTTGAAGTGAAGAAAAATAAATGAAAAATATATTTGCTCTTACACCCTTTTTCAAAGGGGGCAGAGGGTTTCCCTTGAACTTTGCGAAACTCAATCCTGACTTAGCGTACTTTGCGTGGAAATCTTTTTAAGAACCTAACCGCAAAGGTCGCAGAGTAAGACGCAGAGTAACGCAGAGAGGAAACAGTAAAATTATTATGAAAAAAACATTTACATTATTTTCCTTAATACTTGCTTTTCTGCTGATTGCTACTATATGCTTTGCCCAAACAGGTGTATGGGAAGAACTGCACCCTACAAATTCACCTTCACCGAGATGCGACTTTTGGATGTCAGAAATTGGTGAAGGGAAAGCTATTCTTTTTGGAGGATGGGGTCATGATTATGTTAACTATGACGAAACCTGGATTTTTGATTATCGAGAAAATACATGGACACAAATCAATTGTAATGTTCACCCTAGTAAAAGATATGACCTAAGATTGGCAAGAATAACAAAAAACAAAGTATTGTTATTCGGAGGATTGTATGAAAGTGATTATTATAATGACACTTGGATTTTTGATTTAGATTCTCTAAAATGGACGGAAATAACACCTCAGAAAATTCCAAATCGTAGAAGAAGCCATAGCCTAACACAGCTTTCAGAAGGTAAAGTTGTGTTATTTGGTGGGGACACTATTGTTGCAAACTATGCTAGTGATACCTGGATTTTTGACATTACTACAAACAATTGGAAATGTTTGCCTATAACTCAATTTCAACCAAGACCACCCGAGTGCGAAGGGGGAATGATAGCGCCAATTGATTCAGGTAAAATACTGTTTTATGGTGGCTGGGATGCAGGTTTATTAGATGAAACCTGGCTTTTAGATTATGACGAAACAAAGTGGAAAAAAATTGAACCAATTAGTAAATCTATACCTATATCAAACTCATCAATGGTTAATATTAATAAAAAACAAGTAGTTTTTTTCGGAGGACATACAAGTATGGGGCATGATAACGATTTATGGTTGTTCGATTTGAATGACACAACATGGAAAAATATTAATACAACAATAAGACCGGGAGGGAGATACAGACATAGTATAGTCAAAATTGGAACAAATAAAGTTTTATTGTTCGGAGGGAATGAGCTAGAAGTTGGACACTTGTATAATGACACCTGGCTATTTATACTCTTACCTAATGAGGTAGAAGAAAATTCTCAGGATAATTTTAAAAATCAAAACTCATTTCTTATACAAAATGATAAAGCTCGCATTACAACAAATTTTTTCGGATTTTGCAATTACAAATTATATGATGTTTATGGTAAGGTATTGAAAGAATATTCCCAAGCAGGAGCTTGGGAACAAGAGAGAACTGGAACTTGGGATCAAGAGAGTAGTTACATTGATTTAGATGTTTCAGACTTAACAAACGGAGTTTATTTTCTTGTTGTGCAGTGTGAAAAGAAAACAGAAGTGATAAGGGTTTTAGTGGCAAAATAAGCGACCACCCCTGACCCCTCCTTGTTAAGGAGGGGAAATTTGTAGAAATAAAAAACATAAATAAAATACAAAGCAGTTAATAAAATATTTTTGTATTTTTGCGTCTGTATATACATTGTAATTACATTTATTTATTAAATATGATAACACAAATAATAAACATCGGAAATTCCAAAGGGATACGCATACCAAAAAAAATCCTCGAATTAGCCAATATTTCAGGTGAAGTTGAGCTATCGTTCCGAAATAAAACTCTTGTGATTTCTCCTCTTAAAAAGACACTTCGCTCCGATTGGGATAATCTTTTCTTAACCGATTCAAAGAAACATAAGGGTATAGAAGAAACTCCGCTTCAGTTTATAGAAAATGAATTCGACAGGGATGAATGGGTATGGTAATTAATCAGTTTGAAGTTTGGCTCGTTAATCTTGACCCGACAATCGGAAGTGAAATCCGGAAAACCCGACCGGCATTGATTGTATCGCCGAATGAAATGAACTCCAACTTGAACACAATTATCATTGCTCCAATGACAAGTTCCGAAAGACGTTATCCTACCCGTGTTCCTCTTCTGTTTCAAAAAAAGAAAGGTTTTGTTGCGCTCGACCAAATCAGGACAGTTGATAAAACAAGATTAGTTGCTAAACTCGGTATTATTGATTCTAAAACACAAAAACATACTTCCACCATTCTTATTGAAATGTTCAGCATTTAGTTTTGCGATTCATTTTATTCCAAATATTATTTTAGAAATCTGTAAAAACACTTATTCAATATTCTGCAACTTTTCTATTCACAAAAATAAAATATCACTTTGTACGCTCTTGAGTTTATTGTTAAATTGAATTATTATCTTCTTTTGGAAAACAAAAAACTTTTAATATTTTAATATAAGGAATCGAATTATGATTTTCGATATTGAAATGCTCAGAAAGCATTACGGCTCTTTTGCCGAAAAAGTTGATACAGCAAAAAAAGTCCTTAACAGACCGATGACGCTTGCCGAAAAGGTCTTGTACTCCCATTTGTGGGATGCGAAAGAAATCCGGGATTTCAAACGGGGTGAAGATTATGTCGAATTTGCTCCAGACAGAGTTGCAATGCAGGACGCTACAGCACAAATGGCACTGCTTCAGTTTATGCAGGCGGGACGTCCCAAAGTTGCGGTACCCAGCACAGCTCACTGCGACCACCTGATACAGGCAAAAGTAGGAGCCGCACAGGATTTGGAAACAGCAAAGGATGTAAATAAAGAAGTTTATGATTTTCTTTCCTCAGTTTCTAATAAATACGGAATAGGTTTCTGGAAACCCGGTGCAGGAATTATTCATCAGGTTATTCTGGAAAATTACGCTTTTCCGGGAGGAATGATGATAGGAACGGATTCGCATACTGTCAACGCAGGCGGTCTCGGAATGATTGCTATCGGGGTCGGTGGAGCTGACGCAGTTGATGTAATGGCAGGAATGCCCTGGGAATTGAAATTTCCCAAATTAATCGGGATAAAATTAACCGGAAAATTATCGGGATGGACTTCTGCAAAAGATGTAATTCTAACGGTTGCCGGAATTCTTACCGTAAAAGGTGGAACGGGCTGTATAGTCGAATATTTCGGCGAAGGTGCAGATTCTATTTCCTGCACAGGTAAAGGCACTATTTGCAACATGGGAGCTGAAATAGGTGCAACTACCTCAATGTTCGCTTTCGATGAAAAAATGTATGCTTATTTATGCTCAACAAACAGAAAAGAAGTTGCAGACCTTGCAAAAGGAATTGCACCTTATCTGAAAGGAGACAGTGAAGTTTATGCTCAGCCGGATAAATATTTTGACCAGTTAATCGAAATCAATTTATCCGAATTGGAACCGCATATAAACGGACCGTTCTCACCTGATTTGGCATGGTCTCTTTCAAAATTTGCACAAGCCGTAAAAGATAACGATTATCCCGAAAAGTTGGATGTAGGTTTAATCGGCTCCTGCACAAACTCTTCTTATGAGGATATATCAAGAGCCGCTTCGATAGCACAACAGGCTTTAGATAAAAAATTAAAAGTAAAATCCGAATTTACTGTAACACCCGGTTCGGAGTTAGTGCGCTACACAATTGAACGGGATGGATACATCAATATATTTGAAAATATCGGTGGTGTTGTACTTGCAAATGCCTGCGGTCCCTGTATAGGTCAGTGGGCAAGAAAAGACGCCGACAAACAGTTGAAAAATTCGATTATTACATCCTTCAACAGAAACTTTGCAAAGCGTGCAGACGGAAATCCGAATACGCACAGTTTTGTTGCATCTCCCGAAATAGTTACAGCACTTGCAATCGCAGGACGATTAACATTCAATCCGCTTAAAGACAAATTAATTAATGAAGACGGACAGGAGGTTATGCTGGAACCGCCATCGGGTTACGAATTACCAGAAAAAGGCTTCGATGCTAAAGATATAGGTTATCAGGCACCCGCTGATGACGGAAGCAAAGTAGTTATTAATGTTAGTCCTACTTCAGACAGATTGCAGTTGCTTGCACCGTTTCCTGAGTGGAACGGGAAAGATTACTTCGGTTTAAAACTTTTGATAAAAGCAAAAGGTAAATGCACAACCGACCATATCTCAATGGCAGGTCCATGGCTCAAGTTCCGCGGTCATCTGGATAATATTTCAAACAATATGCTTATAGGCGCTGTAAATTATTTCAATGAAAAAACTAACTTTGTGAAGAATCAGATTACCGGTGAATACGGTGCTGTTCCTGATATTCAGAGAGCATATAAAGCAAACGGTTTCGGCTCAATAGTTATCGGAGACGAAAATTACGGTGAAGGTTCTTCACGCGAACACGCCGCAATGGAACCGCGTTTTCTGGGAGTAAAAGCCGTATTGGTCAAATCCTTTGCACGTATCCACGAAACAAATCTTAAAAAACAGGGAATGCTTGCACTGACTTTTGCAGATAAAAATGATTACGAAAAAATTCGAGAAGATGATTCAATTGATATTATTGGATTGACAAGCTTTGCAACCGCTGTGCCTTTGACATTAGTTTTAAATCACAGCGACGGAAGCAAAGAAGAAATTAAAGCGAATCATTCATACAATGAATCTCAGATTGAATGGTTCAGAGCCGGTGCGGCATTGAACATAATAAAAAAACAGTTTGTTTCTTAGAATTTTTTTTCCAAAAAAGCGAAGTGTAATTTCAGTCAAATGAAATTGCATTTCGCTTTTTTTTAATATTATTTCATAAAATCACAACTGTTTCGTTATAATAATAAATTTCTATTACAATTGAAATACTGATATGCTCAGAATAGTTAAAATTCTAATATTAATAATTGCTATAAGTTTATTATCAAAACAGGCAAATGCACAAAAACTTGCAGAACCTCTTGTTGTTTACCAACTCGACAGTCTTTGGTATTTTATTGATACTGACGGAAAGCAAATGTTCCCTCCTCAAAAATTAGTATCCGCACTCGGTTACAGCGAAGGGTTTTTTAGGGTAGTGAAATATTTAAAAGGCAAGGACAGATGGATGTTTCTGAACAGAAAAGGTGAAATAGCTTTTGTTCCCGCTTGCGATAAAGTGAAAAATTTTAGCGAGGGTATGGCTTTACTTATGAAATATCGCACCGATGCAAAAGACAGCTATATCTACGGATTTATTGATACCAACGGAAATCAGGTACTGCCCTATATCTATGACGATGCAATGGAATTCAGCGAAGGACTTGCTTATGTTCACAGACAAGATACTTTTTGCTTTATAAATAAAAAAGGTGAAATTATTTTAAATTTACCTGACGGACCGGGTTCAAAATTTATCAACAATTATGCTCCTGTTGTAAATACAACTAAAACTCAAATCGGATATGTTGACAAAACAGGCAAACTTGTAATTGATTATAAATTCGACGATGCAGGGCAGTTCACCGAGGGTTTGGCTTATGTCGGTTCACTCGGAAAATACGGTTTTATTGATACCACCGGTACTGTACGCATACCGTTTTTTTTCGATTACGTATATCCTTTTAATGACGGTCGTTCGGTGGTGGGAAGGTTAGACAGTAGTAATTCTATTATATGGGGAATGGCTGATGTAATCGGAAACAGAGTAGTGGATTTTACTTTACAGGACATGCGTGATTTGAACGAAGGGCTTGCCGCTTATAAAAAGAATGATAAGTGGGGTTTTATGGATAGAAACGGAAAAACTATAATAGAAGCGAAATTCGATTATGCAGAAAGTTTTAGAAACGGCATTGCCTGGGCATCAATACATAAAGAAAATAAATATGGATTTATCAATCAAAAGGGTGAGTTTGTTATAACTATCCCCAAATCGGAATTCATCGTTGACCTGAGACTAAATCGTATCGTTGAATAATTCTTTTTTTAAATAATTCATCTTGAAAATTAGTAATTAGCTATCTGTTTCTTTTTTCCAATTCTTCGATTTGCCAATCAAGCATTTCAGTATATTTATTTTTAGGTAATAATTCCAAGCTTTCTTTCGCTTTCAGATTGAAAGAATGAATATAATTTCTGATTTCATCAAACACACCCAAACGTTGCATCAATTCACGCATCTGAGGAACATATTCAATAGGAAGTCCGTTTTCATTAATAAATTTTTCTAATAATTTTATATCTTTTTCTTCTTTAGCTTTTTTCAATGCAGAAATAATCAGGCAGGTTTTCTTCCCTTCAACAATGTCCTGACCAACTGTTTTACCGAGCTTAGCCTGTTCTGCAGTTAAGTCAAGATAGTCATCCTGCACCTGAAAAGCCATACCTATATTAAAACCATAATTTCTTAATGCAGAGACTTGTTCTTCTGTTCCGTTACCGATATATCCTCCGATTACACAGGCTGTTTCAATCAGACAGGCTGTCTTTTTTGCAATCATTCCGAAGTAATCATCAATACTGATTTCTTTCTTTTCATTGAACTGCATATCATAGCTCTGACCTTCGCATACTACAATCAGAGCATTAGTAAAGGATTTACAAATTTTATCGGATTTTTTATTTTGCAGGTTTGAAGGCAGTAAGTTATAAGCATGACCTACCATTACGTCTCCTGCCAGGATAGCAGTCGGCTCATCCCACTTGATATGAACAGTTGCCCGGTTGCGCCTCATCGGCGATTTATCCATAATATCATCGTGAACAAGAGTGAAATTATGCAGAATTTCAAGTGCAACTCCGGCATCTATTGCAGATTCAGGTTCAGTTCCGACCGCACCTGCGGATAGCATTGTAAGTACCGGACGTAAACGCTTCCCTCCTTCATCAACAAAATATCTGATTGGCTCGTAAAGCGACTCAGGAGCTAATCCTGAGAAATAGGAAAGCAGTCTTTGATTCACTTTTCCAAGTAAATTGTTATAGTTTTCTTTGGCACTGATATTTTCGTCCATACTTTTCATCTAATAAATTATTTATCAATTGCAATATAATATTTTCCGGGCAGTTGCCTTACAATGTTTTTGAATTCAAGATTGAGCAGAATCACCAATACAACATTTATGTCAAGCTCCGATTGATGAGCCAAATCATCAACGTGAACCGGGTCGTGATTTATTAATGCATAGATTTTTTCTTCATCACGAGTCATTGAAATTTTATTTTTTTCCTGAGCAAATAAATTCATTTCTGCTTCTAAAATCCCCAAATCCTTGCATATCTGTTCCGGTGATGTTACAATTTGAGCAATGCTGTTTATAACCAGATTATTTGTGCCTACGCTTGTCCTTGAATTAATATTTCCCGGAACTGCATAGACTTCGCGTTGCTGGTCAAAAGCGAAACGTGCTGTTAATAAAGCACCACCCTTTTCCCCGCTTTCTATTACTACTGTTGCCTTAGAAATTCCGCTGATTATCCTGTTTCTTATAGGGAAGAATATTGGGATTGCTCTGGTACCGCAAGAATACTCTGATATAATTGCACCTCCGGACTCTATAATCTTTGAAGCTATTTTTTTTGCGAATGAAGAAGATAAACTATCAATTCCGCATGCTAAAACTGCGTATGTAATTCCTTTTTCTTTAATAACAGAATTATGCGAAATTGTATCAATACCTTGAGCCATTCCGCTTGTAACAACAATATTATGTCTTGCAAAAAAAGATGCAAATTTTTCTGCTGTCAATTCACCATAAATACTATTTGTTCTTGTACCTACCATCGAAATTGAAGTAATATCGGAAGCTTGCAAACTTCCTTTTACAAAAAGTAAAACCGGAGGATGATTGATTTCCCTGAGCAACTGAGGATAGTCTTCATCCCAGATTGTAACAATTCTTACTTCTTGTTTTGCACATTGTTCAATTTGAAGTTTAGCTTTTTCACGAAGTTCGGAGATTGTATTTTTGAAATCAGATTCAATTAAACTGTTAGTCTGTCGTTTAAAATATTTCTCTGCAAGTACGGCGGAATCTATTATTTCACCGAGAGAATCACACTCTTCGACTGCGAATTTTACTTTTGTTTTTGAATTTGGAAGAAAGAAAAGACCTGCCAGGACATCTTCCAAAATCCAGTTATTTGGTAAAGACATAATTAATTTCTAAAATTCAAAAAATGCAATTTAATAATTTTGTCGAATTGAAGCTAAAAAAGAAAAAGGTTTATTAAAATAAAAAACCTTTAGAAGTTGTGTGAGCCACCTGTCGGACTCGAACCAACGACCTGCTGATTACAAATCAGCTGCTCTACCAACTGAGCTAAGGTGGCTTAAAAAAGATTACAAAATTAAGCAGAATATTTTACTTATTCAAATCATTTTTTTAGGAACAACTCCGGAAACAATATCTCTTCTATCATTTCGCACCAGATATGCCCGATTAATATGTGAGATTCCTGTATTCTTGCCGTGATATTGCTCGGTACAATAACTGATTCATCGCACTGTGAGGCTAATTTTCCTCCGCTTCCTCCCAGCAACCCGATTGTCATTATTTTTCTTTTCTTAGCTTCATCAACCGCTCTTATTACATTTTCGGAATTACCGCTTGTTGAAATTGCTATCAGTACGTCTCCTTGGCTTCCGTATGCTTCAACTCCGCGTGCAAAAACATTTTCGAAACCGATATCATTCCCTCCTGCTGTTAAGATTGATGTGTCAACAGTAAGAGCTATTGCGGGAATAGCCTTACGATTAATCTGACTTCTGAGTCTGACTACCAATTCAGCGGCTAAATGCTGACTGTCCGCCGCACTACCGCCGTTACCGCAAAGCAGTATTTTACCTCCCTTTTGCAGAGCATTCGCAAGTTTTTTTCCGATGGTTTCAATTTGCCCGGTGCATTGTTCAAGCAGTTTTGTTTTAACCTGAATGCTTTCTGTAATCGCAGAGGATGCTTTGTAATTGAGTTCCTGATTCATAAAATTCTGTCTCTATTTTTAATATTAATTTCTATTTTGAATGCTTTTTAATTACTGCCCAAAGTTCTTCTCTGCCCAGATTTGTAATTGAAGAGTAGGGCAGGACTTCCGCAAAATTACTGCAATTCTGAACTAAATGCTTAAACTCATTTTTCCTTGATTCAATCTGCGTTTTCGAGAGTTTATCGCTCTTTGTCATAAGAATAATAAATTTTCTGTTTATGCTTTCGAGCCATTCGAACAGGGCTAAATCAAGTTCCATCGGTTCGTGCCTGGCGTCGGCTAAAGTACAGACAAGTTTCAGATTTTCTCTTTTTTGCAGATAATCCTGATTTATTTTTTTGAACAATTCACGTTGTTCCTTACCGACTGACGCATAACCGAATCCGGGTAAATCAGCAAATGAAAAAATATCGTTCACGGTAAAAAAGTTGATTTGCTGAGTTTTGCCGGGAGTAGAGCTTATTCGTGCAAAATTTTTCCGTCTGATTAAACTGTTAATTAAAGACGATTTCCCTACATTGGAACGTCCGATAAAGGCAAATTCAGGTAAAGTTGTTTTTGGAAAATGCTCAAAAGAAACAGCACCTGCAATAAAATCTACTTTTTTAATATCCATTTTTCAATATTTAATTTTTCATAGAACACGATTTTACGAAAACTTATTGTAATAATCAATTTCTTAAAATATTTATTTTCAAATATACGCTCAGTTTACAAGAATAAAAGAAGTAATTCGTAATTTTGAAGAGTAAAATTAATAAAGGTAAGAAAATGCAGATTAATCTGAAAAATTCATTAACGAAAACAATAGATTCATTCGCTCCCCGCGACGGAAAGACAGTTAAGATGTATTCGTGCGGTCCGACGGTTTACAACTTTGCCCATATTGGAAACATGAGGGCTTTTCTTTTTGCTGATTTTCTTCAGAGAGTGCTTCGTGTTGTCGGAGGGTATGATGTTAAGTGGGTTATGAACATTACTGATATTGACGATAAAACGATTAAGGGAAGCAGTCCCGGAAGCTCAGACTGGAAGCCGGAAATGGGTGTCCAGACTCAGGATTTGAAACATAACCTGATGAAATACACTCATTATTACGAACAACTATTTCTGGAAGATATTTTTACGCTCGGAATCAGAATAGAGCATTTTTTTGCAATGCCCAAAGCTACCGATTTCATAGGGCAGATGCAGACTTTAATAAAACAGATAAAAGACAACGGTTTTGCTTATATATCCGAAGGCTCTGTTTACTTCAGTGTTTCCGAGTGGCGAAAGGCGGATAAATACGGTAAATTATTCAATATTGATTTCGATAATTTCAGGGCGGGTGTACGCATAGATGCAGATGAATACGAGCGCGAAGACGCCAGCGATTTTGTTCTGTGGAAAGCAAAAAAAGAAAATGAACCGTTCTGGGATTTCGAAATAAACGGGCAAAACTATCCCGGGCGCCCCGGCTGGCATATTGAATGTTCAGCTATGGAAAAGGAACTACTCGGCTTACCTTTCGAAATTCACACAGGCGGAGTGGATTTAAAATTCCCCCATCATGAAGACGAAATTGCACAGAGCAAAGCCGGATACGGAATTGAGCCGACTGATTTCTGGTGCCACAATGAATTTCTTGAAGTAGAAGGTGAGAAGATGAGCAAGTCGAAAGGCAACTTCTTTACCCTGCGGGAACTGATTCAGCGCGGCATTGACCCGCTTGATATACGCTTTGCGATGCAGTCTGTTCATTACGGCTCAATCTATAATTTTACTTTTGACGGATTGAAAGCTTTCGCAAAGGCACGTCAGAGGATACAGAACTATATTTATGATTTATTCAATGAAACCGAAGGGAATGTCGAAACAGATAAAATCAATCAATTGCGGGAAAATGTTTTCGGAAATCTTGCGAATGATTTGCACTCACCTTCAGCACTTGGCGAACTTTTTACATTTATGAACGAGACTCCCGCAAATAATTTGTCAAAGTCTGCAAAGCAGGAAGCAATCCGTTTTTTCACTCAATTGAATGATATTTTCAGTATATGGCAGATTTCGGCAAAACCTGAAGAAAAACCTGATATACCTACTGAAATAATTAATCTTGCCAAGCAAAGATTATATGCTAAAAGAGAAAAAGATTTTTCCAAGGCTGATGAACTGAGAAAACAAATCCTTGAAAAGGGTTATCTAATTAAGGATTCTAAAGATGATTATACGATTGAGAAAATGTAGAAAATTGGATTGTCATTCTGAACCGAGTCTTCGAAGGTGAAGAATCCAACCTTTTGAGTCTGAGATTAGCGTTAAGAGCTTAACGGATAGATTCTTCGCTGAAGCTCTGAATGACATTTTAATATATTTATCTCACTACCGCAAAGCTTTTTGTTATTCTAT
>Ga0172379_10007787_pt1 | contig 13758 bp, 27 predicted proteins | sample GrowelOW334metaG_FD_119756 | JGI IMG/M metagenome (GOLD analysis project Ga0172379, IMG submission 119756) | Groundwater microbial communities from an aquifer near a municipal landfill in Southern Ontario, Canada - Groundwater well OW334 metaG | ecosystem: Environmental > Aquatic > Deep... | reverse complement strand
TTTGTATAGGAAAGCCCAACTATTTTAGGGGTCAGTTTTGCAACCATTTCATGCAAAATGTTTGAACTCGCCCGTCAATAGTGACTAATCGTTGTAACTTTCGTTCAGTAAATCGAGTATTTTGTTCAGTTCGAGTATCCGGGGATGATCCGGGCTTCCGGCCTGAACGGTTGTGATGACCTTCAGGGTATTATAGACCACGGTACGATCCCGTCCGCCGAACGTCCGGGCAATGTCGATATCATTGATCTTGGTGAACTGATGGGCGATATACCTTCCGTAGTGGCGGGCAAACATAACGTCTTGCTGCCGGGTATTCACGGATAACCAGTCTGGCGGTATCCGGTCTTTCAGGACGGTTGTAATCGCTATAACGATCCCTTCGAGCGTCAACCTGTTCTGTTGGCGCACCTGCTCCCGGTAGTTCTCGTAACTTGGGAACTGCCGGATTTCTCCAAATTCCTTCTCAGTCAGTAGTTTGATCATCACTTATTATAGATTATTTTTGATTCAAATTCTTTCTTCCGTTTTTCCCGGATGTAATCTTCGTTCAGGTATATCCGTTTGCCCTCTATCCTAAATTCTTTGATCACACCATTATTGATCCATGCCATGAGATTTCTCCGGCAAATAGTGATATTGGCATAGTAGCGGTTATTCAGGCGTTCATAGACCTCTTTTAGTTCCAATCCTTCTTTAGATGTACGGTAATCGAGATAGCAGATTCTTGTTATTTCATTGATGAAATCCTGAAAAGCGGTTGTCCGGTCATTGACGCTTCCGGCAATATTCTCTTTTTGGTATTCGTGAAATTTAGGTATCTGGGCTTTTCGATTCAGCCGGGGCTTGACCCGTTCCCTGACCATACCCGCTTGCCAGACCAAAACACCTATACCGTAATTCAAACATAGATCAATGATTATTTTGCTGGGATGGGACGGGCTGGCGATATAGCTGTAATGGGCGTATGGCAGGTTCCGATAGCCTTGTTCAATCAATGCGATTGAAAGCGATGTTTTCACTTCCACGGCATAAGCCAGTTTCCCATCGGTAGCATAAAAATCAACTATTCCACCGGATCGGTTTGGAACTTCCTTGTATAGTTCAAACCCTTCGCTGAAGTATTCAATGAAATGCAGTGCTAATTCGCTTTCTTTCATTCGATTATTTTGTCAAATTCTGTTAATACCTTGTCTTTTAAAGTTTTGCCCATCCGTTTCAACCGTTTCTTAATCGGCTCTTTCGGTTGTTTAGGCTGACCTATCGGGATGGTTATCTTCAGACCGCCGCCGTACCACTTTTTAACCAGTCATTTCATGTTTTTTAGTTTTGTATATCCAGTCAATTAGGGCGAATAAACAATTAATGCTCGATAAGTGCATTAATACAGTATTCTTTGCAGAATTTAGTATGTGGCATATCACATATCTTACAATCTTCTGGCTTTAATAGCCTCTTATGCTTTTGGGGATAATTAGCGTATCTGTTTTTTTGTCTTGTTGCATTAGTTATTGAAATATTTGTTTTCATTTTTTATAATTCTGTTTGTTTTTTCTTTATCGCTTTATTAGCCTAAAATTTATAGCAATTTGACAATTGCTTCTTGAAAATCCTGAAGGGTTGCAAACGATACTTCATGATCCCCACCGGTATAACGTAAGAAAATGCCGGTGAATGGACAAAATTTCATTTGGCTTTTATAGAATGTCCCACGTTGTTTGTGTAGGTGAAATTGATCTGGCGAACCATAAAATTGCGGAGTTTCAATTTCACACTCAACAACATCTTCATCAGGGATATCAATTAACCCACGTTTCTCAATGGCTTTACCTAATAGTGGGTTTCTATGTAATTTGTTCAAACCCATGCCATTCAGTTTTTTCATCAGATTGTTGCTTTATTTTTTCATATAATTCTTTAGTATATTGACCTTGCAATTCCGGCATCTGTTGGTCATCATAGCCAAATGTAGCGACCATTCCATTGGGGAATAGATACGTTGCCTTAACCAAATTCTCGGTATCTCTCTCACTACCTTTCTTTTTCTTTGATAATAAACAGTGATGGATGTCGTAACACGGTTTTGTTTGATGACACATTTCACATCCGCCATAACTCACTTGAACAAAAGAAAGATTTTTTTTCTCATAATGTTCATCTAGGCATTCTTTACATATAAACATAATATTATTGTTTTAAAAAATTAATATCCGTTTTATCAAAGATTTTTATTCTTTTGAATATCCATTCATTTCAAAAATTTCGTAACTAATTATTTCAACCCTCCTCGGCCATGATGATAAATATTTGCATTTAACACCATTTACAACAAATTCTTTCGTTTTAACATCCAACGGACGTAGTGAACCCACATCAAGCGAATATTTCTTGTTCAATTTAATAGGTTTCTTCTTCATTTTCCAAAGATTGTTATTGTAAAAAACAGTATATCCACATAGAAAAAATCCCTTGAAACATTGATCCCGAATAGCGAACTGTCAAGGTTCACCGGCCAGAATAATTCCAGATTGAGCAACTCGAATATATAACCGCTGTAACAGTTATATTCAATATTGATTAGGGCTATTCTATTCATTTTTCTTCCTCCTTTCCAATCCAAATAGTATCAATCCACTGTGATCCTGCGCCGGAATTAGGTTGCCGCTTGATCAATTTTGCCCGTTCCATAAACGCCATGGCAGAATCCCGGTTAGCGTATTCCCTGCTTAATGTATCCCGTTGATATTGAACGGTTGATGGTTTTTCGATAACCTTGCGCCCAAATTCATCTTTGGTATAGATCGGCGGGGCAAGCGTAAGGGTAACAAGCACCCAGAAAACGATTAGTTTCATTTTTTATATTTTTAGTTTTATAAAGCAAAAACCTCAAGTTCTTTCACGTAAAAAGATGAATTTTTTGTGGTGTTCATCTGTGGTAAAGACGTGATCAGTAGATTGTATAGATAGTCGGCCAGTACGCCGTGTTCCTTAATTAGTATTCCTTTTATGTACCATGAAATTTTATCCGGGTATATACATAAGGCCATTGGGATTAATCCGGTCGGTCGAAAAGGCTTCAGGTGTGATATGTTCATCCAGCGATCTTTATAGCCCTGCCCGCCCTGATTCAAAGTGAAGAAAATTCCATCTTGATACCCTAGCGTTTCAAATCCGTCCGGCTCTACTGTGGCCGGTTCTGTGGCATACTGGTTTACGCACCAAACGGACTTCAACAGGTAATCGACATACTCAATATCGGTTGTGTATCGCACCATGAATGGTGGTCTGAATAGTTCCTTGCAGACAACGGCTCCTGCTGTCTGGTGAATTTTCAGTTCTGAACCGTTACCGATTCGCATATCTTTGACCCATTGCGGGATATCCGGGTATAGATCGGTTGGCGTAAAAAAGTTATTCAGTTTGATCCCACCACTAGGATGATCAATCACGTTATCCATGTAATATACACACGGGTTAATGCCATCCCAGCCGATATTCGTATCTTCTAACGGATGATCCCGGCAAACAAACTGATCTTTGCCTTTCAGCTCGAATAGTAGTTTACCCGGTTTAGGCAGCGTGTTTTCGGTAAACAATCCCCGGATAGAGCCTATGGCATATCGAAACGGGGCATCGCAAGAGTGTACGTTATTACTTATTTTCAAATATCCTTTCTCTTTTTTGTTCTTTCCAAAATAAAAACCGTTCCCGGATATATAGCTTTTTAGCTTGTTTCAGGTCATCCTCCGGTACGTTCAGGATCGGTAAGTCTAGGATCAGCCGACCGATTAATCCGACCTTACGGGCGTTCTTATCATCCATAGTTTCCTTATTGGGCTGTTTGACTTTCTGAACCTGACTGATATACATATTTTTTAGTTGTTCCCAGTCATCGGTTAGTCCGGCAGCTTGCATTTCATCAAATACGCCGTCCACGTTAATCAGCAGGAACCGGTCGTGTATGCACAAATCCCGATAGGTCAATTCTGCAATTTTACGGCGGGTTTTACGGTTGGCGGTTTCACTGATCGGAAGGGACTTCTGTTCAGCTATCAGTGCGGGTTGTTCCATTTTTTGTTTAGCCTTCCACCACTGATAGACCCGTAAAAACCGGCATATATATTCCAAGCCAAACCGGTTATAGTAACTGTACTCGATCACTTCCCCGGATGGTGTTTTCTCACCGTACCCATGCGTGATAATCAATCGAAAAGCAGTCGTTATATCCTCAATACTCAAGGCTTTAAAATCAGTGGTAATAATGACTACCGCATCGTACACTTCACCTTTAGTAAGTTTTTCGGTTACCTTGAGTTGATCCATTAATTTCATAATCAGATGGCCGATCTCATTTGCCATTTGATGCTTTATCTTATCATCCGCTTCACGAATAATAGAACCAATGGTTTGTAATGGATTCAATTCAGTCATATCCCACGCAGTTTTAATAGATTAGCGAAATCTTGCGCATCCTTCTGTTTCTTCAATTCTTTACCCATATCGCTTTTCTTTAACTGGACATACATTTCCTGAATGTAATTCTTGATGTATGGTCGCATTTGACGTAAATATACCCGTTTCTGTAACCAATCCGGCAAACTATTCCAGAAGGTTTCGCTTAACATGATCTGCCAGAATCCCAACACCTGATTGTCCACAGCAAAGGGTTCTTTATATAGACCCTGTGCCTTGTTTTGTGCCTCTGCTGACCTTCGCAGTATCTCAATAATGTCTTTTAGTGCCTTTGCTTCTGAAGCGGTAAAATCCGGGGCGCAATGCAACACCCGGAATGAAAATTCTGAATAGACATTGCGCATTTTGTGGTAGAAGTGGGCTTCGACTTCAGCCGGGGTCAGATCACGGTCGTTTGCTTTTGGGAGATATCGAACTGCAATATCATTGATCAGGTCAATGGTTTCCTGCCATTCTGCAGTTAATAGCTTTTCTTGCAGGTATTCTGCCAATTCAGATTTACTGTTTATTTTTGCCATAATCTCAACCCTCTTTTAAAACCACTTCCTTTTGTTCTGTTCATTTTTTTAAGACTTTATTGCGTATATCCGCACTCCGTTTAATAATTAATGTTTTAGAAAATTTCTGCATTTCATATAGCGAGATAAAGTCTATTTCTAATCCAAACATTTTAAATATTTTAATGGCGCATTCATTTATTTCGTCAATAGAATCAAATTGATTTATATAGGTTTTTTTGCCGTGTTCATGAAGTTTAAATGAACTAACATAGGTTCCGTTTGATTGATACTTTATATCTAATCTTTTAGCCATTTCTAATGTTAATGGTTGCTTTACTTCAAAATCAATTGAGTTTGGAAGCCAGTTATCTATATTCTCAATTGTGATTTTCCCATAATCAGGATCAGTATTTTGTTCTACAAATAACAACTTACCATAATAATGATCTGCTCCGATTGAAATTCCACGCCAAGAAGTTATATTCAATACACACAAACACGGTTCAAATTTAAATTTAAAATCCTTTGGTTCTATTTCCGATATATCAAACATTTTGTTAGTCTTTTTTTAAAAATAATTTTTATACCGTACTACTTTTACATCTGCCATTATAACACAATTACTCTTTTACTTTCTCCCTTTATCTTAACGAAATATACCCCTTTTTTAAGGGATAACTTTACGGTATTGGATTCTATTTTTTCAGAAAAAACCATTTTTCCGTTAAGGCTAAAAACACTCAATATCCCAATAGGGCTAGTGGATTCGATTGTAAACTGCCCTAATGCCGGATTTGGATATATTTTAATTTTAGTTTCAATTTGTTCGATCCCGGTATTGGTTATTAGTGGTTCATGGCAACTACCGATGGTTTGGTGTTGATCATCTTCCACAATCACTAGTAATTTACAATTTTTTAGGTTCCACGTAGAGGATAACTGGATGCTTTTTTTCATTTCATTACCATTCCAAGCACTGTCCTCCATCACTACACATCGCATCACATTCCTGTATGCCGGGAAGGTTTCGTCCACCATTACGGTAATCAGGTGGTCATTCCCTACCACGGGCAATGTTATACTGACATTCAGGATTTTTATGTTCGGTATTATATAATCTATGTAGGTTATCGAAGTGTTAACTTCCGGATCACAATCAAATAAGCCTGTCCATTCCTTTATAGCGGAGTAGGATCGGGGATTGAGTATCTTATTGTCGGCCAAATGCTGGCCGTTTATAAAAACGGATGGTATTGACCATGCGTTCATGTGAGTTAGACGTTTTAACACGTCCGGATTCTCCAATTCGTCCCGGTAATGATCAGCAATAAAATCAATACCTTCAGCATCGAAAATTTTAATGATACTATCATACTCACCAACAGACTTATTAGTGAATAGTTCAGCCACCGCCCTTTTCTCATTCTGGGCGTTCAGGTTCATTAATCCCATACTAAGGATTACGAGTAAAATAGTTCGTTTTTTCATTTTTTCACTTTTTTACAAATTTTGGAAGTTTATATTCACCGATTATGAAGTACCAATCTACCAAATCTCCACCGTGTTTCCAGCATCTATACAAAATCCCTATTACAAACCCCAATTGTTCGGCGGTTAATTTTCCTAAAAACCTGAGTTCAAGAAATGTACTTTCCACACAGTCTTCTATTGTTTTTCCATTGCTCATTTCAACCTGCATCAACTTAGCCCATCCTTCGGCATAGTCGATAATTATTTTCCCTAAACAGGGATCATCGAGGATTTTTGTGTCAGTTAAAAATTGCTTCCAGTCTTCCGCATTTTCCACTTCAACTTCGACACCTTTTACTTTTTCATTAAAGGCGTTTAGTTTAATCTTGCTTATGAATTTTGGCATTATTTTTTCTTTAGCGGTGAATTTTCAGCCTGAATTTCAAGTTGAATTTTGAAGTTGTTTTGCTGAATTAATACTAACTCAACGATTTTGGCAATCAGTTCCCGGTCATAGAAGTTTAAATCCATTCCTTCAATTTCTTTTAAATTTTTATTTTGGAAATGGTAATAATCTTTGCCGCTACATATCCAAATATTTAGATCACCAAATTCAGACGGTAAATTTAGTGCGGTCGGCATATTCAGCATGTGTGAATGAACGCTAAAGTTTTGCGGCTCCGTGTTAAACAGTTCATGCAGCTTTTTGCCGTTATTCGAGAGTAGTTCTGTTAATGGCTCGATCTTACCCAGCTTCATTTCCCCGATCAATTTTTTGGCGTATTTGCGCTTCATTTTTTCTTCGATACCGGGTTGGGAGAATCCATGCACGGCTAAAGCCAATATCAATATAATGGTAATAGCCAGTGACAATGTTGCGATTAAAGGTAAAGTTGTTGTTCCCATACTGTTTTTATTTTTTTTTACAATCTGATTATTTTATTTGTTTTTCCAGCAGTTCGATTAGTTCCTCTTTCGATTTATCGAGTAGGGTATCCCGAACGGTGGGTGTATTTAACGCTTTTCGCATTTCTACACCTGCCTCGGTGGTCATTTTTTGTATTTCCACTCGCAAATAATTGGTTAGTTCTGCCGGTAATGCCTTCGCACTACTGTCGGTGGTAACAAATTCAGTGGCAGCCCCGCCAGCAATGATTAAGATCATATCTTTTTTACGGGGAATACCACAGGTAAGAATCAAGAAAGCGGGTGTTAAAATGGTAAACGTCCAGAACCAACGCATGAAACGATGCCAGCCTTTTTCACCGTATTTTTCAACAACCTTTTGTTCAGGAACTTCCTTCAACTGAATATCAGATATACCCACGTCTTTATATTTTCGGCTCAACCAGATGAAAAACAGTACACAAAGAAGAATACCGAAAATAATGGTAAGGGCTAAAAAAGCATCATGCAGTTTGTCAGCCACCGTAACGAGATAGAAAATTTTATACCAGTTCATTTTTTTGTTTATTATTATTATTTACGTTTTTTGTGTTCAATTCGATCCGGTATTTTTTCCAGGTCTTTCCAATTAAAACCCCTACCAATCATACAATTAATATGGGTTCGTATCCATATCTCTATCCCGTAAGGTCTTTTCTCCCAAAAGGTTTTTCGAATCTTGATTTGAACCAATGGGAAATAATCTTTGAAGATAATTCGCAACAATACGATTATCATTATCCAAAGTAGGATATTACTTATTATCAGTAGTTTCATTTTTGGGGGTATTAAATATAACTTTTCCGGTTCCGCTAGAGGATATTATTCGATATACCTTTGGTTTTGATTCTTTCAGCAGCTTTCGTAGTTTATTTATTTCTTTTTTCTTATTTCTTATTTCTTATTTCTTGCTTTCGATCTCGCCTCGCATTTTTGACACTTTCTTCAGCCTCCAATCTTACTTTCTGTATATCTTCTGGGGTAAGCGGTGGCATATTGGGTAATGGCAATAGGTTTCGTTTGAAAATTAAATTCCCACGCAAGCGGGCGGTTGTTTCAATATAATACCCCCCACCCGGATATATTTCTTCATTCTTTACAATGTCTTGGCTTACGCCGTTTTTTCTTTTATATAACCCTCTTATTAATACAAAATAAATAATGCCTAATATAACAATGGAAATAATTTGTGCAGTATTCATGGTTGTAAGTATTAGTTTATTTTTAAAATGGAAGCTCATCGGTTTCGTCCGGCTCCATCCTACTATCTATTGCCGGTTGGGTTTCATGGTTATGCCCCATCGGTATCTGCTCAGACCCAAAATCAATTCCCGGTTCGTATTGATCGGATGGGCTGACAGGTTCCGGGCTTCTGTCTAACTCGCATCCAATTTCCACACAATTCAGGTTAACGCCCCGTGACCAACCACGTATATAAAAACTAATTTTTAGGGTTTCCCCTTCTTGGTAAGCGTTAATCAGGTCGGTATTGTTATTCAGCAATTGGAAGATAATCGGGTTAGGATATTTGTCATCCCCGGTTTCCAGCACAAATTCCCGGATCGAAAACCGGTCTGATTTCTGCACCGTTTCGCCGATGCTGACCAGTACACCTGTCATTTCGTAAGGTTTCATAGTTTATTGATCTTTTATGTTTAACAACTCTCTCCCCCTTCTCTGTATTTCTGAACGCCCAGCTTCTTTTGCGTTTTCCGTCTTAATCTTAAATAGTCGCCTGACCACGTTTTCAATCGTGAAATCTGTATCTAGCCGGAAAAGGGCATAGTCATCTTCCATGGGATTATAGTATTCGATCATGTTTGCCGGTTCATTGATAGTTGCCTGATCGTAACCCAGCGCAAACAATATCCGGTCTATATAACACCGTTCGAGGTCAATGATTTTCTGATTATCTGCTTGTTTATTCATGGTATATGTTGCAATTTTACGCCATTCCTAATGCTATTTTAACCACGTTTTGTATTCGTTGTTCTCCAGCCTTTTCAGCCCGTTGTTTTTCCTTCTCAACAACAATAAAAATAGCTACTTCAATATCCTGTACTTTAGGATAGAATGTAAAAACTCCCTCTCCGTCAGAATTAAAGTAAACTATCCGGTTTCTAGTAGGATCAGGGATTGTTTGGATGGTTATGCTTCCTGTTGATCCTTTTGTTCCCTCATATAAATCTTCTTCGCTGTAATACCCCAGCTTTTTCATGATCCTATCAAGGATCGCTTTTTCTTCAGTTGTCATGGCGTTATTTGGTTTTGGGATTCATTATCAAAAAATGTTTTACAGTTAGCAAAAGAAATAGTAGCATCTGTGTTTTGAGTATATCTGATGTCGGATGGGGCATTCGTTAGGTGTTTACAATTAGAGAAATCCACTTCTCCAAAAGGTCTGTTGCTTGCTAACTCGAACTCTTTAATCCGTTGTCCGTATGTTTTATGAGGATTAAGCAATTGATTATCTCGGTGTGTGTCAGCCGTAACCGCTAATGATATAGTACGTTTTGTAGGTACTAACTCACCTTCAAAGGATTTCTGGCTTATTTCTTCGTGTGTTTTTCTGCTGTCTTTTTTCATGATTTTAGCTTAAAGAATTAATGGCATCTTTCAGGATAGAGTGTGTTCCCTGCAATTCCTTGTAAAGTTTCAATTTTTCAGTTAATTGGCGCAAGGTGTTCAACGTCTGATTCTTGACTTGTTCAATTTCGGTATAAGTCATAACTTCGATACTCCGATACCGTTTCCCTTCATTTGGGATGGTCACTATTTCGTAAACAGGAACGACATAGGTTTCATGTTTTGAAACGATAGTGACTTCAATGTTATTGATAATAGTACGTGCTTGCTGAAGCCGGTATTTTTCAGCCGCTAGTGAATCGTTCCATTCAAACAAGGGATGTAAAACGGAATCTTCTGATCTTGCAGTTTCTACAAGAATTTCAGCCGTTATAGGTATCCCAAGCGCATCGAACTTGTTCAATACCTTTAATACCTCATTCACATTAACGTTCTTTGCAAGCCACTTTGACTGCCACGAATACTTCTTTTTTGTTTTCATCTTTCTATCATTTTTAATAACATTTTTTAACCATACCTGCCGTACCATATCCTACCAGACCAGACCTGACCGCACCGCACGTCATCTTGCCCGACCGTTCCAGACCAGACCTGCCATACCCGACCAAACCTGACCCCACCAAACCTCACCGCACCAAACAACACCAGACCCCACCCTACCTGACCTAACCTGCCGTACCATACCAAGCCGAACCCCAACGCACCGTGCCCTAACTTACCTATCCACACCTGCCAAACCTATCCATTGCAAACCGAAACCCAACACACCGTGCCGTACCTTACCTATCCACAACCAACCATATCCCATCTCACCGCACCCTGACATACCTAATAACCCTATCTGCCATACCTTAACAAAACCCACCTGACCTTACCAAACCGTTCCGCACCGAACCGTGCCTGACCTCTCCATACCTCACCGAACCTTGCCAGACCAAACCCGTCCAGAACTGCCAAACCTTACCACGTCCCACCATATCCCACCTGAACGAATCCCAACGTACCAAACCTGAACTTACCATACCACATCTGCCTTACCAAACCTACCTCACCTCACCATGCCGCACCCCACAAAACCTATCCTCACCACGAAGTACCTTACCTGCCAAATAACAGCCCTACCCAGTTAAAACAGGTAGGGCTGCTTATCCGAAGCATCTTACTCTTTTTCAATAGCCGTGACATTTTTAATTTTGAATCTGCCATAGCTAAATTTGGTTTTTTCCGGTCGCATTTCTCCGATTCCACAACCATAACCGGCAGCAGAAACCATCTGGCAAATCTGGTCAATGGAAACCATTCCTGCATTGTATTCAATCGTGAGCGTAGCACCCCATTTTTTGTAAACAGGTCTGTACCGAAGATCGGCTGAACCATTACCAACCCGAACATGGTTGTTGTCGTGATCCATTTCACTTTCACCAACAATCCGTACTAACTGTTTTTCCGGGCAATCTGCTACTACAAACAAGGACGTTTGGGTATCTTTCATAACCAGACCGGTCATTTTAGCCCCCCTTGTCATAGCGGCCTTAAACCCAGCAGCCGGAAATCCCTCCCATCCCTGTGGGGATTTGTGTTTTGCGTCTTCGCACTCTTGTTCTGGGTTTCGTAATTCGTGTTTACTCGATTTTGCACCCATCCTTTGTTTGTCCTCCATCATCTTTTCTGTCTTTTCAGAAAATCGGTGAACGATTAAAGGACTGATGCTTTCAATTTCTACCTGAATCGTTTGAATATCAAATGATTTCAGTTCGATTGTTTTTTTTGTTGCCATTTCAGTAAAAATTTAAAATTTAGGAATTAAGAAATATTTGTGTTTATTACGTTCATCATCATAAAAATTCGTTTCAGACTTTCCGGCAATGGCTTTTTATCCTGTTCTGCTTCTATTTGTTCCGGGGTAGCCATACCCACGTCTATTGTTTCCGATTCCGGGCTTTGCATATCAATTCGGCAAGGGATATCCATATAGGCTCCATCCCGGCGGATTTCCATGCTTTGACACATTGCACCGATAGCGAAGTTTTCTTCCAGATAGGCTTTGAGTTCGGGTTGGTTGATATAGCCGTGCGATTTACCCCAGTCTTTTTTATAGCAGCTTTTCCGGTACTCAATTGAAAACTCGATATCCCGTTCACCGATGAAAATATTATCCAAAAAAACCCGGACGGTTACTTGGTATCTGCCTTTGCCCAGTGGCTTTAAATTGTTGGGTGGGTTCATAGCTTGTCTTTTCTGTCTTCAACTTTTGTAATAATCGTACACCATTCGGCAACCCAGTCGGTTTCAGAGCCATCTTCCAACCGAAGTAAAACCCGGTTGTTATCACCCGCACAATACTCAATAACTTCAGCTTTAGGTGGTTCTGGTTTTTGGGTATAATTTAGTTCGACCAAATCCCCGATCCGTAAACCATAATAACGGTGACGTTCTTTGTTGTCAAATTTCTCCATAGTTATTGCAGTTTTTCGGTTAACTCAAATTCATAAACGAAAACATACGGGTTATCCTGAAACATAAGCCCCCGGTAGTCGGTGTGCGCCCGGTTCCACTTTACATTGATTGAATCCCACACCCGTTCATATTGTTGTCGTGGTGTTAATCCTAAAATTGGCTTACCTCCATCAATTGTCTTCCAATTTCCATTTTGGTCATAAAATTCAGGTGCTAATTTTGGGCTATTCCCAATTCCAACAACTCCTTCATCAATCGCATCTATTTCGGTAATATCCATGAGCCGTTCGCACCGGACACGGGTTATCTTGATGAAGTACCGGGCGGCAGATTCGGGCATAAATAGCTTGTTTTTCCACCCACCCACCATATTAAAATTCACTCCCGGATTATCATATTTGTAAGCAATTTCTTTCGTATATGGGAATTGAAAATACGGCTCCTTCAGGTACACGGTTTCACCCGTCCGGTATCGGGGATAAATAGACCAGTTGAAACCACACACTTGCATTCCGGCAAACGTTGTTACTTTACCGATTTCAAACGTGGCGCAATCCGTTTCCTCTTTCCTGATTAGTTTACCATTCAATGCTACATCAATAAGCACACCACCAAACTTGACCGATTGAACGATCCTGCGGGTCTGAACTTTACGGCCTTCAATTGCCGCCCGGAACATTTCTTCTTTGAATAACAGACCTTTCATAACTTATTGTATTATAAATATTTAAGAGCAATGTAATTTAAGATCAGGTGAATGAAGTTATCCGCGATGATAGATAGCCAGACGGAAATGAAAACAGGTCGTTCCTTATGATACCCGAAATTCTGAATGTGAAAAACTCCATTCCGAACGGAAAGGAACCACTCTATAAGGTGTGTCCTGTCAAGGATATAGTGATTCAGATAGATAGCCAACACAGCTTTCCAGCTTCCGATAAAAAAGAACGGCAAGGCATAGGTAATACAATGTATCTGGCAAGCAAGTTCACCTATCCGTGTGTGTTTTTTCTTATTCAACGCCATCCAGTCGTTCTGGATGATGTAGTCGCCTAAACCGTGTAATAGTAATTGAAGCATGGCTATTCTTCTTTATTGGTTGTGAATAGCTTTAGAAAGTCAATCACGCATAGCATTTCAGGATTTCTGAAACAATGATTAACATAGCTGAATGGCTTATGGTAGTGATGCCGGTTCCGGTTCAGGTGTTCGATCAGGGCTGCTTCGGTAAAAAAGACGTTTTTAACCACGTCAATTTCCTTGTAATAGACCTGTTTGATCCCCAGCTTTTGTTCTGCGATTTCTTCTATTTGATCATCGGTATAGG
>Ga0172379_10007786_pt1 | contig 13759 bp, 12 predicted proteins | sample GrowelOW334metaG_FD_119756 | JGI IMG/M metagenome (GOLD analysis project Ga0172379, IMG submission 119756) | Groundwater microbial communities from an aquifer near a municipal landfill in Southern Ontario, Canada - Groundwater well OW334 metaG | ecosystem: Environmental > Aquatic > Deep... | reverse complement strand
TTCGCTGAAATCAGATAGCTCTTATGTGTCTCTGCTCCCTGCCCGACAATAACATTCAGGGTATGTAGCCCAAATATTTTATCATACGACAATGTATTTTGGATCGACCGGTCTTCAGATGTTGCTGAGTAACTATTTCCAACTGAAACATTCCCATTACTGTATGTTACATTCCCAGGCATAAAATACTCATATACAGAACTTCCATGATCATAACCATATTGAGATTTAAATGTAAGACCCTTTATGATTTCAAATTGCCCCCATAATGAAGTATTGACTGTACTTACTTTGGTATTATCTGTTGTTTCTTTCAATTGTTGCAGAGGGTTCGGGTATACCTGTCCGATGCCTGCCGGATAGCCCCAGTCCCTCGTTGCAGATGTAAGGGATGCCAACGGAGTTTGGTTTAAGGCATGATGGATTACCAGTTCTTTTCCTTCAGCCCCTCTGGCATCTTGTTCTGAATAGGATGGCGCCACATTCATTCCAATTTTAATGCGGTCACTGACATTAACGATACCGTTGAACCTGAAATTCATGCGTCTATAAACTGTATTGAAAACAATACCATCTTGATCAAAATAGCCTCCGGATACAAATATACTTCCTAAATCATTCTTTGTTGAGGCTGATAACTGATAGCTTTGAATTGGGGCCGTATTAAAAATGGCATTTTGCCAATCTGTTCCTTTATTTAATAAATCATTCCATGTGCTTGGAATTTGAAGGGAAACCGGCCTGGATGTCATTGGATCGTTCATTGAATGCCCCTGCTGTAACCAAGTGTCATTCCTTGCCCAGGTCATATAGGAAATATACTCGTTTCCAGTCATCATTGGCATTTTCTTGCTCGGCTCCTGTAATCCGTAGAATGATTCAAACTCGAAAGTTGGCTTGCCAGTTCCCTGTTTGGTTTCAATCAGAATAACACCGTTTCCTCCGCGGGCCCCATAAATAGAAGTTGCCGAAGCATCCTTTAGCACCTGAATAGTGGCAATATCACTTGGGTTGATATTTGCTACTCCATCCCTGGCAATCCCATCAACAACGTACAAGGGATTGGTATTCCCATTGATTGTATTGATCCCCCTAATTCTAATCTGGAGTTCAGCACCGGGTCGACCAGAAGTAGTCTGAGCCCTCACCCCTGCCAACTGTCCGGCAAAAGCTTCACTCAAGGTTGGAATCGCTCTTAACTTTATTGCATCATCTGTAATTTTGGATATCGAGCTTGTTAAATTCTGCTTTTTTACTGTACCGTATCCAATCGCAACAACCTCATCCAAATTAATAGATTCTTCCTCCAGAGCAACATTAATTGCAGTTTTGTTCCCAATTGTTACCATCTGGGATTTCATTCCAACAAAAGAGAATATAAGGATGGAATTCGCCGGAATACCCGACAGTGAATAATTTCCGTTGGAATCAGTTATTACCCCTGTTGAAGTTCCTTTGAGCATCACAGAAACGCCCGGGAGGGTTGCCCCGGAAGAGTCAGTAACTTTTCCGGTTACTTTTTTGCCTGCTTGCTGTGATTCTGATAAAAAGGCAGGGGCCAGAATGATTTTACGGTCAGAGATGGTGTATTCCACATCCGTTCCCGCGAAAAGCGTCTTCAACACCTCATCAATACGCTCATCTTTTGCATCGATAGAGATCATACGATTGGCATCAATCAATTTTTCGTTGTACAGAAAGAAAAACTCGCTCTCGTTCTCAATCTCATCAAGAACCTTGGCCAATTGTGTATTTGAGAAGCTGATAGAAAGTTTGGTTTTCTGCGAATAAGCATCGTTTGCCCGGGTTTGCAGAAAACCAACCAGCAATAGTACAAGAGCTATACGCATAATTAAAAGTGTTTTTTTTAGGGAATGGAACAGCGATTCCCAGTCTGAATAATTTTTTTTCATACCTTTGTAATGTTTGTTAAAAAAATTCCTAAATGGATCATTTTTAAGGAAGTCGTTGGCGCGATTTCCTTTTTTCATGTTTGTTTGGTCATGTCAGTTTTTTACCATAGATTACTATTTTTGATTATTAATCTTTCTATTGCCCCTTTTAAAGAGTGAGACTACCTCTTTTTGTATCGTTCCATCTGGTTTCATGAAACTGGGCGTTATCGTGAATTCAATAGGGGATGTTTTACCAAGTAAACGAAGAACCTCCTCCAGTGAATCATCCTCAAAAGTTGCCCGGAAAGAGTATCGATCCAGGTCCCTGTCCACAAGGATCACCCTTACATTGTACCAGCGCTCAATCCTCCGGGCCACTTCGGCCATATTGTCTCCCCTGAATACAAGTTTTCCTTCCGTCCAGGCTTCGTATTTAGAAGGATCTGTGTTGCCCACACCGACTTTCCCATTGCTAAAAATAAGTTTTTGTGAGGGTTCCATCGTTACTTTTTCAGAGTTGTCATCCTGATAAAACTCAACTTTCCCTTGCTGTAGAACTACTTCAATGTATTGGGTTTCCTGGTAAGCGCTCACATTAAAACTGGTCCCAAGGACTTTTATCCTTGAGCCGCTGATATTGATTTCGAAAGGATGTTTTTGGTCGTGGGTAACATTGAACCAGGCTTCGCCGCTGAGTGAAATTTTTCTGCTTTTGTTAAACGGTAAGGTATAGGTTAGATTTGATCCGCTGTTTAGCCAACCTGTGGACCCATCGGGCAGTTTAAAGGAGACCCTTGATCCCAATGGTGCATGAATGACCTGATTGGCCGACTGTTCCATATTGGAACTTGAAGATTTTAGCAAATAAGTAATTGTAAGGCCTCCCGCCAGGACTAATGGGAGGAACAAGATTGCTGCAACCTTAGTAAAAGCCCTGACTAAGCGGGGAACAACCAACTTTTTATTTTGATTCTCTTTGTTCCTGATTAAGTGGTGGACCCGGTCCAGCATATTGTTCAAAACCATTTCTGAGGGAATTTCATCGTATGGATTGCCACGTTCCCACTCCGTTTCCAGGTGGCTCAGCAATTCATGGTTATTAGGGCCATTGATAAAAAGGGATTCGACAAAAGAGCTATTACTGGCATCAGCTTCGCCACTGATGTATCTTTCAATCTGTTCAATTTCTTTTTCGTTCAGCATTTTTTGTTGTTTATTGCAGGGAAGGGACCAGATTAAATGCCCTCTGTCTTGTTATACAATCGACCGGGTCTAATCTCATACTGAAAAGATGATTTTTTGGATTAATTTTCTCAAAGAATAAAATTACACAGAGTAATACCGGAAATCCAAAACTTGTCCCGATTTTTCGGGAGAGTTACACCGGGTATAAAATTATTCTTCCAGTTCTCAGTGTATCTCTGGGATTCTCTTTTTTTCCTCAGTGTAATATTATTTAGGGCTAAGATAAGATATTACGACAAAAAGAGGGAGAAAAACAGAAGCAATGAAAAATTCTTGTCCTGAAAATTGCTCCTGATGAATTTCAGGGATTCGGACATATAGTTATCCACTGTTCCGGAGGAGAGTCCCATTTCCCTGGCAATTTCCTTGTTTGTTTTACCCTCCTGACGGCTTTTCAGGAAAATAGTGCGTTGTCGATCAGGGAGTTTAGCTATAATTAGGTCTAGCTGTTCCAGAATGGAATTGTAACTGACCATCTCTTCAGTTTCACTTGAAGTATGGGTGTTTTCAAGTAGCTTTTCATTGACAAAATTCTTTAAATAACTTCTCTTTCGGAAACAATTGCATATTTCGTAGTAAGCGATGGTAAAGAGATAGGATTTGAAGGAGGAGTCTTTCCTGAGGGTTTTGTGGTTCTCCCATACTTTAAGAAAAACCGACTGTACCAGTTCTTCCGTTTCGGCCACCGATTTAAGGTATTTAAAGGCAAAGCCATAAAGCCTCCCGGCATATTTGGAATAAACCAGATCAAATGCTTCCACATCACCTTTTTGAAGCTTTATAACCAATTCAATATCCTCCGGAAATACCTTCAAGGTTTGTTTGTTTGTTGTTGTTAGTTCAATACAAATATAGTTCTTTAAATATCAATTGTAGATGAGCATTAGTTACCATTTTCAGATTTGGGGAATGGGAAACGATGAAATGAAGAAACAAAGTAACGAAGAAACGGAGAAACTTTGAGACGGAGAAACGGTGTCAGAGAGACCGGGAAACTTGGAAAAATCAATTTGAATTAGGTTCATCTGTTTTGTATCCAATGCGTTTGCGAGGTGGTTTATTATCTTGTTTGGTAATCATTTCATCAAGGTAACTGAACACAAGTTCTATATTTTTGTCTTGATTTTGAACCTTTTTTCTTATCTCTGCGATTTCAAGTCTCAGGCCCAATGTGTCAGCAATCACCGCCCTTATTTTGGCAAAAATCCTCATAATCTGTATATTAACTTGAATTGCTTTTTTACTATTTAAAACGCTGGATAGCATTGCTACTCCTTGTTCCGTAAAGACCATTGGTAAATAACGAACACCTCCCCAACTTGAGGTCACAATTTGTGACCTCAAGATTGAAAATTCATTTTCAGTCAATTCAAACATAAAATCATCAGGAAAACGATCTGAATTTCTGCGGACTTGCTGTTTTAATACTTTCGTTTCGACACCATACAAATCAGCCAAATCACTATCAAGCATTACTTTCTGCTCTCTGATCAGGTAAATTCTGCTCATGATTCTTTCATCGGTGATCAAAACACCACTATTGTCAATTGACATCGCAATCAGATTGTCTGGAAATACAAATTGAGTTAATCACACCGTAAGTTACAATATTTCAGTCAAATAAACGAACAAAGAGCACAAAATTTTGTGCTCTTTGTTCGTTTATTTACTTATTTAATCTGTGTAATTTGTGTAATCTGTGGTTGGATAGGGGATAATTTGTGCTATTTGGGTTTAATCTGAGTTATGTTGGTGGATGCAGTCTTTTGTTAAACCATGCCCTTACCGTTTTCATTCTCGCCAACTGACCGGCCGGGACCTGACGTTTGCAGGTCGAGCGCTCCTCGCTGTTTACAGGCGCTCCCCATCTGATTTCTATTCCATCATTTGGGTTGTAGGCCATTTCAAAAGCATCCCTTCTTTTCAATATCTCTCCCATGGTCAACTTCTGTTCAGTACCATTGGTGCGGATGTAGGTGATCGAGAGCTCAGACAGCTTTCTTGTTAACAGCTCTTCAAGACTCCTCTTAACCTGTTCGGGAGATTTGAGCATAGGAAATTTGTAGTCATCAGGTGAACGAAATACCTTATCTGGAAAATCGAGCAGGGCATCCATGGCAATCAAAAGCCTAAGATCCCGGTTGGGAGTTGAAAAATCTTCCCACTGACCCCCTGCCTGGAACACGCCGGCCGGACTTCCCGGCATACCGATCACCTCTCCCGGATGGGATTTCATATAGGCTTCACCATTGGCCACAGAGGTGATCCGAACGATCAACTGTTCGTTCAATGCTTGTATCAGATCAAGCAAAGCAGCTTCTGGATCGAGCGGTTTGGGATTGATGATCCGCTCCATGGTGTGGTAAAAAACTCCGCTCTCCATACTCTTTTGCTGCATGGAGAAGGGCAACAGCGCCTGATTGGCAGAAATCCCTTTATTACTCATAAGACTGGCCTTACCATCATTAAACACAATAGGCCTGAAGGCTTTAAAACCGGGTTCACCAACTACTTCATGGGTATTAAACAGAAAATTTCCTTTCCAGAACCGCTTGATGCCAACAGTACCATCGGGCTGGGCATCGACCGACAGAAGTACTCCCGGCGTATCTGATGTTTGGGAAACCCTGCGGACGAGTATCAATGTATGGCCGTAAGGGTCGGCAAAAACCACTCCGGGCCTCAAGGCACTGGCCGTAAGGGGTACAGGGTAATAATCAGAGTTTTCGTCGCTTAGAGCCGTGCGGGCAGTACCTGAATGAACGCCGTTCATCACCATTCGCACAAACATATTGAACTTCCGGGTCGGGTTGGAACCTGAGAGTCCTGTCTCATTGGTGACCAATCTGCCTGTTCTGGGTGCTTTACCAAGATACCCCCGGTCGCATTCATGGTAACCAAATGGAAGTCCTAGTTTCCAGGCAAAATAGGCACGGAGGTAGAATGGATTATCTGCACAATCGGGTTGCATCAGAACCCGATTTTTATCGCCTATATTGTCTTCATTAAGAGAGAGATGATTGTAAAGGAAATTCCTGTCGCGGTTTTGGGTCACTTCGTCCAGTGCTTTCCAGGAAGCGCGCTCATCGGCATCGTAAAAGAGCGCGTTTACCCAGGCAGAATAGAGTTCTTCGTATGTGGCATCCCATCCCTTTTCTGATTTCCAAACACCCTGGCCGGAGGATTGAGCCGGTTGACTATTGACTTCAAAATCAAGTTGGACAGTCTCTTTACTGTCCTGCAGGGAAATCCTGTATTTACCTTCCGGAAGCCCTTTGTACTGCTCAATACGCCAGAAGGGTAATCCCTCGCCACTCCTGTTTTGCAGGGATTCGGCGGCATCAGAAGAGATTTTAATTTTTGATTTCAGGATACTTTTACCACCAACTGCCATTACACTAAAAGGTTCACCTGGTCTAGGATGTTTAGGCGAAAGCAGCAACGCTGTTACTGCCTGGTAATCATCATTATCCCTGCTATCCTCCTGTAAACTATTGTTAGATTTAATGTTAGTTAACTCTTTTGCTTTGTCCGAACGGGCCCCGCAAGAGGTCATGGCAAGCAAAATCAGCGCCATTGTTATCTTAGGAAGCAATTTGTACATCTAATTTTCAGTTTTTGACATTTCGATGATCCGTGAAGGTCCAAAGATAGGGGAAAATCGAGAACGAATCTTATTAAAACGATTTTAAAATTCACCACAATAGGCACATAGGACACAATAGAAACTAATGTGACCTATGTGCCTATTGTGGTGAAAAACAACACCCGAATCCACAAATAGTGAAGTTTATTGGTGGTTTATATCGGCCAATTCTTTCACGATCCCGATAGCATCCGCAATGCATTTTTGACAAACCTTCTCGAACAACTTATTTTCGACAGCATAGGCATGTCCATCGTCCGATCTCAGGTCACATTGAAGCAATTCACTGCATTGGGTGGTTTGATAAATCTCCCTGAATTTCTGATCAAATTGTTGGATCAGGGCATAAGAATGATTTTTACGGCTGAGGTTATCCTCGTACAATTTCGAACTGTAAAGTCCAATTACCATGAAGGCCCCGGTCACGGCGCCGCATTTCTCCTGCAACCTTCCCATTCCACCCCCAAATCCAACAGAAATGCATGATGCGAGGTTTTCGTCAAAGCCAAGATCTTCTTTGAACGAAATTAATACAGATTGTGCACAATTGTAGCCAGCTTTAAACAAACTGATAGCCTTTTCAGCATTAGGTTCCATGGTGATAAATTTTAAAGAATGGGATCAAGGTCTAAAAATAGGTAATTTTACGAATTGAAAATAACCACATCCCGGTAGGATATAGGGTTTTAACAAGATGAGGCGTTCGTCCATTGAGCTGAAATGCACCGACAAGGATAATAATGGTAAGCAAAATCCCAACCATCATGCCATGGATAAAGTTTTGTTCAATATCCAATTTGCCTTTTGAACTGCGCATAATAAGGTTCTATTTGGGCAAGCTTCTCCCCTTTTGTTTTTTCATGGTACATCCCTCCTATATAAAAGCAGGTATAACCTCCTGATACGACTCCCCATGCAGATGCCTCCATCAGATCGGGCGGATTTTGCTGCATCTTCAATTGCTCAACGATTGAAAAGAGAACACCACCTACAAAATTGTCGCCACAGCCGGTTGTGTCTCCAGCCCTGTTTGTTTTTAAATCATTGTATATCTGTCGACTAACCGGAATTGTTCTTAATTCCTGTTTTGAAAATCGTTTCCCATCCGACCAAACAAAAAGATCCCTGGAACCATTGGTAATGATAAAAGCGGACAATCCACTTTGTTGGAAGAATTTACATGCTGCTTCTGCATTGGTAGTCCCGCTAAGACGAAGCGCCTCTTCATGATCGGAAACCAGTAAGTCAATGTTCTGGTAGCTATCCGCTGTTTCGCCCAAAGGCCATTTCAGGTGGGGGTTTAATTTTTCATTTCTGAAATCGAAAACGGTATTCACTACCGTGATAGCTCCATGTTCCCTGGCCCTTTTCAACAATTCCCCGAGCCGGTCATGGATAGAAGGAACCAGCGCTGTCCCGCCAAAAACGACAATGTCTGAGTCAAAAAATTCATCTTTAAGAGCATCGGGACTGAACTCATTGGCAGCGCCGATGGTATTGATAAAGATCCGTTCTCCGTGACCATTGTCAAAGTTAGGATCAGAAAGAACAAAAGTAGATGGAGTATAACCAGCAACCAGTTGATAATCCGGCAAGATTACGGGCGATTCTTTCAAAGCCGCCTGCAGATACAATCCATTTTCATCTGAACCGCCTCTTCCATAAAATCTTACAGTACATTGCCTTCCAGCAGTCAGCTGCGCCAAATGGATCAATGGGACGATGGAGGGTCCTCCGATATTGATTTTATCAGGAGCCTGACCTTTGGTAATGCTACATAGTATCTCTTCGAACGGAATTTGCGCAAACCGGACAAAATCTTCCAGAAAGACCAGCTGCCCGGGTAGAAGTCCCCCGTCACCTCGTTCTTTCGAAAGAAAAGGCTGCATCGACTCACTTGAAAAATTAATGTTATTGTAGAGTACATCTACCAGGCAGCACCCGGCACCTGAAACTGTCATCATATATGAATCTTTAATGTTAGTCATTTAAATGTGTTGATGTGATAATGTGATAATGTACTGATTTTAAGAATGATGCAATCATTATTTACTTTAAAAATTATATCTCATGTCTAATATCTCATATCTTCTGCTTCTATTGTCCAGTTTTTTCATTAACACATTAACACATCAGCATATCAGCACATTAACACATTTTTTCTAATTATAAGAATTTCTCATAATCCCCCACCAATAAGTGTAGGGGTAGTTCATCCTCTTCTATCACCGGAAAGCGGCCGATATCTTCAAAAAAACAGTTGTCGGAAGCATCATCGTTGACGGCGCTGACTTCGCCAACCAACACTTTTCCTTTTCCTGCCTCCCCATAAAACCGATGGTACATGCCCTGGTCCAGCGTAATACTTTCACCCGGTTGATGATATCTTCCATCTTGGACCAGTGAAAGTGCATGGGAGTTTCCTGATTTTCTTCAACGATCATGATTTTCTCAGCATAGGTTTTCAAGTCAACACCCAATTTCCCGTTACGAATTGTAAAGAGAAACAGTCCCCTGGTTTTGAAATCGCCCGATCCAAAATCAGTGATGTCCCAACCCAAAAAATTATTTCGTATTTCGTCTGTACCAATGAGATTTTCTTTCCAATCATTGACCGTCCAGTATGCCCACGGTGGAAGTACAAAACCTTTTTCTTTCATAAATTCTTTGGCATCCAACAGAATCCGGTTAATTTCACTTCTCTTCATATGCTGTTTCTAAATTTTTATTCAGGTAACCCGGTGTGACAAAATAATAATCGTCTTCAAAATTCCAGTTCAACGAATTTTACTTCAAACCGACTAAAATGAAGTGATGTGCTGCTTCCTGCCACTTTTTTCCCCATAGAATTGACAATGGAGACAAATTTTGGCCCTTCCAGCGACCAAACTGGACAGGTCGACACCTGCTTCCTTGCCCTCCAGCTCCCTGAAATGTAGTATAACTGCATCTTTCCCGTTCAATGCCGGTCAGCTGTTGACCAGCAATACATTTTGAGATCCATCTACCTTGAGTGTTTCTGAGTGTGACTCTCTGAGTTCCGGTTTTCCGGCAGGAAAAGTGCGTGTAGGGAAGCCGTTGCGTTCACCCCAGCCAAATTTGGTAGCAAAAGTATTCCAGGTGTCCTTGGAGGAGGTCAATTGGTAACTCCAACTGAACCCGGCTTCCTGGTAAGCCCTGAAGTTGGTGAACCAATAGTTGTTCATCACCCAACTGTACAGGTAAGGCTTGCCGGGTTTGGGATTTGGCTCAAATTTGCCCATGTTGAAATCGCTGAACTGCCAAAGGGGTACTTCGTCGCTGACAACGACAATTTGTCCGGCTTTTCCGCGCACCGATACGAAATTCTGCGCCACATTCCAGTCGGTGGAGGATCCGGGCTTATCCGCATTGCAGCTGACGATCACCTGCTGAAAAGCACGATTATTTTGCTTAATAAGTACAGGAGCATTCTTAAATTTCAGCTGTAGATCGTTGTTTTTCTGTGCTTTGGTCAAGTTTACAGACAAAAGCAAAAGAATTGCCAAAAGCAATTTTGAGCCTGAATATTTCATGTTAGTAGTTATTAGCGGAATCAAATGTAAGCAGATGATTAATCAAAACAAAACAGAAACGCAGATTATTCGGATTAACCCCTCCCAACCGGGCGGCTGTACAAGACGCCATTTTCTTATGTAAAGACGTCCGGCCGGACCTCTTTACAATGCATGCCAGAAGCACCATACAGCCGTACGGGACGAAATGGACAATCTATCATTTGCTTTCTACCCACATATTAGACCTCCGGTATATTGATCTTCAAAATTTCAACAGTTTCATAATGATTTCGAAAGGAAAAGCGTCTTGTTACCGTTTTTTTTAGATTGCCTCTGTTACTAATTAAAATTTAATAAATTTGATCTCCAACTATTCTATAAACGAATGAATGCAATGCCTTACGTAATCGGCGCCCTTGCCTTTCTGGCGCTGGCATACCGGTTGTACTACAGCTTTATCGCCACCAAAGTATTGATGCTGAACGACTCAGTCGAGGCACCCGCCTTCCGTCTTTTCGACAAGCACAACTACTACCCGATGCCCAAATGGGTCGTATTCGGTCACCATTTTGCCGCCATCGCCGGCGCCGGTCCCCTTGTTGGTCCGGTATTGGCAGCCCAGTTTGGCTTTATGCCCGGCTTTGTCTGGATGCTGGTTGGAGCGGTAATGGCAGGCGCAGTGCACGATGTAGTCATTCTTACAGCATCCGTACGACACGATGGTAAATCCCTGGCAGAGATCGCCAAAATCGAAATCAGCAATTTTAGCGGAACCATTACCACCATTGCCGTACTGATTATTCTCGTAATCGCCCTGGCCGGACTCGGCGTGGTGGTTGTCAATGCTTTGGCAGAGAGCTCCTGGGGTACTTTTACCATTGCTGCCACCATTCCCATTGCTATTTTTATGGGGTTGTGGATGTTCAAATTCAGGACGGGGAAAACGGTTGAAGCCACTGTAATTGGGGTAATTTTGCTCTCCATGGCGGTTATCTATGGTAAATACGTTCCTGGATCACCCTTCGAAAGCTGGTTTACCTTTGACAAGAAAACGCTGACCATTATGCTTGCCGGCTATGGCTTTTTTGCTTCGGTTCTTCCGGTCTGGCTCTTGCTTTCACCCAGGGATTACCTTAGTTCCATTATGAAACTGACTGTTATCGCCATGCTTGCGCTCGGAATCATTTTGGTTGCACCGGAGATTAAAATGCCCAATTTTACTCCGTTTATCCATGGTGGAGGCCCAATTATTCCCGGAACCCTCTTCCCTTATCTCTTTATTACGATAGCCTGCGGCGCCATCTCCGGCTTTCATGCTTTGGTGAGCTCTGGAACTACACCGAAAATGATCATGAAAGAGTCTCACATCAAACCCATTGCCGTTGGCTCCATGCTGGCAGAAGCCATGGTGAGTATCCTTGCACTGATTGCAGCCACCAGTCTTTTCCCACTGGATTACTTTCAGATCAACGTGTCTCCCGAAAAGTTCACCCAGATTCTTCCTCAATTGCAATCACTTGGTTTTCATGAAACAAACCTGACGCAATTATCGGCCGAGGTAGGGGAAAAAATTGCCGGACGTCCCGGAGGCGCAGTATCATTGGCTGTCGGGATGGCACAGATCTTTTCCAGTTTGCCCGGATTAAACGGACTAATGTCTTACTGGTACCATTTTGCCATCATGTTCGAAGCGCTGTTTATTCTCACTACCATTGATGCCGGAACCCGGATTGCCCGATTCATTACACAGGAGGCCATGGGTAAGATTTATGCCCCTTTTGGCCGAACCAACTGGCTTGTTGGAAATTTAGCAACAAGCTTCCTGGTTGTTTTTGCCTGGGGATATTTCATTTACACAGGTACTGTTTCAACCATTTGGCCCATGTTCGGGGTAGCCAACCAGTTGCTGGCTACCTTGGCCCTTGCCATTGGTACTTCTTACCTGATCAACCATGGTAAACGCAAATATATCTGGATCACAGTGGTCCCAATGACTTTCGTTGGAATTACAACAATTACGGGTGGGGTATTGAACCTCTCCAACATTTATATTCCACAAATTCTCATTCAATCCAACAGAATTCAGGGAGTGGTCAATGCGACACTGACTGTTGTAATTTTGGTTTGTGTCCTTTTGATATTGATTGAAGCAGTTTCTAAGTGGCTCAAAGGCAATAGCAAAAGCTTTTAGCCTTTGGCAATTAGCTGATATATTGCAATCGCAGTTTAATTCACAAGATTATTCAATTGAATTTTCTCCAGCAAATATGATTACAAACCACCACTACACCCGGATTGCACTTTCTATGCCATTATCATTCAGAATCTTATTTGCTCTAATTTTTGTTGTCAGCAAACCTGGCGGTTAAGTTTGGGCAGCGGACTTTCCTGGTAAGACCGATTCTACCACCATTTCGCAGAAAAGCGATTTCGAACGACAAATTATTCAAAACATCAGGAAACAGACAATCTACCAGACAGAAAGGCTATTGTCTGAAAAGCCGGTAAGTGTCACCGCCTCCTTATGTAAAAGGAGCACAGGTGTTTGGCAGCCGATGAAAGTGCCCATACAGACAAGGATTCCATCAAAAGAATGGAGAAGGGTTGCAAGGCCATCGCGCTAAAAGCCATCGCCAAAACGCTCAGCATGACCATGAAAATTGCCCAGGCGGCACACGAGCGAAATGTTCCCTGCTTCTGTGCCGATCTGACTGTCAATCCAATCCTGGTTGAATGGAACAAAAACGTAGCCGGAAGGCTGAACTCCTTTCCTGGTCTGGGAAATCTTGGGCTCGTAGAAAGCAATGGTCACCAGAACTATAAAAACTGGGAGACGATGATGAGCTTTCATCCCCGGAAAGATGGAGCTTGGGTAAGGGCAGCCAAAGGGGTTTATGAACTAAATGACGAATTCTATAAAACCGGTGGAGGTATCTTCGACCCAATGCCGCATTATGAGGAGATGTTCTTATGATCCGGAACATCAAACTGTGAGAAAATCAGAAATAAAGTATCACTATCGTATCAAATCGGCTCATATCGTATCATGATGTTGTATTTTTGTAAAAAAAGATGATTATGACTTCTATTGAAATAAAAAATCAGATAATTGAAAAAATAAAACAATTGACTGATAATGACTTATTAATGGATGTTTATAAACTTCTTGATGATTGTCTTATGGATTCAGAGATTTATGCGCTGTCAGATAATCAAAAGGTTGCAATAGATACTGCAATAAACCAAATCAACAATAGGGATTTATTGACAAGTGAGCAAGCCAATAAAGAAATCAACGAATGGTTAAACAAATGATTAATTGTATTTTAGGAATAGATATTTTGTTTTAGTTCAGTCAGTCGTTATTTTACATCAAATCCGACCCATTTTCCATACCCATTTATCGTTTTTATCGAACCCTCTATTCTTCAATACTC
>Ga0172379_10007785_pt1 | contig 13762 bp, 15 predicted proteins | sample GrowelOW334metaG_FD_119756 | JGI IMG/M metagenome (GOLD analysis project Ga0172379, IMG submission 119756) | Groundwater microbial communities from an aquifer near a municipal landfill in Southern Ontario, Canada - Groundwater well OW334 metaG | ecosystem: Environmental > Aquatic > Deep... | reverse complement strand
TTTGTCTTGTTTTGTTCTGAATGTAGAACGGATAAATTTCCACATCCAAGGTTATCTTTTCGCCGATTTTGACTACCTTGAAGTCCATGTCGCTGACACTGACTTTGACAGGATAGATTGACCCCTCCGGTTCAACGAATAAAATTCGTTTCTTCCCCGGAGTTCCGTCCTTGCAGACGAATTCTTTTGTTTCCTCTTTTTTGAAGATTCCAACTAACTTATACATATTGTTTTTGCTTTCTTTATGAGTTAAGTTTCGCAAATCGACCTTTTTAGTTTGCGTGGCTGTATCATAAAGAAACCGTCTGCACCAAAGTTACGGGTAAAGTTAGGTGTAAAACAAAAAAATCCCTAAGTTAAGGGATTTTTCGTTTGTTTTTTAGGTGTAAATTAGAGGTACTTTGAATTGATTTTTACTTTGGCAGTATCGCCGGTATTAAAGATTAAGAAATCAATTACCGCTTCGCCGGTCTGTTCTTTGGCCTTGGCGTTAATATGCTCGCAAGCCCTCGCATATTTACGCCAGTTATTCGCCCTGTTCTTATAATCCAGCTCTTGAAATTCGTCCTCGGCAATCTCGGAAAAGAAAAAATCATCGGCGGTATTGTCTTTATTAGTGATGAAAATATGTCGCAGTATTTTATGAGCGTTCGTTATCTTATCCTGTTTGTTTATTTCTACTCTTTCGCCTTTGATATACAAAACGCCTTTTTGTTCGTCAAAGTATGTTTCGCCCTCTTTTTCGTCCTCGTCGCAAAAGGTTTCTTGATCAAGACGGTTAAAAACCTCGCTGTTTATTACTTCAAAAGACAGCTCCAACATTTTTTTTGAATAGGGCTTGGAAAACAATTTAGACAATTGTTCAAGCTCGGTTTTATCCGACAAATGACACTTTTGCAGTTTTTTCATTTTCCCGTATATCACTTCCAAATTGGTGTAGTACACCCAAAACTCACGGGAAAAAAGAGCGTCGCCCTTTACTTTCAAAAACTTGTCCTCGTCCATACTTTCTTCCGGCTCACCAATAATCTTGGCCGTGTCGTTGAAAATTTTTTGTAAAACATCTTTGACTATCGGGTCTTTATTTAAAAACTTGAAGTATTTATAAACGATTACAAACCGCTGAAAAATATTTGTTTCAATACAAAACAGCTTCGTAAACTCGAGCATTTTGTCCTTTATTTTGTGAACAAAAATTTTCATGCGGTTGAAAAAAGGGGGTGTGTAATGGGTGCGAAAGCGTGTCGCTCATAATTATTTGAGGTTGCGAATGATTTTCACCACTACACCCCTTATCTCAACCTCCGTTCGATATATAGGGGCAAACTCCGGATTTGCTGGCTGTAAGCGTATTTTTTCTTTTTCTTGATAGTATTTTTTAAGCGTTGCTTGGTTGTCGTCTATGATCGCCACTACCGTATCGCCATTTTCCGCCGTACTTTGCTTTTTGACTATGATAAAGTCGCCGTCAAAAATACCTTCCTTAATCATTGAATCGCCCTTAGCTTTTAATGCATATGTATTGCCTCGTAGGGAATCCTCACGGGCTACCCTGATGAATTCGTCCGGCATTTCAATGGCCTCAATCGGTTGCCCACAAGCAATAGCTCCGATTAAAGGGACTTCAATATATTGCTGACGTTTCGCTGGAAGGTATAGTCCTCGTTCTTTTCGCTCATCCCGGCGTAAGTATCCTTTCTCTACAAGCTCGGTGATGTGCTCGTGGACAGTAGAGAGAGCAGAAAGGCCGAATTTATCTCTTATCTCATCATAAGAGGGAGACATCCCTTTTTCTTTGATATATCCAGACACAAACTCTAAAATTTCCTTTTGTCTTTGCGTTAAGTTGTTCATATGGTATAATTATACCCGAAGTTAAACCGAAGCGCAAACAGTAAATTAGTTGTGGACAAGTTAATAATAAAAGAGTAAAATAAGGCCAACTGATAACATTTATGAAAAAAATAAAATTCCCAACTCATTTTGTTAATAAAATTATTTGTGGTAGCGCCGTCGATGTTATGAAACAGATCCCTGACGGGTCAGTTGATTTAGTTGTTACTTCACCACCATATAATTTAAAAAATTCAACCGGTAATGGTATGAAGGATGGTCGTGGTGGTAAATGGGCAAATGCTGCTTTGCAAAAGGGATACTCTCATCATAATGATTGCATGCCTCATAATGAATATGTTAAATGGCAACGAGATTGTCTGACAGAAATGATGAGAATCATTCCGGAAGACGGAGCAATTTTTTATAATCACAAGTGGCGTGTACAAGCCGGTTTATTGCAAGATAGACAAGATATTGTTAGTGGTTTTCCTGTACGACAAATAATTATTTGGAGACGAAAAGGTGGTTTTAACTTTAACGCAGGTTACTTTGTGCCCACGTATGAAGTAATATATTTAATTGCTAAACCAAAATTTAAATTGGCTAAAAAAGCAAACGGTTTCGGTGACGTATGGGAATTTACTCAAGAAATGAGAAATGAACATCCTGCGGCATTTCCAATCGATTTAATTGATCGTGTTGTATCTTCCACTGAAGCAAAAATTATTTTAGACCCCTTCATGGGGTCAGGCACAACAGCACTGTCCGCAATTAATTTTGATCGTAATTATATAGGTATTGATCTTTCGCCAGATTACTGCGCTATGGCTGAAAAAAGAATAAAACAACACCTCTCTCAAAAAAAACTTTTTTAATATCATACTATGAAAACAGTAAGTACAATTATTTACACAAAGCCTTTATTGATAGAAAAATTAAAAGAAATTTCTGCGATGGGTTGGGTTCCCAATGGTCGCCACGGAAATCAAGGTGGTATTGGTAATACCTTGGAAGATTTACTTGGTATAACTGAAAATAATCTACCTATTCCAAATGCAGCTGAATGGGAGTTAAAGGCACAAAGATTAAATTCGGGTTCACTTACAACTCTTTTTCATATCGAACCATCACCGCGTGCTATTCGTTTTGTTCCTCTTGTGTTATTGCCAAAATATGGATGGGCACACAAAGAAGATGGGAAAAAATATCCAGCAGGCGAAATGAGCTTTAGACAAACCATACATGGACAATCAAGAAGTGACAGGGGCTTTATGGTTATGATAGATCGCAAAGAACGTAAGGTATTAATTTCTTTTGACCATAACAGTGTAGATATACGCCACAAGGATTGGTTAGAAGCAGTAAAAAAACGCGTTGAACTTGGTGAATTAAATCCACAACCATATTGGGGCTTCGATGATCTTGAACACAAAGCCGGAACAAAATTACTAAATGCTTTTTATGTTCAGGCGGAAGTTAAAAAAGAAGAAGGCAAAGAATTTTATCACTATACAAAAGTGATGATGTTGCAAAAATTTAATTTTGAAGGCTTTTTAAAAGCATTAGAAGAAGCAAAAATACTTGTAGATTTTGACGCGCGTACCGGCCATAACCATGGAACAAAATTTCGCTTAAGACAGGATTGCCTTCCTATGTTATATGAAAAAGTAACGGTGATTATTTAACTATGATTGACCAAATATTTTCATATCGTGAAATGTGTGAACAGGAAAATGTACAGACCTTACAAAGAGGTATGAATTTTAGGTTAAATCCAAGCTATTCTGTAATCCTAATGTCAAGGAGAAGTAACGCGCCGTATAAAGATAGTGTTTTAGAAGATGGTATTACTATCGAATACGAAGGACATGATGAGCCGAAAACTGGTAAAATATCAGATCCTAAAATTTTTGATCAACCAAAATTTACTAGAACAGGCTCACCAACACAAAATGGTTTATTTATTAAAGCAGCTGAAAATTTTGTAAACAATAAATCAAAACCAGAATTAGTAAAAGTATATGAAAAGGTTTTGCCTGGCGTCTGGTCACTAAAAGGATTTTTTGAATTACAAAATTACGAAATTAAAAATGACAGCAAAAGAAATGTTTTTGTTTTTAAATTAAAATTATCAGAAGATCAGGATATAAATAGTACAAGTGAAATAGATTTAAAACACACAAGGCTTATCCCTTCCGATGTCAAAAAAGAGGTTTGGAAAAGAGATGGTGGCAAATGTGTGATTTGTTCCTCTGTGAAAAATTTACATTTTGACCATGATTTGCCTTTTTCAAAAGGTGGCACAAGTTTGACTGCTAAAAACATCCGATTACTTTGTGCAAAATGCAACCTCTCAAAATCTGACAAAATAGAATGATTTAAATATGGGAATTCAGAAACAATTTGAAGAGTTTTATGAAAAAATAAAACTTACTTCCACGCAAAAAGAAGACGCTCAAATAAAATATAATGGCGTTTGCAAGGCGCTGCACGACTTTTATTATCCAACTCTTACATACAACGGTAGTACAAAACTGCTCATAGGTTCATATGGTAAACATACGAACATACGTCCCCCAAGAGATATTGATGTAATTTTTGTAATGCCAGCGGATAAATTTGAACAATATAACGATAATACAACAAACAAGCAATCACAACTTCTTCAAGATGTAAGAAAAATATTAGTTGAAAAATATACTACTACCGATAAAATAAGTGCTTGGGGAAAAATTGTTTTGATTGAATTTTCAGGTAGCACACACTCTGTTGAGTTATTGCCGGCTTGGGAACAATCCGACGGAAGTTTTAAGATACCAAACTCCGAAAATGGTGGCTCATGGGAATATTGGAATCCAAAATCAGAAATGGAAAAAATTAAAAAGTCTAACAATGAAAATAATCAAAAAACAATCCCTCTTATTAGGATGATAAAGAAATGGACAGACAATTGTACTGTTAGTCTTAAATCTTTTCAAATTGAAGAAAAAGTAATCAGTTATATAAATCCTACAAATTCTAGCCAAGAATATTCTGTAATGGTGAAAGATTATTTTCAATTTTTAGTTAATACTACTTATGATAACGGAATAAAAAGCCACGCTCAAACAGCACTAAATAGAGCGTTAAAAGCTTGTGAATATGAAAATAGCGATAAGTTAGAAGAGGCCGCTGATGAATGGAAAAAAATCTTCGGTGATGATTTTCCAAAAGGCGGGGTAACAAAATTGACTACTTATGCCTTTGCTGAACAGGTTACAAGTTTACAAACTCAATACCCATCCGTTAGAGAGGAGTACCTTGATACAAATTATGGAATTACCACTGATTTGGACAGTAGATATAAAATTAAAATTGATGCGAATGTCCAGCAAAATGGTTTTCAACCACAAATGTTAAGTGATTATCTGCTTAAAAAACTGCCTTTAATTAAAAGAAAGTCACTTAATTTTCAAATAATAAAAAATACTGTACCGGCTCCATTTAGTGTAAAATGGAAAGTTAGGAATTACGGAGAAGAGGCCAAAACTGCTGGTGATTTGAGGGGTGAAATAAGTGATGATCAAGGTTTTAACCAAAGGAAAGAAAATACCAAATACCAAGGTGAACACTATGTAGAGTGTTATATAATAAAAGACGGTAAATGTGTTGCGATGGACAAAATTTTAGTACCTATACAATAAACAATATGGACAAAATAAATTTACAAGTAATTCGCGAATCTTTTGGCAGAGTTGCTTGGACACACAAAACTCACGAAAAGTCGGTTGAAATAGAGGAAAAGAAAATTTGCAGAAACAAATGGATAAATATTGCACTAACTGGCATTACTTTTCTCAGTTTTGGTGCAAGTCTAATTTTTTCAGACAAAGATTGGATACTTTATATTGGTGCCACGCTTTCAGCGTTTTCTTTATGTTTCACTGTTTATCTGTTAAGTTTTAATCCGGAAAAAGTAGCAGAAAATCACCGATATGTAGCAAAAGAACTTTGGTATATTAGAGAAAAATATGTTAATTTGATTGCTGACATAATGGGCAACAGAATAAGCCAGGAAGAAACCGAAAAACAACGAGATCAGTTAGTAAAGCACTTAGCTATATTGTATAAATTTGCTCCACAGACATCAGAGGACGCCTATAAGCAGGCAAGTAACGGGCTAAAGAAAAATGAAGAATTAACTTTTTCAAACGAAGAAATCAATAATTTTTTGCCAAATTCATTGCACTTAAATGATTAAACATGTTATACAATAAGATATGCACCAAATTACACCTCAAGTCACAAATTTATATAATACCTTAATGAATAAAGGTATAAAATGTGAACTGGAAGTATTTGATGGCCATAAGCATATAGATATATCTATACCATGGGCTAAAATTGATATTGAAGTTGACGGTCTTCACCACTACACCAATCCAGAACAAATAAGTGCCGATTTTCAAAGAAGTTATTGGTCTATTACAAGGGACGATTACGACACACTCCATATTCCAAATATTATAATCGACCAACATTTAGAAAAAGTAGCTGACGCTATAGCCGCTGTAGCCAGGTCTCATTATGAATCGATTAAAGACGAGAAAAAACACCCAATAATCTATTTTTTTGGAAAATTGGTCAGAAGAATCAAAGGATAAAATTATGGGATTTACTGATGAACAACTAGACAGTTTTATAGCCCTTTATAAAAATGAATTTGGCCAAATAATAGATCGCACGGAAGCACTTAAGCAAGCGACTTCCCTAGTATCATTAGTTGAAAGGGTTTACAGACCTATGACTGTCCAAGAATATCAGAATGTAATAACCCAAATGAAAAGTGACGAATAACCCTTATTAAGCAGGTATTTCTAATATAAAGGTTCGCCAACCTTTTATTTCCTCAAACAAAAGGTTCCAACGGTCAATGGAGTGGTCTACAAAAAGAAATCCGCTATAATCAGCGGATTTTTTGTATCAAAATTGGGGTAACCACCGGGGAAATCGAACTTGTCCTTAAAGGTGCAGGAGTTTTAGTTTTGTGATATAATATTTAAAGGAATAATCTTTTTTTATAAGTTTATGAATAAGAAATTTTTTCTGGCCGTTTCTAATATATTAACACTCTGTTTAATAATCGGTGCGGTTAGTTTGTTTCTTGTTAATGACAGTTACTGGATTGGTTTTGTGTTGATTTTATTAGCCGCACTTTGTCTAGTTTCTCTTGTGCCATTTAAAATAAGCTTAAAATCTGTCCAACCCGATATATTTTTTGGTATCATAGATAATGGAATATTAGCAATAATGGCAATTTTTGGTGGTCATTTTGGCGGAGTAACTGGAGCTATTCTTGGTGGAGTTGTCGGCAATGCAATAACAGATGGGATCGCTGGAATTTTTGAGGGTTATTCAGCTGAGAAATTAAGACTTCAATTAGTTTCTGAGGAAAGAACGATGCTCAAATCGGCGGTTGGTAAAATGGCCGGCTGTCTTTTGGGGGCTGGCGTTGTTTTAGTTATTGCTAATCTTTTGAAATTTTAATCAATTTTGTTTAAACAGAAATACTATATAAATCAGGAATAATTTCACTCCAAATTTTGACTTCCTTAAACAAAAGGTTCCAACGGTCAATGGAGTGGTCTACAACGAACTTTGCTATTGGAACCTCTGGTATATCCAGGGGTTTTTGTATATAATAATATTATCTAATTTTTTGATCCTTTAGTTATATGGGAAAAGGCGACTCAAGGCGTGGTTTTGCTCCACCTGAATATGTCAATCCAAATGAAGATATTGAACAGATGCCAACACCAGCTGATCCGAATAAGAAAGATTATGAGCATAGAATGGAAGTTAATGCGCGTAGTTTATATATGCTTTGTCAGGATGTACCACTGTTCATGGCTAAGGCCGAAAAAGAATATATAGATGATATTTCTGAGAGAAGTGCAGAAAACATTGAAAATATAAAAGACTATTTTAATAGAATCCGCGATTTACTTGCGCGAATAATTAATGATTTAAATGGTAATGAGTACGGTTCTTCCTTAAATATTAGACCGAGAATTACTGCTGTAAGTATGGAGACATCAAAATATATTAGGAGTAGTCTAGTCGCGATTGAAAAGGCACTGAACAGTATAAATTTATCAACTTTCAGCGAGCTGCCGTTTGGTCATAGTCTGTATGGTGTGGAGGAAGAAGCCGAAATTTTGAGAAAAATTTTTAGTTAAATGTGTAAAATTATACTAACACACTTTTCAACTTTTTAATCTCTTCCACCAAAGCGTTCCAACAATCACTGTCAAAGTCTACCAGTAAAAAATTCGCTTACTATAGCGAATTTTTTGTATCAAAATTGGGCTGACTGCTGGGGAAATCGAACTCGAGCTAATTTGCTAAAAAGGCGTTGTGGTGTTATAATTTTTTTACAGTTTAAATTAGTCGCATTAAATATATATTATGACAACTGAAACAGAAAACGGCGAAATTTGTTCAATCCACCAATGTCCACTACATACATGTCCTGCGGATTGTCCAAATAAGAATGTAGTAAGTCCAGACAGTGAGCCGAATAGAGAAAAACATTTTACTAAGGACGAAATTCTTAGAGAAATAAAACAAATTGCTCAAGATAGTGGAATTGAATCCAATGATTTCCAATCAGAACCGGAAAAAGAAGAATGCGATAGTGAGGGAAATTTACTCTTTCTCTCTATACAGGTAACACAGGAATACGCACACAAAAAAGGTGAGGGAAGTATTGGTTATACATATATGGCAAAAGGTAAATACAATGCTGGCGAAAGTTTAGCCACTGTTATTATGAAAACGTATGGATCAATAGAAGAGCCTGATGAGGTATACTTTTCAAATGTAGTTTCAGAACTCAAAGATAACGAATGGGTTCGATCTTAATTATGCTAAATAAAAAAACACACCATTTAATGGTGTGTTTTTAAATTATTTTTTATTTACAATTTTCCCAGCTGACTGGTGTGGCAGTAATTATATTTTTCCAAGCTCCGTTTGGTACTTCATTTTCATTTACAAATCTCCACGATACCAATCCATCGGAATGGCCAAATACAGTGTCGGTCTTGTCGTCCATTCCTAGACAATCACTAAGGGCAGGGGAAACATCGATCCCAGGTCGAGTGGCGGGAGCGGTTCCAAAAACATAATCAAAATAAATTGGTTTGTCATAACCAGTTCTCTTACCTGTTGCTGGATCAACGATATCTGGAGTGAGCGAATCTTCCCATTGACCATAACAAGTTTTATCTCCGCGTTTGATTTCCACCCAACGATTTTTTACAAAAGAATACCCATCACCGGCATCTAATTTTGAATCATACCAAGGGATTTCTGTTTTGTGTGCACCATCTGGGCCAATATCTGTATATGGTAAAGCCAAATAGAATGGGTTTTCTTTTGGTGTAAAAGTTGGTAAATAATTATTGCGATTGAAAGGGGAATCAATACCACCATAGTGAGAAACAGCGTGACAATCCCAAGCAGTTGTGCCATTTAATCCAGTTTCGCCAATATAAAATTGGGTGGCCAAAACATCATTATGCCATGGATATGATAAAGTTTGAGGTGTAGTCGGTGTAGGCAGAACCGGTTGTTTGGTTTCTTTTTTTACAATCGGTGTTTTTTGTTTTATAGGGGCGGCCTGTTTTTTTGTTGGTTGTGGCTTTTTAACCACAACAGTATGAGATTTTTTTGTATTAAAAGTTCGTGATTTGTTTGTAGCCTCAGCAGTCAAAGCAAAGGCACCAAACAGTGCTATAATTAGTAAAAGGGAAAGGATTTTACTAGTATTTTTCATATGATTTATATTATGAAGCTTTTAGGCTATTATACTCGATTATTCATTATTTGTCAATTGGGCAGAGGTGTTTAATAAATATCGTAATATATGTATTTGTTAAAATTTGTGATAGAATTTATGAGAAGCAAATTTGATATGTGTGAAAAATATTTAAAAATAATAATCTCTTGGTATCTCCGATACTGGTGGCTGACACCGCTTACTGTTTTTATTATTTGGAGAGTTGTTATTGAGATTGTGGGACAGGTCGCATTCTCGATGACATCAAATTTTATTTCTCCTTGGGTAAATAATCCCAACCCTCCTTTGTGGGCGCGATGGGATAGTGGTTGGTATGATTCGATTATTCGTTATGGATATAATTTGAGAGAGTCGGGAAAAATGTCCAATGTTACTTTTTTCCCACTATACACATTATTGTGGAAAGTTGTAGATTTTTTTACACCATTGAAAGGTTTTGCTTCGGCATTGTTAGCTTCGAACATACTCACGCTGTTTAGTTTTAGTATTTTTTATCGTTGGGTTAGTGAAAAATGGGATAAGGGAGTTGCTTTAAAATCGTTGATAGCTTTAGCTGTTTTCCCTACCTCTTTTTTTCTGATTAGCGCATATAGCGAGTCGACACTTCTGTTTTTGGTTGTTTCCATACTTCTGTTTAGTTCTCGTCGTCGATGGATTTTGGCGGCAATAATGGCTGGTTTGGCCAGTGCGGCTCGCCCCACTGGTATTTTACTTTGGCCATTGCTATTTGGTCTGTGGTGGTTTGATAATCCAGATAAACCAAAATCGCGCCGTGAATTTCTGGCTTTACTTTTTTTACCTCCGCTGGGACTTATTCTGTTTTCAGTTTATTTATATTTTCAGGTTGGAAATCCATTCGCTTGGTTTCAAGCCCAATCATCGGCGGGGCGGGAAATTATTTCCCCGATAAATTTATTATGGGCATACACAAAAAATATTTTTACCAACGGTGATTACTGGTTGCAACATTTAGCAGAAATGGCGGCGCTATTTTTTGTTGTAGTATTGTTGCCCAAATTAAAAAAAATACACCCAGTTTATGTATTTTATGCAATTTTAAATTTATTGCCGTCGCTTTTTAGCAACACCCTTACCAGTATTCAACGTTTTGTGTTAATTATTGCCCCTTTATTTGTGGTGGTGGCATTACAAAAGAGATGGTTGTATGTGGTATATTGTATTGTCGCAAGTGGTTTGCTTTTTTATAGTATTTTTCGTTTTGTAACACTGCAGTGGGCGGGGTAGTATCTTTTTTCAAATTAAAATTACGCCAATATTATGAGCGTAATTTTTGGGTTTTAATACTTGTTTTTTCTGTCATTTTGTGTTAGGTTGACATTGCCAAATTCCTCCTTTGGGGGGGTGAGCAGGGAGGACATCATGGACGGAATTGTAATCCTTTTTGCCCTTTTGGTTGTCATCATTGGCAACCTCCTGTGGCGAAGAGTTGTGGGATGGGTCTGCGACAACATGCCCCTTGGCGCTTTTGGTGATGAATGTGGGAGACGTAACCCATACTCTGCCAAGGTGTGCAAAAAGTGTGGGGCGCATCGCCCCGAGTAGGAGTGTCTATGAGACAATCAACCGGTCCGCCCATGTAGGGCGGGCAGTATGTTGAATCATGGGCTTCTCACGAAGACCACCGACCATCAACTGCTTTGTATCTAAATATTTATTTGGATCTAGAGCAGAATGGTCGGTGGTTTTTTTATACCCAAATTCGTTCTTTTAATATATCAGATAATGTGATAAAATGAGGTGGAATAAGTTATCTATATCTATGTTAAATCTGTTATTAAAATTAGATAGTAGTATTGGTGTGTGGCTATTTTCCTTGCGCAACGCACCAGCAATAAAAATATTCACTGGCATTACATTTTTTGGAGAAATTTCAACAATTATTATTCTCGCATTGATTGCCTGTGCGGTTTTGTGGAGATTGAATAAAAAATATGAAATTATTGGACTTCTGATTGCCGTGCTTGGTAGTTCTGTTTTTACTTATCTGGCAAAAATATTATTTGATCGCCCTAGACCGCTTAATGCGGCAATCTTGGAAACATCTGGTTCATTTCCTAGTGGACACGCTACAATAGCAGTGGCCTTCTATGGTTTTTTGGCGTATTTATTATTGCGAGAAATAAAAAATAAATTGTATCGGGTTTTAATTGTCTTTGTGACATTGATTGTGATTTTAACTATTGGTTTCAGTCGATTGTATTTAGGAGTGCATTATTTTTCTGATGTTTTTGGTGGATATTTGGCGGGGTTGGTATGGTTCTGGATTGGTGTTTTTGTTAATAAAAAATATAATAATGTTTTGGCTGGTATTAAAGAAAGTAATGTGCTAAAATAAGATTGTTAAATTGCATCATTTTAGATTGTTTTTGTTGTATGGTTTGTCCTGTTAAACAAATACTCAAGGTCAAGCTTTTTTTAGGAGCTTTATTTTGTTTTTTTGTGTTTGCACCATCAGTTGTATTGGGCGCGTCTGCTCCCACTGCGGGGTCGGTTAGTATTTCAGCTCGCGCGGATGTTGGGCAAACTTTGACTGGTTCATATGTATACGCGGATGAGGATAGTGATTCCGAGGGAGTAACTACTTTTCGTTGGCTTCGTGCCGCGACATCAGGAGGGACATATCGTGCTATTGCAGGTGCTACATCTGCAACATACACCCTCACAACAAGCGATTTAAATCAATTTATAAAATTTGAGGTTACCCCTGTTGCAACCGTTGCTCCGGAAACAGGTATCGCAACATTGAGTTCTGCGTTGGGACCGGTGTATTTACTTTCTGATGATTTCACCGGTACAACTATTGATACTTCAACGCGTTGGACAGAAAGGGACTCGACTGGCACCAATGTAACGCAAAGTGGTTCATTAACGGCTGTTGGGAATAATACACGCGGTACGAATGGTATTTTTTCTCAATCAACCTTTGATCGTGCCACCAACAATTTAATTATTGAAACTGATATAACTTATTCAAATTGCGCTTCTGGACAAGGGGGTATTTATTATGACAACGGAACCAATCTCCCTGCTGGTTCACAATTCTTTTTTCGACTTGCAGGTGTTGGAAATTTGTATATTTATAACACCTATAATATCGGTTTAAGTGCGGCTTATTGGACGTGTGCGAATGGTGTTCCGGTCCATGTAAAACTTGTTTACCTCGCGGCTGGTGGTATGGAAGTTTATTTAAACAATCAATTAAGTCCGGGTGCGACTGTCTCAGCGGCACAAGCTCCGAATACTTGGAATAATAAGAATCTTAATTTTCAACAACTAGAATCTACTTCTAATATAAATTTTGACAATATAACAATTACAGATGCAAGAGCGGTTCCAGGAGCACCAACATCGTTGGTGGCATCACAGGGGTACACCTTGGAGACCTTAAATTGGACTGCTCCGGCAAGTGTGGGGTCATCGGCCATCACTGATTATATTATTGAATATAAAACGACTGCAGGGTCTTCATGGTCAATATTTGACGACGGAACATCTGTAGGCACATCAGCAGTCGTAACCGGATTAACAAATGCAGTAGAATATGATTTTAGAGTTTCTGCTGTTAATAGTTTTGGAACTGGGGATAATTCAAGTACATCAACTGGAGCACCGGGTGGTTCAGGGGCGCCAACAGCACCAACCATAATTTCAGTAACAATTTCCGGTCGCGCAGATGTCGGGCAAACATTAACAGGAAGTTATGCTTTTGTAGATGTTAATGGAGATAGCCAGGGGGCGACGACATTTCGTTGGCTTCGTGCCGCGACTTCTGGTGGTACTTATCGTGCTATTACAGGTGCTACATCTTCTGTGTATGTTCTTACTTCAAGCGACATAAATCAATATATAAAATTTGAAGTTACTCCGGTTGCAACTGTCGCACCAGAAACCGGCACCGCAGTGCTTAGTTCAGCCACAGGTCCAATTTATCTTCTTTCAGATGATTTTACCGGAACAGTTATCAACACCAGTAAATGGATAGAATATGACACTGGAGCCACTAATGTTGCTCAAAATGGAAACATCACAGTAACAGGCACACAATATTTGACACACATGACC
>Ga0172379_10007784_pt1 | contig 13765 bp, 13 predicted proteins | sample GrowelOW334metaG_FD_119756 | JGI IMG/M metagenome (GOLD analysis project Ga0172379, IMG submission 119756) | Groundwater microbial communities from an aquifer near a municipal landfill in Southern Ontario, Canada - Groundwater well OW334 metaG | ecosystem: Environmental > Aquatic > Deep... | reverse complement strand
GGCCTCTCACACTCTCTAGTCTGACCGTTTCCCCTGCAGTTTCGATGTTGAGCATCGAAATTTAACAGAAGACGTATCAAACGCCCTACAGACGCTTTACGCCCAGTAATTCCGGACAACGCTTGGGGTACTCGTATTACCGCTGCTGCTGGCACGAGTTTAGCAACCCCTTATTCATAGAGTACACTCAAAAATTGCTCCTCTATAAAAGTACTTTACATCCCGAAGGACTTCTTCATACACGCGGCGTCGCTCCATCAGACTTTCGTCCATTGTGGAAGATTCTCGACTGCAGCCTCCCGTAGGAGTAAGGCCCGTATCTCAGTGCCATCGTTGGGGAACACGCTCTCACGCCCCCTACCCGTCATAGCCTTGGTAAGCCATTACCTTACCAACTAGCTGATAGGGCGCAGGCCACTCTCTCACCATTTTATCTTGCGATAAAACTTTACTCTTTCGAGACCATCGGAAATTATCTTGCCTTTCGGCAAGTTATGTCCGAGTCAGAGGGATGTACCTACGTCTTACTAACTCGTTCGCCATGGGTCTAAACCCATTCGACTTGCATGCCTAATCCACGCCGCCAGCGTTCGTCCTGAGCTAGGATCAAACTCTCAATAAAGATTCAGAAGTAGATTGGCCGAAACGGCCTGCCTACTTCTGATTGTATCAGGAAAACCATAAAAAATTTGATCTGCCTCGCAACTGCGAGGTCTTGAATAGACTCACACAAACTACTGTAAATTACTTGCCCCGCCTCTTTGCAGGGCATACACATATTTTCAATTCCGAAACAAATTCTGTGAGATTTGTTGCGGAGACAAGTTTGTTAATGTGCCGAATAAAAAACAGAGCTCAATTTTTGAACTACGTTCCAAAACTAAACTCTGTTTTAAAGTACTTTTGTTTTTGTTCGCTCTTTGTTACATAAAAATTTTATTAATGATTATGTGCTTACAAATATATATCAATTAAAATCGTGTGTCAAGCCTTTCCTCTCCACTCATTTATTTTTTTGTGATCGCCGGATAAGAGGGTTGCGGGAACTGACCATTTTCCGAATTTTTCTGGCCTGGTATAGACCGGATAACTACCCTTAATTTCTTCGAGTGATTCGTGTTTTCCTAAAACGCCAGGAATCAAACGACTCACCGCGTCCACAACAATCATCGCTGGAATTTCTCCGCCAGTTAAAACATAATCTCCAATCGAAACTTCTTCATCGGCAATATATTTTGCAACTCTTTCGTCAACTCCTTCATATCTTCCGCAAACCATAATTAAATTATCTAATTTAGAAAATCTTTTTGCCATCGCTTGATCGAACTTTTTCCCGCGCGTTGAAAAAAGGATGATTCGTGTTTTGGATTTTGGATTTTGGATTTTGGATTTTTTCAAAGCCTTTATGACTTTGTATATCGGCTCCACCATCATCACCATCCCTGGCCCCCCGCCGTAAGGATGATCATCCACCGTATTTCTTTTATCTTCCGTATAATTCCTTAAATTATGAATTTTAATATTCACCAATTTCTTTTCTTGCGCACGCCCAATAATGCTCTCGTTAAAATAAGAGTCAAAAATTTCGGGGAATATGGTAATTATATTAAACTTCATAGTTACATCATGCCATAAACCTCATTAAAAAGCAAACCCCGCCAAAAGGCGGGGTAAACTAAAAACCGCGCTATAAATAGTGCGGTTTTTGACAAGTTCTATTTAAATCTTTAAATCGTCGACTACGCTATCAACGTCTCTTACCTGAGGTTCCACGACTCTTCGGCCACCTTCTGGTTCTTCGATTTTAAGATTGACACGAGCATTGTTCTTGGCGCCAACTATTCTCAATAAAGTTCGAATAGCTCTTGCGGTTGAACCTCCACGACCGATTAAAGCTCCCATATCTTCTGGGTTAACTTTCAAGGTCAAGAGTACGCCCATTTCATCGACATTTCTTTCAATCTTAACGTCTTTAGGATTGTTAACAATTCCATCGACTATTGATTCAAGAAATTCCTGATCTTTTGGTTTTGACATGTTTTTTCGACCCCGCCTTGGCAGGGCATGCTTACTTTTCTGCGACCTTTTACTTACTATATATGTATAGTATTATTCTTTTGGTTCTGTGTCAACTACGGGTTCTGCTGGTGTTTCTTTAACTTCCTCAGTTTTTGGAGCGGGGGCGGGCTTCGCTTCTTCCCCTTTTTTCTTCTTTGGCTTCCATGCTTTTACTTTTGGTTTGTCGATGATTTTTTCATCAACCAACATGTTGTGCATGGTTTCTGAAAGTTGTGCACCTTTAGAAATCCAATGCAAAATTCTTTCTTTATTAAAACTTTTTTGTTTTTGAATTTTATTATACGAACCTAACAATTCAAGAAATTTTCCCTGTGGTCTAAATGTATGTTCAACCAAAACAACCCGAAACGACGGGCTATTCTTTTTTCCAATTTTTTGTAATCGTATTTTTAACATGAATTTAAATATAACAAAGAATAATTTTTTTGTCTACTCCCACCCCTTCTTTTTGAGAGCTTTTCTCGCTGCCTCTTCTTGTGCTACCTGCTTTGAGGGGCCCTCGCCTTCGGCAACTAAACTGTCTTTTAAATAAACTCCAACAACAAATTTTTTGCAATGATCTGGGCCTTCTTCGTTTCTTACTTGATAACTCGGCGTAATTCCTACCTTACCTTGTGCTTGTTCCTGAAAATAACTTTTTGGGTCAACGTATAATTTTTCTTCTAAAACTCTTTTTAATTCACAAATTATATTTTTTCCAATAAAATCTTCTGCCTTATTGTATCCTTTGTCTAAATAAATTGCACCAATTATTGCTTCTAATGTGTTAGCTAAAATAAATTGTCGTGCACGACCATTGTCCTGTGATTCCCCTTTTGATAAAATCAGATAGTCATTAAATCCCAATCTAAATGCAACCTCGGAAAGCATTTTTGAATTTACCAATGCCGCTCTCCAGGAAGTTAAATCCCCTTCTGGGTTCTTGGGAAATTTATTAAAAAGATAATTGGTTACCACCAACTCCATTACTGCATCACCTAAAAATTCTAATCTCTCGTTTTGATCTAATTTACAACCCGGATTTTCATTTAAATAAGAGCGGTGCACGAATGCCTGCTCTAAAAGTTTTTTGTTCTTAAATTTGATTTTAAGATTTTTTTCTAATTTTTCAAATTCTTTATTGACCATCAGTTTTTTCCATTTCTCTAAAAATTGTTCCTAAAACACCGTTTACAAATCTGCCTGAACTTTCTCCACCATAACCCTTAGCTAATTCAATTGCTTCGTTGATTGCAACTTTTGGTGGAACCTGTTGTTTGTCACCAAACAATAATTCATAAATTCCAATTCTTAAAACGTTTCTATCAACGATTGTAATTTGAGCAAGTGGCCATTCGGGGGCTGATTTAACAATGATTTCATCAATTTGCGATTGATGTTTTAAAACGCCATGCGCCAAATCATTAATAAAAGCATCCTCATTAACGCCCGGGCCAAATTCTTCGGCGTTCCTTTTTAATGCTTCATCAATATTAATCTCTTTCTTTTCTTTGTTAAAATCTATCTCGTAAAGAGACTGTAGAACAATCGATCTTGCAATGTGTCTTGATGACATAAATTACTTTTTGGATAACTCTTCTGGGCTTAATGCCTTCGATTCTTTTGCGTCGTGTTCGTGTTCTTTTAATTCTTTTTCTTTTTTCTTTTTGTCTTTTTTCTCTAATTTGGCAAGAACATCGATTTCTTCTTTTCCATTATAGAAACCACAAAAAGCACAAACATGGTGCGGTAAAATTGTTTCTCCGCATTTCGGGCAACCCGAAAGAGTTCTCTTCTTTAATTTAAGATGAGATCTTCGTCTGTTACGTCTTCCTTTAGTGTGTCTTTGTTTTGGTATTGGCATATTGGTTTTATAATATCAGAAAAAATAAATTAATGCAAATAAACGTCTTTTGCTTAGATTGAATTAAAGTGTTAAAATGGGTTTATGGACCTGCCCGCAACGCCAACAAGTTGGCTTGCATGGCAGGCGGGAGAAAAGTAAGTATGTATTATGGAGCAAAAATTTACTCACCTACATGTGCACAGTCATTATTCTTTGCTAGATGGACTGGCAAAAATTGACGAATTAGTTGAAAAAGCCAAGGCAACCGGAATGGATTCCTTGGCTATTACTGACCATGGCGCAATGTATGGTATTGTTGAGTTTTACAAAAAAGCAACTGCCGCTGGGATTAAACCAATCATTGGCGTAGAAACCTACATCACCCCCGGAAGTCGACACGACAAAACTATGGGCAAGGGCGATGTTCGACATCATTTAATTTTGTTGGCAAAAAATAAAACTGGATATCACAATTTAATTAAATTGGTAACCAAATCATACCTTGAGGGATTTTACTATAAACCACGTATCGATTGGGAAGTTTTAAAAGAATATCACGAGGGATTAATTGCTCTTAGCGCTTGCCCACAAGGCGAAGTGCCTTCTGCCCTTGCTTCCGATGATTTGGCAAAGGCAAAAAAAATTGCGCTCGAATATTCTAAACTTTTTGGTAAGGATCATTTCTATTTGGAAATCATGGATCATCCCAATGACTTAGAACAAGTTAGAATTAACGAAAAATTGATTCAATTGGCCAAAGAAACAAATTTACCATTAGTTGCCACAAATGATACTCATTATTTGAACAAAGAAGACGCAGAGGTTCATGATGTTTTGCTCTGCGTGCAAATGGTTCGTACTGTTGACGAAAAAGACAGAATGAACATGATGAGTGAAGATTATTCTTTAAAATCTCCCGACGAAATGATTCGCGCATTCCGAAATGTCCCCGAAGCAATTGCCAATACTCAAAAAATTGCTGATATGTGTGATGTTAAATTGGAACTTGATAAAACCGAACTTCCTCACTTCCCTCTTCCTGACGATCAAACCGCTGATGGATATTTAAAAGAATTATGTGAATTGGGATTAACTAAAAGAGATTTTGGTGAAAATTCCAAACAAGCAAAAAAACAACTAGAATACGAATTGGGCATTATCAAAAAAACTGGATTTGCTTCTTATTTTTTGATTGTTCAAGATCTTGTTAATTGGGCAAAAAACCAAGGAATCGTCGTCGGTCCGGGTCGTGGTTCGGCCGCAGGTTCAATTGTTTCTTATTTACTCAACATTACTAACGTTGATCCGTTAAAATATAAATTACTTTTTGAAAGATTTTTAAACCCCGAAAGAATTAGCATGCCTGATATTGATTTAGATTTCGCTGATATCCGACGCGATGAGGTTGTAAATTATGTAAGCAAAAAATATGGCAATGATCATGTTGCTCAAATTATAACCTTTGGGACAATGGCTGCACGTGCTGCAATTCGCGATGCCGGCAGAGCATTGGGTTATTCTTACGCCTTTTGTGACCAACTCTCAAAAATGATTCCTTTTGGATTTTCCCTAAAAGACGCCATAGAAAAAGTACCCGAACTTTCGCAGGCCTACGACTCAGACGATCAAGCCAAGAAATTACTTGATATTGCAAAAAAACTTGAGGGCGTCGCTAGACATGCTTCAACTCATGCTTGCGGAATCGTGGTTACAAAAAATTCTCTGGATTTTTATACTCCTCGTCAGTTTGCACCACAAAACGAAAATTCAATTGTTTCACAATACGAAATGCACGCAATTGAAGCATTGGGGCTTTTAAAAATGGATTTTTTAGGACTTAAAAATTTAACCGTTATTGAAACCGCCTTAAATTTAATTGAAAAGTTACAAGGCGTTAAAATAAATATTGATAACATTCCTCTAGACGACAAGAAAGCGTTTGATCTTTTAAGAAAAGCGAGCACTGTGGGAGTTTTTCAGCTTGAATCGTCGGGAATGAGAAAGTATTTACAAAAATTAAAACCCAACGATCTAGAAGATATTATTGCCATGGTTGCTCTGTATCGTCCAGGTCCAATGGATCTCATTCCTGAATATGTTGCCAGAAAAAATGGCGAAAGGTTAATTAAGTACGATCACCCCAAACTTGAACCAATTTTAAAAAATACTTATGGGATTACGATTTACCAGGAACAGTTAATGCAAATCGCCAAAGATTTGGCTGGGTTTTCGATGTCTGAAGCAGACGTCTTAAGAAAGGCAGTAGGAAAGAAAATTAGAAAATTACTTGAACAGCAAGCAGACAGAATGATTGAAGGTATGATAAAAAATGGAATCGATAAGGCAATTGCACAGAAAATATGGGACTCGATTGAGCCATTTGCTCAATACGGATTTAATCGTTCACACGCAACCTGTTATGCTCTAATCGCCTATCAAACTGCATACTTAAAGGCAAATTATCCAGCTGAATTTATTACTGCATTGATGCAAGCCGATCAAAAAGATTTAGACCGAATCAATATTCTGGTTGATGAAGCTAAGAAAATGAGAATTCAAGTATTGCCACCAGATGTTAACGAAAGTTTTGATAATTTTACGCTCGTTCCACCCTCCTCTATTCGCTTTGGCATGGCAGCGGTTAAAAACGTTGGACATAATGTAGTTGCAGAAATTGTTGCAGAAAGAAAACTAAACGGAACATATAAAAACATGGCTGATTTTCTTACCAGGTTATCGCCGAAGGCTGGTCAGTCGACAATTGTAAACAAAAAATCTCTGGAAAGTTTAATCCGCGCTGGTGCGTTTGATGCTTTAGCTTCGCGCAAAGATTTGCTTGATAAAATTGAGGATTTATTAGAATTTTCTAAAGAATCTAAAAAAACTAAAAATCTTGGACAAACTAGTTTATTTGGCGAAGAACCAGTTCCACAAAAAAATCAATTACTTTTTTCAACTGGCAACGGGGAAAAAAGAAAATTACTTCAAGAAGAAATTCAATGGGAAAAAGAACTGTTGGGAATGTATATTTCCGACCATCCCCTAAATGATCACAAAGAATTTTTAAGACAGCACACAATCCAGATTAAAGACTTGATAAAAGAGAAAAAAGATAGTAAAGTGAAAGTTGCAGGAGTGATTATAAAGATCACTAAATTTATTACAAAGTCAGGAAAGCCAATGTTGTTTGTAAAAATCGAAGATTTAACTGCAACCGTAGAAATATTAGTTTTTGCCACAATTTTAGAAAAAAATCCGACAACTTGGCAAGAAGGAAAAATTGTTATGGTTACCGGTCGTTTGACCGACAAAGATGACCAATTAAAAATCCTCTGCGATGACGCAGAACAACTAATAAGCAAATGATTAACCCCGCCAGGGCGGGGTAAAATTTATGGAAAAACAAATTGAATTAATACGACATTCACTAAGCCATATTATGGCGCATGCGATAAAAGACATCTTTAACGGGGTGAAATTTGGCATTGGTCCAATAATTGAAAATGGATTTTATTATGACCTAGATTTAAAACAATCAATTACTCCCGAAGATTTGCCCAAGATTGAAGCTCGGATGAAAGAAATAATCAAACAAAATATTGAATTTAAAAAAAGCCTAAAAACAAAAATAGAAGCAAAAAAGATTTTCAAAGACCAGCCATACAAATTAGAACTAATCAAAGAACTAAAATCGGTCAAGGCTACAATTTACACCTCTGGCGATTTCACTGATCTTTGTGCTGGTCCACATGTTAAATCAAGCAAAGAAATTGATCCCGAAGCATTTAAGCTCACAAAAATTGCTGGAGCATATTGGAGGGGTAGCGAAAAGAATAAAATGTTACAAAGAATTTATGGAGTTGCGTTTGAATCAAAACAAGAATTGGAAAATTACTTAAAACAAATTGAAGAAGCAGAAAAACGAGATCATCGCAAACTTGGCAGAGATTTAGATTTGTTTACCATTGATGATTATGTTGGACCAGGACTTGTGTTGTGGCACCCCAAGTTATCCGTAGTCAGAGAAGAAATTGAATTATACTGGAGAAAACAACACAGAAAAAGAGGATATCAATATATTTACACTCCACATGTTGGACTTTCGAATTTGTGGGAAAAATCGGGGCACTTGGAAAACTTTAAAGAAATGATGTATCCTCCAATGCAAATGTCTTTAAAAGATAAAGATGAAAACGTGGCTTATTATGCCAAACCAATGAATTGCCCGTTTCATATTAGAATTTATAAATCAAAACCAAGAAGCTATAAAGAATTGCCGTTGCGTTGGTGTGAACTGGGAAATGTTTATAGATATGAAGAATCTGGGGTTTTGCATGGCATGCTTCGCGTGCGCGGATTTACACAAGACGATGCCCATATTATCTGTCGCGAAGATCAGTTTGTTGACGAAGTAAATCAAATATTTGATTTCGCGATAAGCTTAAATAGAGACTTCGGATTTGATAAATTAAATGTTTATCTTTCTGTTCGCGACCTCAAAAATAAGGGTGCAAAATATATTAAGAATGAAAAGATTTGGAAGTTTGCCGAACAAACACTTGAAGATATTCTTAAAAAGAGAAAAATCGAATACAAGAAAGATATTGGTGGAGCAAAGTTTTATGGTCCATCGATAGATCTTAAAGCGGTTGATTCGATGGGACGCGAGTGGCAAGGCACAACGATTCAGTTGGATATGAATTTACCAACTAGATTAGGCATGACCTATATTGGTCCAGACGGTAAAGAACATACACCAATTATGCTTCACAGAACGTTACTTGGTTCAATGGAAAGATTTGTCGGAACTTTAATTGAACATTACGCTGGAGCATTTCCTTTTTGGTTGGCGCCTGCGCAAATTACAATTTTACCAGTCGGAAAAAATCATGTGGATTTTGCGAAGGGGGTTCAAAAAGTATTTCAAGAACACGATTTCAGGGTTGAGGTGAATGATTCTGACGACACGGTAGGCAAAAAAATTCGTGAAGCGGAAATGCAGAAAATCCCCTACATTATTGTTGTTGGAGACAAAGAAATGAATTCTAATGAATTGGCTGTCCGCTCTCGGGGCAAAAAAGATATCGAAATGATTAACATTGATAAATTTATCGAAAAAATCAAAACAGAGTTGAAATAAAATGAATTTATTTTTAAAGATTATAAACTGGGCGAAAAAGAAACCTGGAAAAAATGAAATAGTAATAACGGGAGGCGATTTACTTCAAACAAGATATCCGAGTTTAAATAGGCAAGCCAAATTAAAAGATTTTTTATTGATCTCGTTTGTAGTAATCGTTATTGTGTGCATTTTGTTGTATATGTCTAGATAATCCGATGAAACAATACCACCTAAAAGTATTCGGATGTCAGATGAATATATCTGATTCTGAAAGAATAAGTAGTTATCTAGAGCAATCTGGATTTAAACAAGCCCCTACAATGGAAGGGGCTGATTTAATTGTGGTTGTCGCATGTTCCGTAAGACAATCAGCAATAGATAGAATTTTTGGTTTAAATAAAAAATTTAAACGACTAAAAGCAAAAAAAATATTAACTGGATGCGTAATTAAAACAGACAAACCGAAGTTCCTTAAATTTTTCGACGAGGTGCTGTCAATCGATGAATTGTTGGGGAAAAATTACTTAGAATTACAACCGAAACATGCCAATTCAAAATTGGCTTATGTGCCGATTATGACTGGTTGTAATAATTTTTGCACTTACTGCGCCGTTCCTTATACTCGTGGGAGAGAAGTATCGAGGCCAGCAAAAAATATTATCACAGAAATAAAAAAACTAATTAAAAACAATTACAAAGAGATAGTTTTGTTGGGACAGAATGTTAATTCTTATAAAGATAGTAAAATTAATTTTCCTAAGCTCTTAAAAAAGATTTCTGATATCAGGGGTGATTTTACGATTAAATTTCTTACTAGTCATCCTAAAGATTTTTCTGACGAATTAATCAACGTGATTGCAGGCTCTCCTAAAATCAGTAAAGAAATTCATTTGCCAGTACAGAGTGGCGACAACAAAATTCTCGAAAAAATGAATCGTAAATATACACACGAACATTACGTTAATTTAATCAAAAAAATAAAAGACAAAATTCCCGACGCAAGATTTACCACCGATATTATTGTCGGTTTTCCTGGTGAAACAAAAAAACAATTCGAAAACACAATTAAATTGTTCAAAGAGGTAAATTTTGACCTAGCTTATGTTAATAAGTATTCAACTCGCCAGGGTACCGTTGCGGAAAAATTTAAAGACGATGTTCCACTTACCGAAAAAAAGCGCAGATGGGAGGTTTTAGGGGGGCTTGTGAATCAGAAGCCCAAGATGGTTGTGGTTCTCGGGCCCACCGCCTCTGGTAAGTCTGATTTAGCGGTTGATATCGCTAGAAAAATTAACGGAGAAATTATTTCTGCCGATTCGAGACAGGTTTACGGAGGAATGAATATTGGTACAGGAAAAATCACGAAAAAGGAAATGCGTGGAATCCCCCATTATTTATTAGACATTGTTAACCCCAAAAAACAGTTTAGTGTTGGAGAATATAAAAGATTAACACAAAATGCAATCGATAAAATTGTTTCTAAAAACAAAGTTCCAATTATTTGTGGTGGAACTGGTTTCTATGTTCAAGCCATAACCGAAAACCTAGATATCCCCGAAGTAGCTCCAGACTGGAAATTAAGAGAACGATTAGAAAAGAAGACAACCGAAAAATTATTTGAACAACTAAAAAAACTTGATTTAAATCGGGCGAGCAATATTGACTTTAAAAATCGCCGAAGATTAATCAGGGCGATAGAAATTGTTTTAAAAACAGGAAAACAAGTTCCGCAAATAAAAACCAACCCACAATATGACGTTTTATATCTCGGCATTAAAAAATCTATTCCCGAATTAAAAAAATTGATTCACAGGCGTCTAATTAAAAGGATTAACGCCGGAATGATTGAAGAAATAAAAAAGCTCCACAATCAGGGAGTTGGCTGGAAGCGTTTAGATGATTTTGGATTAGAATATCGCTACGTAGCAAGATATTTACAAGGTATTTTAACTGAACAACAAATGGTTGAACAGTTAGAGCAACAAATTATCAATTTTGCCAAACGCCAAATGACGTGGTTCAACAAATATCCGGGCAAAAAAATAAACTGGATCAAAAACCTGATCCAGGCCGAAAAATTAACAAAACGATTTTTAAAATAACATTATTCTTTTTCTATTTTTTCCAGTCTTATTCGTAATTCTGCCAATTCATTTAGTCGTGGGTCTGGATATTTCTGCTGGATATTAAACATTTTAGACGTCTCTTTGTCTGCGTTTATTGCTGCTTCCAATTTTTCCATTTCCTCTATTAATTTATTAATTTCTTCTAATTTTAATAACGAAGGAATACCTTCTTTTGTCATATAATTTTATTTTAATTTTTTAGTAATTATTTCTTTGGCAATATTAGGATTTACTTTGCCTTTTGACTCTTTCATTGCCAGACCAATCAAAAACTGCAAAGCCGTCCCCTTGCCCTTCTTATAATCTTCAACTGGTTGAGGATTATTTTTTATTATTTTATCAATAATTGCATCCATTTCTCCTGTGTCGGTCATCTGTTTTAAGTTTTTTGATTCTACAATTTGAGATGGATCGCCTCCAGTTCCAAACATCTCTTTTAGAACTTCCTGCGCCCCACTTGAAGAAATGTCTCCAATGAAAGTCATATAAATGAGTTCAGCAAAGTTTTCTGGTGTAATTTTTATCTCTCCAGTCGTGGGTACAAACTTGGGAAATTCAGTAATAATATAATTTGCGCTTAAAACAATTAATCGATCAATGTCTGTTTTAATTTTTCCGCTTTCCAGCCATCCTTTTAATTCGCTTACTGTTTGTTCAAAAAATTCCGACAGATATTTAAATCCCACTAAAACATCGGCGTTTTGTTCCGACAATTTATATTCTTGTGTAAATCTTTCTTTTCTCGCAAACGGTAATTCGGGAATTTCCTGTTTTAATTTTTCTATGTCTTCTTTACTAAAATTCATCGGCGGAAGGTCTGGTTCTGGAAAATATCGATAATCGTCTGATGTCTCTTTGATTCTCTGAGAAAAAGTTTCTTCTTTGGCGTCGTTCCATCCCCGTGTTTCGTGAACAACCTTTTTATCCTCCTCTAAAATTGCTTGCTGTCTGATGGTTTCGTATTCGATCGCTTTTTCTACCGATCTAAAAGAATTAAGATTTTTAACTTCAACTTTCGTTCCCATGTTCAAAGAAATATTGGCTTCGACACGCATCTGCCCTTTCTCCATATCAGCATCAGAAATCCCTAAATATCTGAAAATTAATTGCAGATCTTGAGCAAATTTCTTTGCTTGTTGAGCGTTGCGAATGTCTGGCTCCGTAACTAATTCCATCAAAGGAACTCCCGCACGATTAAAATCAACCAAAGAATAATCACCCCTATCATGAATGGACTTGCCAACGTCTTCTTCTAAGTGGATTCTTCTGATTCTAATGTCATCTAATTTTCCTTCATAACATAAAGGAGATTCGAATTGCGTGATTTGATATCCTTTGGGCAGGTCGGGATAAAAATAATTCTTTCTTTCGAACCAAGTTTTTTCGTTGATTCTACAATTCAAAGCCAATCCCGCCTTAATTACATCGTGCACCGCTTCTTCGTTAATTGTTGGCATTGATCCAGGCTGTGCAGTACAAACCGGACAAATATTAACATTTGGATCCCTTTGCAATGGATCATTTAAACAAGAACAAAACATTTTCGTTTTGGTCTTTAGCTCCACATGGATTTCTAGTCCAATTGTCGGTTCATATTTATTCGCCATATTTTTATACTATCACTTTTTATCAATAAAAAAAAGACCCCTCGCGGGAGGAGTCCTGAGAATGTCATCTCAACATATCCGCAACGATATGCTGAATTTCCTCAAAAATATCTGGAATTGATTTTTCTCCGTCGAGGATATGGGTTTCGTGATGCCTGTCGCGAATCAAACGGTGATAATACGATCGAGCAACCCTAAGTTTCTCTAACTTTTCGAAATGTTCCCGTCCTTCGTTTCTAGCTTCAATTCTAGCAATTGCTATTTCGGGACGCACATCTAAGAAAAACATCAAATCGGGATTAATTAGTTCTGGATTCAACCTATTTTCGTTAAGATCAATCAAAAAATCTAGATCAACCCCATCTGTAGCACCGAAGGCCTCTGAAGACAGGAAAAACCTGTCCGAAATCACAACATGTCCAAGCCGTAGGTGCGGAATAATTACTTCTGTTAGATGGATTTCTCTGTCTTTTGCAAACAGTTCTTGAAACTCTCGTGGAGACGCCTGTTTTTTGCCTTTAAGTATTTCTCTGACCAGTTTACCTGCATCGGAATCATGTGTTGGTTCTTTCGTCAAAACGACATCGATAGGCCAGTTTTTAATAAAAGATTGCAAAAGCTTGGCTTGGGTTGATTGCCCGGAACCATCCAGCCCCTCAAAGACAATAAATTTTCCAGGATATTCATTTTTTTTCATGGTACAATCCTCCTTAATATCTACAATATTAATATTTTAATGTGTTTCTGTCAATTAAAAAAGACCCCTCATTTTGAGGGGTCGGACTTCGCGTCAACACCATATTGTTCCTTGTCGTCTATGATATCGTTTTCTCTCCATTCTCTTCGCCACTCTTCGACGGTAAAAATTTTTATTCCACCGTCTTGGATAGAACAAATAATCCTGTTCAGTCCGGCATTGATAATCATCTTTTTGCAGATGAAACAGGGGAAGGCATCGATTAACCTACCATCGGGATCGCTACCCCAAATATATATATCTCCACCG
>Ga0172379_10007783_pt1 | contig 13765 bp, 13 predicted proteins | sample GrowelOW334metaG_FD_119756 | JGI IMG/M metagenome (GOLD analysis project Ga0172379, IMG submission 119756) | Groundwater microbial communities from an aquifer near a municipal landfill in Southern Ontario, Canada - Groundwater well OW334 metaG | ecosystem: Environmental > Aquatic > Deep... | reverse complement strand
TGGCAATAAAAAGAGCAATTCGCAAAAGATTTGAGAAAACAATTATTCACAGCGGTGGATATACCATGAAACATGCTGAAACCGAATTAGAAAAGGAATTAGCAAATCTTATTGCCTTCGGTAAACCCTTTATTAACAACCCTGATCTTGTTGAGCGTTTTACTAATGGCTGGCAATTAGCTACAGAACTTGATATGAGTACATTTTATACACCGGGCGAAAAGGGATATACAGATTATCCGATTTATAAGAAAGTCTGAAGTTGCGATGTTGCGGCAAATTAACAAATATGATTTCCTTATCTAATGAACGTGGCATACCGGATGAAGGTAACGAATAAATGTTAAAATCAACTCTTAAAAAACGCATTAAACGTCATGAAAAAATTTACAGACATACAGAAAAAGGTTTTGAAAAACTTACATCGGTAGCAACTGCTATACTCGGGAACTCCGTTACGTTCATCATTGCGGTATGTATGGTAATGTTCTGGTTTAGTAACGAGCGCTTCTACACTCAGGATATTCATGCCTGCATCGGAGATGTAATTTTTGCAACTACTTTTTTAAGTTTATTTATTATTCAAAGATCATTCGTTCATTTCTCCGCTTCACTTCATCTAAAAGTGAATGAACTTGTGTCATCACACGAACCTGCAAACAATGCTGTAATAAATGCAGAAAGAAAAACAGAAGAAGAGATCATCGAACTTTCAAAAGAATATGAAGAACTCGTTGATATGATAAAGAAGGAAGATGAAATATCATAAATCATTCTTTAAATAGTTAGCAAAAAAGGGCCGCGGCGGACTGCACAAAGCGGCAAGAATATTAAGTGACAAAAAATGAATGGATGAATGAAAAATGAATGGATGAATGTTTTCATTCAGTCATGCAGTCATTCAATCGATGATAATAATATTTGAATCTGGCTTATCCAGATTAAGAATCAATATTTGAGTTTAGTTGACAAATAATAAAAGAGGTATTCAATGGAATTTAAAATAGACGAAAAAGAATATAATCTGTTACCGCCGGCAGATTTGGCTACGGAAATCGAGAGATTACAAGAAGAACTCCTAAACGAACGCGACCGGCATCTCCGCTCACTTGCAGACTTCAAAAATTATCGCCGCCGCACTGAGCAGGACATGGACAAACTTGCTGAAGAAGGTAAACGAGGGCTGTTGCTTGGACTGTTAGAGGTCGTCGATGATATTGAAAATTCGTTGCAGTACATAAACGATGCAGATCAACCATTTGCTAAAGGATTGAGGAACATCCACAAGAAATTTCTTACGCTGTTGGAAATACAGGGAGTCATTCCGTTCGAAAGTCTCGGAAATCTCTTCGACCATAATTTGCATGAAGCCGTAGCGATGGTGAAAAATAAAGGTGATGAGCAAGGTATGGTTGTTGACGATCTTCGTCGCGGTTATCTCTGGAAAAATGAATTACTTCGCCCGGCACAAGTGCGTGTTGCTGAATAACTCATCTTAGGCAGTGACTATTGAAAAATCATCTTAATCATAATCATATTCATAATCGTTTTTAGACAACTTATGCAGTTTCAGCCAAAGGCGGACAAGTAAGAACAAGATTAAGATTAAGATTAAGATTAGGATTAGGATTAAGACATAAGTTGTGTCTTTTAGGTGAGTTGAATGAGTAATAAATATTCTGTGTGATGGTGTTTCTGAAATGAATAGAAAACGGAAATACTATTGTATTGGTATCAGGATTTATGTTTATATGTCGAAATATTTTTTATGGTTTTAAACTTTAATTTTATACTTTCAACTTTTAACTTTCGGTTTACCGAGCTATGACCTACAAAGATTATTACAAGGATTTAGGTGTTGCTAAAACAGCAACACAGGCAGAGATAAAAAAAGCGTATCGCACGCTCGCGAATAAATATCATCCGGATAAGAATAACGGGGATAAATCCGCAGAGGAACGATTCAAAGTTATCAGCGAGGCAAACCAGGTCCTCAGTGATCCGGTGAAACGAAAAAAGTACGATCAGTTTGGTGCGGATTGGAAACATTACGAAGATGCGGGAGCTAAACCGGGTGGATTTGATTGGTCGAAGTACGCAAACAGCAGCGGTGGACAAACACATCGTTCGAGTTCACAGGAATCCAATGGAATGTTTGATGATCAGGGAGTCAACGATTTTTTTGAGACATTGTTTGGGCAACGCAGCAGTCAACGGCGCGGAAGACGTAACGTTGTTACTAAAGGCGAAGACCTTGTTGCGGAAACAATCCTCTCGCTTGAGGAAGCTTATCACGGTGCGGTGCGGCTTATTAAGTTGAATGAACAAACGATCAAGGTTACGCTCAAACCGGGAATTGCAGATCAGCAAAAATTAAGAATTGCAGGCAAAGGTGGTCGCGGAATTGGCGGCGGACCAAATGGAGATCTCTATCTCATCATTAAAATTGCACCGCATCCGGAACTTCACCGCAGAGGAAACGATCTCTACAGTAACCTCCATGTTGATTTGTACACTGCTCTACTTGGAGGAAAGACTCAGATAAAAACACTGAAAGGAAATATTACAGTAAATATTCTTAAAGGAACGACAAACGGCAAAGAACTTAGACTTCGCGGACTTGGCATGCCGGTTTATGGAAAGAAAAATGAGTTTGGAAATCTTTTAGTAAAAGTTAACATCGTACTGCCGGAACATCTAAGCGAAGAGGAAACAGAATTATTTAAAAAATTGGCGGCATTGCGGAAATAGCTTCATGCAGTTGCTACCGCTAATAACGGCATTGAACTGTATTATGAAATAGAGTGCTTTATGGAATTGAAAATCAAAAATACTACGGAATATAAAACGATCTCTTTAGAAGAGACATATAAATTCCTGGAAACAACTACAGACGGACTTTCTGATTCTGAAGTAAAAGATCGTCTTGAGAAATTCGGCAAAAATGAAATAGTTGAAAAGAAACAAAATTCTTTTCTTGAATTCATTCTGCGTTACTGGGGTCCTATGCCGTGGCTGCTGGAAATTGCTCTTGGACTTGCCTTCGCTCTAAATCATTCCGTTGAAGGAATAATCATTTTCATATTGCTTACCACAAATGCTATCATCGGGCAAGTACACTCAAGCAGTTCACAAAAAGTAATCGATCTGTTAAAGAATAAATTAGCAGTTAGATCAAAAGTTTTGCGAAATAAAAAATGGGCGGAGGAAGATGCAAAAGGAATTGTAAATGGAGACATAGTCTCGGTAAAACTTGGCGATATTGTTCCTGCCGATGCCAAGATTATTTCCGGTGAACTTTCGATTGACCAATCAGCTCTAACAGGAGAATCTCTCCCCATTGAAGCCCATCCATCAGACATTATTTACTCCGGCTCAATAGTAACCCGTAGTGAAGCTACCGGCATAGTGGTTAACACCGGGGCAAATACTTTTTTTGGTAAAACAGTTGAGCTGGTGAAAATTGCCAAACCAAAATCTCATCAAGAAGCAATAATGATGGCAGTTGTAAAATATATGATCTATCTCGGTATTGCCGCATCTCTTTTAGTTTCAATCGCCGGTTTGTTAATGCATTTAAACATCGTGATAATGTTGACCTTTATCATTGTTGTTCTTTTAGGAGCTATTCCAGCGGCTCTTCCGGCGGTGCTCACGATTGTACAATCTGTTGGAGCAACAGAGTTAGCAAAAAAAGGAGCGCTGGTAACTAAATTAGAATCTGTTGAAGATGCCGCTTCAATTGATATTATTTGCTTTGATAAAACCGGTACGATAACACAAAATAAATTATCAGTTGTAGATGCCATACCAATTTCCGGGAACAAAATTGAAGATGTTTTAAGGATTGCCGCACTAACATCACAATCGGAAGGAATGGATTTAATTGATCTTGCAGTTATTGAATTCGCTAAAAAATCGGGAGTAAGTTTTAATGATTACAAGCAAGTATCTTATACTCCGTTTGATCCATCTACAAAAAAAACAGAGGCACTTATTGAAACCGGCGGAAAGCGTTTCAGAGCAGTTAAAGGAGCTGAACAGATGATCCTCTCTCTCTGCCGTGATGTAGATAAAGGAACATTAGATGAAGTAAACAAAATAATAGATGGCTTTTCAAAGAAGGGTTACAGAACAATAGCTGTTGCTAGATCAGATGGAGATGATTTAAATAATCTTAAACTTATTGGATTACTGCCCATGTCTGATCCGCCAAGATCTGATTCAAAAACAATGATTGACCAGGCGAGAAGTCATGGTATAAAACCGATGATGCTTACGGGAGACAGCATTGACATAGCGAGAGAAATTTCCACTGAAGTTGGAATTGGAACTAACATTATACGGATGACGGATATTAAAGATCTAAGCGCCGATCAACAATTAAAGATAGTTAGTGAATGCAATGGCTTTGCGGAAATATATCCCGAAGACAAATATAAGATCGTAAGTCTCTTGCAAACAGAAGGGCACACAGTTGGAATGACCGGCGACGGAGTTAACGATGCGCCCGCTTTAAAACAAGCGGAACTCGGTATAGCGGTAAGCAACTCAACCGATGTTGCAAAAGCTGCCGCCAGTGTAGTTTTAACCGAATCAGGTATCGGTGTAATTATCGATGCAATAGCTGTGAGCAGACAGACGTATCAGCGGATGCTTACATGGGTTATCAATAAAGTTGTAAAGGTTATTGAGTTTACCGTTTTTCTCACTATAGGTTTTTTCTGGCTACATAATATTTTACTTTCTCTTATTGGAATGTCTTTCCTGGTGATGGCAAATGATTTTGTAAGTATGACCCTTGCAACCGATAACGTAGAAAGCACGAGCAATCCGAATAAATGGAACGTAAAGAATATTATTTTAGCATCTCTTATTCCGGCGTTATTCTATGTACTTGGAGACATTATTGTAGTTCTGATCGGTATTCATTATTTCCATTTACAATGGAATGAACTTACTACTCTCGTTATGTTAAGTTTCATATTCAACAGTCAATTTAGAGTTTTGATCGTTAGGGAAAGAAAACATTTCTGGTCATCGCTTCCGGGGAAAGGTTTGCTAATATCAAGCACTTCCGCCATAGTTGGAATAGCGCTTATAGCTTTATTCGGAATACTTGTTCCATCGCTAAGTTTAGTTATTGTTCTTACCGTTTTAGGATTATCGGCGCTCTTTGCACTTGGCATTGATTTCCCGAAATATTATTTGTTTAAGAGGTTTGGGTTATAAGAAATGGATTAGTAACTACTTACAACGGCATAGATTTTAATATGTATCTTTTCTTAAATCAATTGATAAGATGAATATGGTTTTTTCATGTTCATCGATTATATAAAACAAGCGGTATTTACCAATTCTATACCGCCAGGTTTCGGGTCTGTAGTTCACCAACTTTTTAATGTTGTTCCCGTAATGTGGTTCGTCTCTTAATTGGGGATAGATATATTGCAGAAGTTTTTTCTCTATGAAGGATTTTTCCCGGCTAGGAACTTTTTCTATTCTCTTCAGAAACTCATTAGTCTCAAAGATTTTGTAGTTAAGCAACCAGTCGCCCCTTTTTCAATTTCATATCAGATAAACCGCGTTTTAGACTTTTATTAAGTTCCGTGTTATTTTTTATTTCATCCATCTCGAACTCATCAACATAACTGTTATGTTCAATGAATCGGTTAACGGCAGTTTCAATAAAATTAGAAACCGGTCTATTGTCTCCGTCTGCTAATTTTCTATACTTCTTGTAGTTTTCTTCTGTCAATCGAAGCGTAATTGTTTTGGACATAACGCACCTTTAAGCGCGAGGCTTATAAAAATTAATGTTTATCGTTTTATTCAATTCTAATATATTCATATCCTTAAAAATTATCAACAGCATTTTAGGAAACCTCTGGAAAGTTTTCTCTCACTATTTTTCTCAACAACACCATCTTTTTTGTTTGGATAAATGCACCCGCACTTAATTGATAGAAATATATCATGCTTGAAAGGTTTGCTGCGGAAAATTCTGCCGTGTAATTACCTACCGGTATTTCTTCATTTATCGGGTTACATTATTTTTGATTTAATATCTCAAGTTGCTCAACAAAGGACTCAGCATTAATTACTGTGATTTTAGGGAACCTAATTTCTTTCAAGATTTGAAAATGCTTGTCGTTCGTAACCAAGAGGTGGGAATTTGAATTTATGACACAATCTACAAATTTGTTGTCATCAGCATCTTCATTGATAAGATTCCAATTAAAGTAGATAGATGTTTTAATAACGTTTGGCAGGATCAGAAGTGATTTTATTACATTACCCGCAACCGAGCTGTTATATTTTTGTGAAATCACTTCCTCATATTCCATCAATATTTCATTTGTAACGAACAAATCATATTTATCTGCAACTAATTTTTCATAGATAAAATGATATTTCGATCTCGAAGATATTGTTACAAGCAGAACGTTTGTGTCGAGGACAACTCTTAGTTTATCCTTCATTTAACCAGGTATCCATGGTTTCATTTGAGAATTTCTTCTCATCCCAAATCTTATCTGCTTCTTTGGTTGCTTTTTCGGCAAAGTGCTTTCCCAAAACTTTTTTTAATTCATCCAAATCCTCCGGAGAAAGATTTTGAGAATAAAGTTTCAGTAATTCCTCTTGTACGTTACTTAACGGCTGAGCTAACATAATTTATTGATTCCTTCTTGTTTTTGCTTATTAAATGTATAAATACAATTAGAAAAATCCAATAACAAACTTTCCGCCTAATCCGTTTAAAGAATGGTCGAGACCATTCCGTTTTTAATATCTTACCTCAACAACAACATCTTTTTTGTTTGAATAAATTCATCTCCTCTTATCTTATAAAAATAATTATCCATACAAATCTTTATTGATCTCCGTCTGAGCCGGGCAGGCTCTACGAGGATCGGTTTTACGGGTTTAATTCTTTTCTCCAAAGATCAAACATCTACGATGTTTAATACACAAAGTTTTCTTAACTCCGTAGGAGTTATATCTTTGTAAAAACAAACACCCCAAACAACCAGTACCCCGGTAGGGGTACTATATACATGTATATTATTTTGATGACGATAATTTTCTATCGTAATAACAACATCTTCTTTGTTGCGCGAAAAGTCTGTTTACCATCAAGCGAAACTGCATCAATGCTATATATATAAACTCCAGAGGGAAATCCTTCTCCACTAAAATTTATATTATGAGACCCAGCTTCTTTTGCTTGCTCATTAAATGTTTTAACATTTTCACCAAGCGTATTATAAACTGCTACAACCACATTGCTCTCGTATGGTAATGAATATTGAATTATAGTCGTGGGATTGAACGGATTGGGAAAATTCTGTAAGAGAGCAGTAGTGTTTGGTAACTCATGATTATTCTTAACGCTAGAGACAGTAGGAAAACCACTTACTAAACCAGCTTCAGTTGCCAGGAATACTTTTCCCGAGGAACCTATAAAAGCTCGAGTTATTGTTTTGTATTCATCTGGTAAACCAGAGGAGGCATTACCCCAGCTAGATCCACCGTTTGTTGATCCGATGAGAATCCCTTCACCATAGTAAGAATACATCTTTGAACTATTTGCGGGATCCATGAGCAGTTCCCTTGGATACCGAAAAAGGGGTTCAGTCGGTTCATAAATTTTTAACCACGTTGTAGAGGGAAAAGATAGTGAGTAAACACTACTCCCAAGAAGGAGGTATAATGTGTTAGAATTCTTTGGGTCAAAAACGATATCACTAGGAGAAACTCCGGATTCGGGAATAGTAATCCCTTCCTGAAAGGAATACCAGCCTATGCCACCATCATCACTTTTTACAATGGCTACATATGAATTGGCAAAAGCCAATAAACCGTTGGGGTCTGTCGGAGAAAGAAGAATATGTTTAGCACTCACACCAGGTATTGGTGGACTTAGAAGTTTCCAAGAAGTACCACCATTGGTTGATCTTACAATACCATCAGAATTAGAGGCAACAATATAGTTGGAGTTTGCTTTTGAATGGATTATATCGGTCGCCCCATCAATTGCAGCAACGTCTCCTGGTGACCAAGTCAATCCAGCATTAATTGTTGAATATAGGTTACCATATGTTCCTACTAACCAATTACTAGTATTGGCGGGGTTGATACTTAGTCCTAATTTTGAAGAAGATCCGTCCGCTAAGGAAAGTTTCCAGTTAGAACCACCATTTGAACTAACATATATTCCGGAACTGTTCCAAAGAATTAATGTATTATCCAAATTCTGAAACTGCATTCCATACGGTATGATTTGATTTCCGCCAATAGATCGAAAAGTTTTTGCTCCATCAGTTGAGAGGAAAATACCTTGTCCATAATATCCCGTTAATACAGAGCCATTTGATAATGTAACGATTGTCTTGATTTTTTCAAATGCTGAATTTGTGTATATATTTGTCCAAGCAGAACCACCGTTTGTTGATTTTGAAATTCCGTTGGTAAGTGTAACGTAAACATTGTTTGAATTTGATTTGTCGAATGCTATTTTTTGAATTTCTGTTTTAGCAAATGCAATGACACTCCAATTAACTCCTCCGTTGGTAGTTTTATAAAGCGAGTCACCTCTCCCGACAAAGACGATATTAGAATTCGCAGGATCTACAGTAAGACAAAAACTTGAAGAGTAGTCTGTGGTTTGAGAATACCGATATGATGACCAAGTTGTACCTGAATTTGTACTTTTCCGGATATAGCCATAATAACCTGCCGAGTAGATAACCGTGCTTGGAGCTTTCGACAATGCTATTCGTGTACAAGAATAAGGATACACTGATATAGAATCATCAACTGTTGCCCAAGATTGACCAAAATTAGTACTCCGTCGAAGGGTATCATTTGAAAGTGCATAAACATTTAAGGCATTGGTTGGATCAATAGCTATATCATCTACATCATAATAAGAAACAGCCCCTGGGTATGTAATAGGAGTCCAATAGTTTCCTCCATCAGTCGATTTTTCTGCATCAGTGATGAGATAAGAGGAGTTATTAACTCCCATTGATATTAATGAAGTACGTGATGCAGACACCACTACCCAAGTAAGTCCGTTATCAGAACTTTTCCAGATTCCATCGTAACCACCGGCATATGCTGTCGCCGGATTATTGTAATCAGATAAGATATTAGTAACATCACCATCCCAAGGTCCTGAAATCGTTTTCCAAGTTTGAGAATGTAGTGTATAAGTAAAAAAGAACAGTAAAAACGCTAGGTAGCAAAGATTTTTCATACGTATTATTCCTTCTATTCGTTAAATGGCATTTTATTTATTATATGTTTTTGGCGGTGCCTTTTTCACATTAAAGAAGTTAGATTTCATCTTCTAACATTATATTTTTTAGAAACCATAACTTCCACTCTTTTTCGTTTTCAACTTTTAATTTTATTTGACCATCTGATGAGATAAACTGATATTTTGGATTAAAAGGGAGTAAATTACATAAACATATTTCAGCCGTACATTTTTCGTAAGGAATGTGAGGGGCTTCCGAAATTTTAAATACTTTTCCTACAATATCTTGAGCGCAATTATCACAACACCCTTTAAAACTTAAGCAAATGACATAACTATTAGATGGTTTTAATTCTAATCTTGCTCTATTAGCTATATAATTTAATTCATTACTTAAAACTGAACGCCAAGCTATGTTTATAAGGAAAACATCATCATTAGGAAATATTGTATGTATTTTGTCAATGAGTTTATAGATAGGCTGGTTTTTAATTATATAATCATCAATGATAATTCTTCGTAAATTTTTCAACTGTTCATTCGTTAAACATTCTATGGTCGTTTTTGAGTAATCTAATGCAACATCAATTCTTTTCGCCAATTCCAATTCTAAATTATTTATTTTTGCGATTTTCTTTGCTTCGCTTGAAAGAGGAACTTCCTTAACTGAAGGTTTATTGGGTTTATATTTATCTTTAGAATAAATTACTCTACCACATACGTATGCTCTAATTAACCAACGTGGGCTATCATCATTAAAATAATTATTGAGAATTTTTGTTACTATATCATCAATTATTTTTACTTGTTCTTCAGAAACATCATAATTTTCATCAAATAAAATACTCTCTTTCTTTATAGACTTCTCTAATTTCGAATAGAACTTATAAATATTAAAATGACCAAATCCGTTTTCAAATTGTTCAATAAATTTTTTCTCTTTTAATTTACCAATGAATTTAGAATAATCTTTTTTGTCAAAAATATTGATTTCATCAGTGTCAGGTTTTTTAGGTTTATAAAGGTAGAAGGCTTCTCTTATCTCATCACTAATTTCAATTTTAGGATTATCAACATATTGTTTTAGGAAATTATAATCCCTTTCGCTTAGAGGTAAAGATATTTCATATGTTTTTACTGGACTCATTTTATTAAATAGGTTTGCTCATATTTCCGTAATAATTCTTCTAGAAGAATATCTGTTTCTTTACCTTTTTTTAATCCAAGTTCTTCTTTCCACTTCTTTATCAGTTTTATTGCGTCATATCTGTACACAGAATTTTCATCAGTTTCCTCAAAGATTTTTACTAACTCTTTGACTGTTTTTAATTCTAAACAATAATTCATAAGATTTCCTTCTGTTTTTTCCATACCTTTATTTTAGATCCACACCATGGACAATAGTTAATCCCTGTCCCATCAGAACGATGCAAGTCCCCTTCTTTGTCAATGAAGAACACATAACAATGATATGATTCATCATCAACGAAATTACTTACAAATATTATGTCCTCATCGAAAGCCGCTTTTAGATCACTACAACAATTAGGTTCAATTTCCCACTCAAAACCACTACGTATATGATCTTTTTTAAAATTCAACTTTTTTTTTAATTCTGACATTTGTTATCCTTTTTTATTTAGAAATTAAATTTTTACTTGCGTTTCATTTGCTTTATTGTTGAGTCTAATAAACAAGCCCTCCTCTCATCTATCATCCTAAAAAAGTTTTCAGTTATCAGTTTTCCCATTTCGCATTTTTCAAACCGAACTATTTAATTTTTCTTTGAGATTCTTTGGGCGGCAAAAAATTCTCGCCGGTAATTACACTTTTTCCCGTTTTCTGCTCAAGAGCTTTTCTTGCATCTTTTGCAATTTTCCCCCCCTTTTTTGCAGGACTTACGTTCTCTTCAAATCCTTCCGCAGTTACAGTTTCTGCAATTTGTCTTGTAGATAGTTCAGCCAGCGCTGTAAAAATTAATTCGGCTTCGCTCATATGGTCGCGCAGGTTTTGCGTTTTTAAGCCCTTTAAAGTCTTATGTTCCTTTACGGTTAAGTCGCTCCATTCTTTATGAATAATAGTTGTAAGCTGTGCAAACTCATCACCTTTTTTAACTCCATGGTCACCCCAATAATCAGTAAGTTTGTTGCGGGTTTCCTGCCCCATCATTCTTTGCTGAATCCACTTTTCACTTCTCCCTTGTTTCTGCCAATATTCACGCGAACGGTTTAATGCATTTTCGGGATTATTCATTTCCTCCATTCTCTCGTAACCAACTTTAGCAAGCCACAGTTTAATAGGTTCTGCTTTTTTACTCGGCACAGATTGAACAAGGCGAAGTATGGTTTCCACATCCGCTACATCAGTTGAATATCTTTTACCGTCAGAAGCTAATAATTTCAGTTGGTGACAATTTGTCACCGACTCATTTCCTTCCTTATTCAATCTTTCTTTTAGTTTGTTCCAATATTTTCTTGCAGTTTGATAATCTTTTTGATCCGTTAAAGCGGCAACAATATCTATCATGGAGAAATACCAGATTTCTTTTCCCTCATCATAATGACGGCGAATTCTAAACGTATCGAAGACCGCTAATGATTCATCTTTCCTTTCGCTCATAAATTTTTCCTCATAAAGTTTTCAATTATTAGTTCGCCGCGGACAAGACAGTTTTTAATACATTACCCTTTCTTCCCCGGTCTATACGGATAGTACCGCGGCTGCCATTGCGCTGTTTTGATCAGATCGGACAGCGCCTCATCGCCTAACATTCTGCCTAACCCAGAATCACGCGCTTCAATAGCAACTGCCAACGCAATGTGGAACGACACTTCTCTAATATCTTTTATCTCAGGCAGCAACATGTTACTGTTGCGCTGTTCTTCTGAAACAAGTTCGGATAAAGCCTTGCTCGCCTGCAAAAACATCTTTGTAGTAATTCGTGTAGCTTTACTTACAAGCGCACCCAATCCAACTCCCGGGAAAATGAACATGTTATTGCATTGCGATGAAAAAAGTTTTTTACCTCTAAACTCAACCGGCGGGAAGGGACTACCCGTTGCTGTTATTCCTTTTCCATCTGTAGCAATTGCTACCTCTTCAGGCGTACATTCAGATTTTGAAGTCGGATTTGATAAGGCAAGGATAATTGGTCTTTCATCGTTCACCGCCATTTGAGAAAGTATCTCGTGGTTGAACAACCCGTTCGATCCCGTTACACCTATCAGCACCGTCGCCTTCGAATTGGTAATGACATCCTTTAAAGTAATCGAGTTATGGGATTCCATTCTCCACTCAGCTATCGCCGAATGTTTTTGTGCAAACGGTTTTTGATATTCTACAATATTCGGCGTGTCTTCCATCAGCAAACCTAAATAATCGTAAGCGAATATTTTGCTTCTTGCTTCTTCATCACTTGCGCCTTCTTCTTTCAGCATATTCAAAATGTTGCGAGCGATACCGCAGCCTGCTTGTCCAAGTCCGGCAATAACAAAACGCTGATCGTTAAAACGCTGTTTCTTTATTTTCATAGCGCTCATCAACGCCGCAATGGTTGAAGCTCCGGTGCCTTGTATGTCATCATTGAAAGAAAGGATTCTTTCCTGGTATCTTTCCAACAGCATAAAGGCTTTATGCTTTGCAAAATCTTCCCACTGCAATAACGCTTGAGGAAATGCCCTTTTAACACCAAGTACAAATCTTTCGATGAACTCATCGTAGTCTTTGCCTTCAAGGCGTTTGCTTTTATAACCGAGATAGAGAGGATCATCCAGTAAGCTTTGATTATTTGTTCCGACATCCACCGATATTGGCAAACAGCATGCGGGATGAATTCCACCGGCAGCAACATAAAGATTTATTTTACCTACAGGAATTCCCATCCCATCTGAACCCAAATCACCTAAACCAAGAATTCTTTCACCATCCGTAACTACGATCAAATAAACTTCCGGAAGAGAGATTCCTTTAAATATTTTATCAATACTGCCGATATTATCCGGGTTAATATAAATGCCGCGGTATTCGCGCGTGATGTGACTTAACATTAAACATGCTTTACCGACCGTAGGTGTATAAACGATCGGAAGCATTTCAAAAAGATTATCGCAGAGAAGGCTGTAGAATAAAGTTTCATTCCGGTTTTGAAGTCCTTGAAGGAAAATATATTTCTCAAGATCGTCCTGCTTGCGATTGTACATCTCGTAACTTCTTTCACGCTGTGAACCAATATTCGAGACCTCCGTACGAAGAAGTCCTTCCAATTCTAAATTTATTCTTTCTTCTTCATTGAACGCAGAACCTTTGTTAAGAAAAGGATCAACAACTATTTGTTGACCGCGAAGATAAACTTCAAGATATTCTTCACCGGTTAGTAAGTCGGTTTTAACGGAAAAGGTTTTCATTTTTTAATTCTCCAATATTTTGCGAACGCTTGTTTTTCATTTTTGTTACAATGAATTATTTATTGCTTTGTTTATTTTTTTGCGGGAAGATTTAGTG
>Ga0172379_10007782_pt1 | contig 13766 bp, 19 predicted proteins | sample GrowelOW334metaG_FD_119756 | JGI IMG/M metagenome (GOLD analysis project Ga0172379, IMG submission 119756) | Groundwater microbial communities from an aquifer near a municipal landfill in Southern Ontario, Canada - Groundwater well OW334 metaG | ecosystem: Environmental > Aquatic > Deep... | reverse complement strand
CTATGATCTCGTATGCAGTTGCTTTTACATAAGCAATCTTTGATACTTCAATCACAGTTTGAGCATATTTTTTTGCATTTACGAAATCACCTTTTCTTTGAGCAATTCTCGCCAAGTTCATCAAAGCAACATCGTTTTGAGTATTAATTTGATAAGCCCTTATGTAATCAGCTTCTGCTGATTTTAAGTCGCCTGATAGATCATAAGCGTGTCCTCTTTTAACATAAGCAAGATCAGAATCTGGACTAAGTTCAATAGCTTTATTGTATTGCTCTAATGATTTAGGATAATTTTGTAAAACTTCATACGCATACCCAGCTGTTAAATACCCTTGGTAATTATTTGGTTCGCCAGTAATAACCTCATTAGCTAAAACAAGAGCCTTGTTACCAAACTCGATTTCCTTAAAGTCCAAACTAGCCTTTTCTAAATAAGCATTTGCAAGATCAAGTTTTGACTGATTGTCTTTTTTCAAACTTACCAATTGTTCTGCTGTCTGTATCTGTTTATCAACATCTCCTGATTGAGCACTTTGCGATAATTCATCATTAAGAACAGCTTCGTCAATACTTGTAAGAGAAATGATCTTGCCATTTTGAATCGTGTAAAACTTTAAAAATACAAAATCGGCTAGACCTGCGACAACCAATATAACAAGAGTGAGTATTAGATATTTTTTCATTATTTTAATTAATTATAATCGATAATAATTTTTACAACTACAAATAAAATGTATTTAAAAAAACGAATTTTTTTATTATTAAACTAATGGCAAGTTACTGTTTAAATTTTAACATACAAAAAAATAAAAAAAATTTAAAGTTATCCACTTGTCTCACTATCTAGCATATAAACAAAAAACACCCGACTAGGCGGGTATTTTTTGTTTTGAATTCTTTGTTTAAATTATTTAGTTTTACTCCAAGGAAATCCAAGGTATCTTAGGAATTCTTCTGTTTCTTTTTTATCCTTTGAAGTCACAACAACTGTGATAGCTAAACTGAAAACGTCTTTTACATCTTCATCTGAAGTTTCAGGGAAAATTGTATGTTCTTTGATTCCAAAAGTTACATTACCCATTTCATCAATTGCCTTAGCATTAAGACCTCTAAAGTCTTTTGTTCTTGGAAGTGAAATATCAATAAGCTTATCTAGAAAATCAAACATTCTTGCTTCTCTTAAAGTTACTTGGTAACCGATTTGGTCTCCCTCTCTAACCTTAAAGCTTGCAATAGATTTCTTTGCTCTTCTTGGAGCAACTTTTTGACCAGTGATCTTTGCTAGTCTGTCTGAGATAAGTTCTTTCTTTTTCTTGTCAGCAATTTTTCCAACTCCAGTTGTTACAATAACCTTCACAAGCTTTGGAGCCTGCATAACGTTTTTGTAGCCAAACTTTTCTTTTAGATCTTTATAGGCACTTTTCTGTTTTTCTTTGATGGTCTTCATATATTTTATTTACTTTTCTTTACCTTTGTTTCGAGTTTAACATTTGAAGCATCAACAGGCGTTGGAATATCTATGATCTGTCCTTTCTGATTTTGGTTTCTTGGCTTCTGGTGTTTTTTCTTGATGTTAATACCAGGAACTAGAACTGCATTAGTTTTCGGAAAAACTTTACTAACTTTTCCAGTCTTTCCTTTATCTTTTCCTGTTATTACTATTATGTTGTCGCCTTTCTTAATTTTCATATATTTTTTTTATTTAAACAACTTCTGGTGCAAGTGATGCAATTTTCTGATATCCCTTTTCTGCAATTTCTCTTGGGATCGGGCCGAAGATTCTTCCTCCGATAGGATCCTTCTTTCCTTTTTCAATGATCACAACTGCGTTTTCATCAAAACGAATATAAGAACCATCCTTTCTTCTGATTGGTTGCTTTTGTCTAACAACTACAGCTTGAAGAACATCCTTCTTTTTGACAGCTTTTCTTGGTTCAGCCTTTTGAACTGACAGCACAACAATGTCTCCAATTTGTGCATATCTTTTCTTACTTCCTCCAAGCACTTTGAAAACTCTGCCTATTTTGGCTCCGGTATTATCTGCAACTTGGACTATACTTTGTGGCTGAATCATAAATTTTAATTTATTACTTTAAATGACTTTCTTTTTGAAATTGGGGCGCATTCTTGAATTGTAACTTTGTCTCCAATTTTCTTTGTATTACCTTTGTCGTCTGCAAGATACTTCTTTGATCTTGTAACATATTTACCGTATTTTGGAAGCTTAACATATCTTTCAACTAATACGTTGCATGTGTCTTTCATTTTATCTGAAACTACAACTCCTTCTAGGATCTTTCCTTTTGATTCTTTTACTGTTTTTTCGGGTTGTGTTTTCATATATTATTTTTTAGTTGCAACTTTTTTAGCTTTGACTACGGCTTTTTTTGTTTCTACATTGATCTCTTTTTTTTCTGCTGGAACAGGAACTGTTTCGTTAAGAATTGTAAGTAATCTTGCAATACCTTTTTTCAAAGTTTTTGTAAGCTTAACATTCTTTTCTTTTGATCCTGCTCTACCAAAGGCAAGCTCCTTAAGCTTTTCTCTTTGTTCAATTACGAGCTTGATGATCTGCTCTTTATTCTTTTGTCTGATTTCTTTTGATTTCATTTTTTTTGATTCTCTCTATACTCTTTGGAAGATCTTAGTCTTCATTGGAAGTTTTGTTCCAGCTTTTCTAAGAGCTTCTTTTGCATCTTTCTCTGAAAGTCCGTCTACCTCAAAAATAACACGTCCTGGGTAAACTTCGAAACAATATCCTTGTGGATCTCCCTTTCCGTTTCCCATAGGTACTTCAGGCGGTTTTGATGTATACGGTCGATCTGGGAAAATTCTGATCCACATCTTTCCTGTCTTTCCAATTGATCTTGCAACAACTTTTCTTGCTGATTCAATTTGATTTGATTTAACTCTTGCATACGCAATAGCCTTTAGTCCGTGTGAACCAAAAGAAACTTCAGTACCTCGAGTTTCTGCCTTTGGTTTAGAAAGATTTCTTCGGGCACTTTGCCATTTTCTGTGTTTTACTTTTTTTGGGAATAACATGGTAGTGAATTAAAATATTATTTAACTTTATTGAAAATTTCTCCTCTGTAGATCCAGACCTTTATACCTAAATCTCCTTGAGGAATAGTTGCTCTGTATTGTGCGTAATCGATATCAGCTCTAAGTGTCTGAAGTGGAATTCTTCCTCTCTTCAAAGTTTCAGATCTTGCCATATCAGCACCTCCCAAACGTCCTCCAAGATAAATTTTTACTCCTTCTACTCCTCTGTTTGCCATAACCTTTTCAACTGTTTGTTTCATTACTCTTCTGAATGGCATTCTTTTTTCCAAACCTTCAGCCATAAGCATTGCAACGATCATTGCATTTGATTCTGGTGATTTTATCTCTTCAACATCAAGTTTTAATTCTTGTCCTGTTGAAAGCTTGTTCTTATTTAGGAAAGTACTTATTTCTTTTCTAAGTTTTTCTGCTCCTTCACCGTTTCTTCCAATAATAACTCCTGGACGTGAAGTTGTAATAACAACTCTAATTGTCTTTGCTCCTCTTTCGATCTCCACACCGCTAACATATGAACCTTTTAGTTTCTTCTCAAGAAAATCTCTAAGAAGGATGTCTCCTTTAAGAAATTCACGGTACTTTGAATTCACAGCAAACCATCGACTTTTCCAGTCTCTGATTATACCTAGTCTATGTGAATATGGATGTACGGTGTGTGACATATATTATTTTTTAGCTACTGTTTTAGTTTTTTTAACTTTTGGTGCTTTTACTTCTCTGATACCAAGTTCAACTTTAACGATACTTGTGTGTTTTCGGATAGCTGAAGCAGAACCACGAGCTCTTGGCATTGATCTCTTTAGAACTACACCTTTATTAACTGTAATTGTTTTTATGAAAAGTGATTCTTTTGAAACTCCTGTATTGTTAACAGCGTTTGCTACTGCTGATCTGATCAATTTAAGAATTGGTGGTGATGCTCTTTTTACTGCGAAAGCTAAAATATTCTCGGCAGAATCAATTGATTTTCCACGAACAAGATCAGCAATAAGTCTTACTTTTCTTGGTGACTGACGATAATTTTTTAGGGTTGCAATTGACATGATGATTATTTTTTAGCTGGAGTTTCAGTAGCGGCTTTAGCACTTTTTGCAGCAGCAAGCTCAGCATCCTTCTTAGCTAGATCTTGTTCTTTCTGCATCTTTCCTCCGTGCTTAACGAATTTTCTTGTTAAAGAAAATTCACCGAGACGGTGACCTACCATATCCTCGGTGACAAATACTTCTACATGTGTTTTTCCGTTATGGACTCCAAATATGAATCCAACCATTTCTGGTGCAATTTGACTTGCTCTTGCCCATGTCTTAATAACCCCAGATTCCTGTGGTCTTTTGCCGGCAATCTTCTTCAGAAGCTTTTCGTCGACGTATGGTCCTTTTTTTACTGATCGTGACATTGTTTTTTTGTTGAATTATCTATATTTTCTCTATCATTGAGATAATAATAAATAAATAGCCCTTGTAAGAGCGTGGGGTAAATACTATACAAAATAAAGACTTATGTCAAATATTTAGACCTCCAAAAGTTAAGTATCTAACCTCTGTTAAAAAGCCCCATATTTAGAATCGATCTTTAAGATTCAATCCTTTATTTCCAAACTCTCCCCCTCCTTTATCACAAGCAAAAACCCCATTTTAAAGGGGTTTTTGCTTGTCTAAATTATCTAGAAAGTATCTTAAACAATCCCTTGACAGCCTCAAAAGCAGAAGCCAAAGAATTTATTTTGTCGGAATCTGACATACTTACAGTAGAAGGATTCACTTTAAAATACCCAAAACAACTCGAAACCGACCCAACACCTGTTTGGTATCCAGTAATACAAAGCCTAACACTTGTATTTGTTGTATTACCGATATTTACATTCCAATCATAGTAACCTTGATTAGAAATATTATTTGCTGAATTATTTGCAAACCAATTCAAACTTCCTTCCCCAAAAGAGTAACCTAGAGAAACTTTGTCTATATTGCTTGAAGAAGTCCATTTTATTCTGTAAGTCTGTCCTACATTGAGAGTTTCACTTGAACTTGGCGACGTTATATTTATACTGTTTGTTGTATTTGAAGAAGATTGTGTTGTATTTGTTACAGTATTTTGTGTTGAAGCAACTCCACTAATTGTAAAAGGTAAAGTATTTTGTGAACTAAACATAATAGATCCATCGCTATTATGTCCACGTGCAGTCAAATTATATTGTCCTGCCACAAAATTTGGAACTGTAAATCCTAAATATGAACCATCAGATGAAAGTATGGCATTAATATCACCTGAATTATTTCCGCTAAAAGAAATAGTGTAGGAATTTGCTTTAGGAAAACTAGAAATATAGACTGCAATTTTTTCATTTGGAGAAGCATTATTACCACCAAGAGATATCAATGAAGGCAAACTTAAGGCAGAAGTTACCGCTACAGAAGTATCCGAATTAAGCACAGACCTAGTTACTGGACCAAAATATCCATCTGCTGGTGATATGCCTTTTGCTAATTGATATAAGGCAAGTGCCGCTTTAAGCTGTGGACCAAAATAACCTGTAACAAATTCTGATGATGTAAATCCTTTTGAAACTAAGAAATTTTGTAAGGCTGTCACATCCAAGCCACTATCCCCAACAGTTAAATTTCTACTGTAGACACCATTAAAAGTTGAGGGTTCTGATGCTTGTGCATTAACGATAGAAAAAATACCACTATCGCCCTGAGCCAACCTTTTTGATTTTCCAGAATATTCATTGACCGCTTGAACATGATAATAAAAGTTTTTTCGAAGATCTTGCTCTGAAACAGTTAATCCTAAATTTTGAGCGTTTATTAACCATGATTTAATATCATTATCAAAAAATCTACTTGAATCAAGAGTTATTGAAGTAAGACTTTTTGAAATCGGGACAAATTGCGGAAGCTCACCAACTTGGACTCCAGGAACAAGTTTATTACTTAGTTGAACATCGTATTCATCAAAATCCCCTTTGTAAGGAGTCCATGAGACAGTGTATGCTTTTCCTTGTTGCCAAACATCTCCAGCTTTTGGAGAAAGAACAGTAATACTATTTGTTGATGAAGTCACACTAGAAGGAGTACTTGGCGCAACTTCAGAATTATTTTTTTGAGCAAGTAAAGTTTGAAGTTGAGCGGTTAGTTGAACAAGTATCTGAATTAGTGACTGAATGAATTCCTGCTTCTGTGAAGCTGTCATTGTTTCAGTGTTTCCAGTTGGAATAGAAATTGTTTGAGCTGAAACATTTGATAAAGATATAGAAGAGAAAAGAAGAACACTTAAACACAGACTTAATAGAAGTTTTTTCATTTTCAATAGAGATTTAAAAAAATTTTTAATCTACTAATATTACTATCTCTTATTTTATTTACAATCCGCCGAGCACATCCCTGATGATTTTTCGATTGCGTCACAAATCCCGTCTCCGCATTTTCCAACGGATGATGATTTTTGGAGAGGCACAGAAGTATTTGATTGGGTATCTGATTTAGTTGTGTCTATGTTATTTTTTACCACACCACTTTTTAACTCATATTCCGCAATTTTCAGTAGCAATCCTTCTCCGATATAAGCTATGTAAATTTTTCCACTGAAAATTTCAAGCGAATTATGAGCATCTTCATCGTATTTCTTGTCAGATACAACTATTCGTCCAAGAGATTTAAAATTATTTGCCACATCAAAAGCTTCTAAATATGTTATCTGCTGGTCACTCTTATTATTTAAATAGGTAAAGTAAAGATACTTGCCATCGTATCGAGCCGAGGTGACTCTTGTATCCATTTCTCCTTGATTTGAAACCAGTTTCTTTACAGAAAGAACATTTTTTAGATCTTTATCAAATTCAAAAGCCATTATTTCTGAATAAGCGCCCAGATCGTTTGGGTTTTTCCCATACAAAACACCACCAATTAAATACGGTTTATCATTAATTAAGACAAATGTATTCTGAGAAATTGATTGATTATTACTAAACTTACCAAAATCTACACTATGTTTACTTAATTGAGCAAAACTCCTATCAAAGGAACGTATCTCAATAATTGAACCCAAAGCCTGTCTATTAGCTAAGTAATATTTATCATCATAAAAAAAAGGAGTTGGATCATCTGTGGCAGTTTTCCCAATAAAGCATGCTTCTCCCGCTTTAGAAATAACTACAGGTGAAACTACACAACCATTAACAATATTTTTTGCACTTGAAACCAAATTCCATTTTTGATAAAGAGCTAAACTATCATTGTTATAAGAACAGAAATCAGTTTCTTTGCAACTTTGTGCAATCACTTCCGGAGAAACTCTGTCAGCATATTCGATTGCATACCAATAATTTCCCTGACTATCTTGAGCTGATCTTAGATCAGTCGGAAATGCATCTTTTTTCCCGAGCGAGGCAAGGGTTATTGTTGATTCTTCATTTAAATTACTATCGAGAGTTGATGAAAAATATGTATTAGAATTTTTTTTACTATAAGCTAAATAAAATTTACCTTCAATATTCTGCAACTCAGGTCTCGAATATGTAACACCTTTTCCTATATCAATTTTAGGTAAAAAAGTAACAGTTTGTACAAAACTTAGAGAAAGAGATGCATCTGGATTATCTTTTTCTACAACAGAAACTTGATTCGTGCTTCCAATATTTAAATATGAAGAGATCGTATTTTCAATTTTACTGAAAACATTACTCGAAGAAGATGACTGCAAAATTTCTCCAAACGGAGAATAGTTATTATTGACACTCGTAGGATTATTTTTAAGGAACGAATAAGCTAAATAACCTAAAATCACAACAAAAGCAAAGATAATAAATAAATCTGTAAGCGGTGGAATTTTCTTTGGACGATTAGGATAATCCATATTTAGTACTGATATTATATAACTAAAATAAAATTTTTAACTCTTAAGTGTCTCTTCAATAAAATTCAAAGTTTTCTTGTTCCAAAAAGTTAGAGGGTGCAACCAATCAAAAACTCGTTTATTGATCTTCGCTTTTTTAAATATGGCATTAGTTCCTGGAAAAACCATCAAATCAAGAGGGTTGTATACTGAGTAATATTCCAAACCATCATCTAGTTCATTAATTCTATTTAAAATCTGACTATTTTTTCTTAGATCTTTTACACCAGGTAAATTTAATAAATTAGCCCACAAAGAACCATTATGAGGAGTACACAAAGTAATGACCTTTTCTACTTTTTTTGTTAAATATCTATTTTTTAAGGCAAAAATTCTCCAAATGATCCCACCTTGACTAATTGCTATAACAGAAAAATTTTTATCTTTTAAATTATTTTCTATGAAAGTTTTTAGCAGCTCCGCAATATTTTCTAACTCCACCTGACCAAATCTTTTTTCATAGACAAAATCAAAAAAAATAATTTCTTCAGTAAATTTTTTCTTTAAAAAACTTTTTATTGGTTTAAATTCGTATGATCCACCACCAAATCCATGTATAAAAAGTATGTTTTTGGTTTTCATAAAAATGTTTTGTTCTCAATAGTTTTAAAAAAACATATAAAGCTGTTTAATTATCTATAAAATACCTAATGACATAACCTAGCAAAAGCAATAACAAAATTGCTAAAATTATTTTAAATACTTTGCTAATTTTTTTTGAATCAAATACCCTACCAATTAGATATCCTACCAAAGGATAACCTATCGCTAGAGTAATAAATACAACTGGTAATTCGGCCATAGGGTACCAAGCCCCAGGATCCAAATATTCAGAAATTGAAATATAGAAGCGAGCTATTGGCTGACCAAGTTTCCACCAAAGAAGTTCGCCAATTATTTGAGAATCAAAAAAAATCGAAAAAACTGCAATTACTAATACAATAATCCCAATTAATAAACCCTTGATTGAATTAGGTAAAATTTTTATTTGCGCGATTATTTTTTTCATAAAAATAATTTAGAGGTCTAAATTTATAATCAATTAACAATACCCTTACTATAGCATTTATAAAACATTACAAAAAAACCCGTTCGCTTTGCGAACGGGTTTTTTTGTAATGTTTTATTTCTTCTTTCCAACTTTTCTTCTTGAAACGATGAACTTGTTTGAGTATTTCTTTGGTGTTCTTGATTTTTGTCCTTTTCCTGTTGGCTTTCCGTAAACTGATTTTGCTCTTCTTGTTCCTCGTCCTTGTCTTCCTTCTCCTCCTCCGTATGGGTGGTCTACAGGGTTCATAGCTGTACCTCTAACTGTTGGTCTAATACCCATCCATCTGCTTCTACCAGCCTTTCCGAAGTTTCTTAGGTGATGTTCCTCATTTGATACTTCACCAAGAGTTGCATAACATGAATCAACGATCTTTCTAACTTCAGATGATGGCATTTTGATCGAAGTAAATCCTAGATCTTGAGCCACAACTTCAGCGTAGTTTCCTGCAGATCTTGCTAGTTTTGCTCCTCCGTTTTGCTTGATCTCAATATTAAAGATGAATCCTCCAACTGGAATATTCTTAAGCATCATTCTGTTTCCTGGAGCTACTTCTGTTTTTTCTGAAACGATGAACTTGTGACCAACTTTTACAGACTTAGGAACAATAACGTATCTTTTTTCTCCATCGTTATAAACTGCAAGTCCAATGAAAGCTGATCTGTTTGGATCATATTCTACAGATGCAATTTTTGCTGGAATATCTTTTTTGTCGTATTTAAAGTCTACATCGCGGAAAAGTCTCTTGTGTCCGCCTCCCTTGTGACGAGTAGTAACTCTACCAAGATTATTTCTACCAACTGATCTTGTAAAACCTTTTGTTAAAGATTTTTCAGGTGTATTGGTTGTCAGAACGTCTCGGAAAGAAACGTTTGTCATATGTCTTCTTGATTTTGTGTATGGTTTGTAGCTTTTCATATATTTTTCTTATGAGCAAAGCGAATTAGTAAAATAATGACCCTCGCAAGTTTTTTTATTTACATCGCCACAAAAATCAGTTTGCAAACTGATTTTTATTTTCAATATGTTGTATGTAGTATTGATTTTCATGATTTTGTAAATTTGTTTAAAAAAATTTGTTAGGGTTGGCAAATTATATTCGTTTCACTCATTAATTTAGCTCAATTTTTTCGCCTTTTTTAAGGAAAATATAAGCTTTCTTGATCGCAGATTGTTTTCCGTTCTTTCCTCTTGAAAAAACTTTCTTTGCGGGTAATTTTACAATTGCAATTTTTCTTGGACTAACTTTGTATAAAACTTTTATTGCTTGTTTGATCGATTCCTTGTTTGAATCTCTCGAAACTTCAAAAGTGTAAACTCCTTGTTCAACTCCAAAAGCAGATTTTTCTGTAATTCTTGGTCTTGAAATGATTTGTGATGGTTGTTTTTTCATGGAATTTTCTTATATTATTTTGACATTCTATCTTCTAAGACCTTTACAGATTTTGTAGGATTTTCTATCAAAATATATTTGTACTTCAAAGCTTCAACAGGATTGATGTTTCTTGTTTCTAATACTGAAACACTTCCTATGTTTTGAAAACTCTTTTCAACAGCTTCATTCTTTCCTGAAAGGGCGATCAAGGCAGCGTTTGTTCTTTTACTTAATCTTTCAAATCCTTTGATCTTTGAAAGGCTCTTGATCACATTTACGGCATCTTGTGTTTTTGCTGCTTTGAAATCGATCTCGTCAACGAAGATTATTTCTCCGTCACGAAGTTTTGCAGAAAGGATCGAAGCCAAAGCTTTTGCATTTTGCTTGACGTTAACTTTTCTCTCGTAATTTTTATCGTTTCTTGGTCCGTGAGCTACACCTCCACCAACCCAGATAGGTGAACGAGTTGATCCGTGTCTTGCGCGTCCTGTACCCTTTTGTTTCCAAGGTTTTTTTCCTCCTCCTCTAACTTCACCTCTTGTTTTTGCATGAGCTGTTCCTTTTCTTTTTGAAGACATCAGAGATGTAATAACTTGGTGAACCAAGTTTGCGTTCCATTTCACTCCAAAAACCTTTTCTGGAAGTGTTATTTCTCCTGATTCTTTTCCTTTTGAGTTGTATGTTTTTGCATTAGCCATAGATGTGTTTGTTAGCCTTTTATTTCTAGCAGAGTTCCTCTTCTTCCTGGCACTGCACCTTTAATGTAAATAATTGAATTATCTTTGTCGATAGCAACAATATTCAATCCTTTGACTGTAACCCTGTCTCCACCCATTCTTCCTGCCATTCTCATTCCTTTTGGAACTCTACCTCCTTCTCTTGTTCCTCCTGAAATTGATCCTGGTTCTCTTTCTGAGTGCTTCTGTCCGTGACTTCTTGGACCTCCTTTGAAATTGTATCTCTTAACTACACCTTGAAAACCTTTTCCTTTTGTAATTCCAGAAACTGTAATTGCGTCTCCTTCAGCAAAAAGTTCAACCGGTGTAATTTTGTCTCCTTGTACTGGAGCAACATCAGCATCTTCGATCCTATATTCTCTTAGAACTTCAAAGTTACCGATTTCTCTCATGTGTCCAAGTTGAGGTTTAGCAATATTTTTCTTTGCTCTGACGCCAAAACCTAATTGAACAGCTGAGTAACCATCTTTTTTTGTATTCTTAACTTGAACCACAAAAGAAGGAGTTGCTTCAACTGCAGTAACAACATGTACCTTTCCATCTTTGTCGAAAAGGTTTGTCATATTTATTTTTTTGGCTAGGGCAAATTTCATATTTTTTTTGGATTACATCATTTTTATGTCAATATTCACTCCTGATGGAAGAGAAAGATTTGAAAGTGCTTCAATAACTTTTCCATTTGGACTTTCGATATCAACTAATCTTTTATGTGTTCTCATTTCAAACTGTTCTCTCGCGTTTTTGTAAACGAAAGATGCGCGGTTTACTGTGTATTTTCGGATCTCTGTAGGAAGTGGAATTGGACCCAAAACTTTTGCATCGAATCTTAGAGCTGTGTCCATGATCTGACGCACTGAAGCATCAAGAATTTTGTGGTCGTAAGCTCTAACACGAATGCGGAGTTTTGATCCTGCTTCGGTAGCTTTTTTTACCTCTTTTGTTTTTGTTATTTTTTTTGTAACCATTTTTGGTTGTTAACTGTCAGCCCTTCAAAATTAATTTGAAGGGCTTTGAGTTAAAGCTATTTTATTACCTTTGTGACAACTCCAGCCCCTACAGTCTTTCCTCCTTCGCGAATAGCAAATCTTTGCTTTTCCTCAAGAGCTACAGGGGCAACTAATTTAACGTTGAATGTAACTGTATCACCTGGCATTACCATTTCTACTCCAGGGTTAAGTGTTACTTCTCCAGTAACGTCAGTTGTTCTGATGTAAAACTGTGGTTTGTATCCTGTGAAGAATGGTGTGTGTCTTCCTCCTTCTTCTTTCTTCAAGATGTAAACTTCTGATGTAAATTCTGTATGTGGTGTTACTGATCCTGTTTTTGCAAGAACCTGACCTCTTGTCAAATCTTCTTTCTTTGCGCCTCTTAGTAGAAGTCCGGCATTATCTCCAGCCATTCCTTCTGTAAGTTGCTTGTTAAACATTTCAATTCCAGTAACAACTGTTTTTGATGTTGGTTTGATACCGACAATTTCGATTTCTTCTCCAACTTTGATGATTCCTCTTTCAATTCTTCCTGTAACCACTGTTCCTCTTCCTTCAATTGAGAAAATATCTTCAATTGGCATAAGGAAAGGTTTATCGGTCTCGCGCACAGGGATTGGGATATATGTATCAAGAGCATCAACAAGTTCTAGAATCTTCTTTGACCATTCATCATCGTTTGTCTTTGATTCAAGAGCCTTAAGAGCTGAACCCTTAATAACTGGACAATCCTTATCAAAACCTTGTTTTTCTAGAAGTTCTCTAACTTCTTCTTCAACTAGGTCGATAAGTTCTTTATCTTCAACCATGTCACATTTGTTTAGGAAAACGATCATCTTTGGCACACCTACTTGTTTTGCAAGAAGAACGTGTTCTCTTGTTTGTGGCATAACTCCGTCAGTTGCAGCAATAACAAGTACAGCACCGTCCATTTGAGCGGCACCAGTGATCATGTTTTTGATGTAGTCGGCGTGTCCTGGAGCATCAATGTGAGCATAGTGACGAGTTGCTGTTGAATACTCGTTGTGAGAAAGGTTAATTGTAATTCCTCTAGCCTTTTCTTCTGGGGCGTTGTCAATTTGATCAACGGCCTTCAATTTTACATCCATTCCAGCTCTACTAAGAACATTAAGAATAGCCGCGGTAAGAGTTGTCTTTCCGTGGTCTACGTGACCAATTGTACCTACGTTAACGTGAGGCTTTGATCTATCAAAAGCTTCTGCCATATGTTTATTTAATAGTTACTTTAATAATTTGGCTCTAATTATCTTCTTTTGCTTTTTTAAGATTTGAATACTTTTCGTGACTTTATGAAAAAGCGCGATTGTCTTTCATAAAGCTTCAAATCTACCTAAAAACTCTTGAAGTAACTTAGAAACCGTTTCTTCGCTTCGGGCGAAGATTTTTTTACCTTCTTATAGCAAATCGGTGTTTTTTTGAATCTATTGAGAACAAAAAATACCGCAAAATGCGTGAGGTTTATACTAGATGATTATCAAAAAAAAGTCAACAAGATTATTATCTTAATTTGGATTAATGATAAAGTCCCTCGCAGCAAGCAGACAGAGGTATTAAATACCGAACTCGCTTTTCTCGTACTTAAACCGCCCCGAGGGGCGGGGTATTTACCCTTTGTTCCGCCTGCATTCGGATGTCGTGAAT
>Ga0172379_10007781_pt1 | contig 13768 bp, 11 predicted proteins | sample GrowelOW334metaG_FD_119756 | JGI IMG/M metagenome (GOLD analysis project Ga0172379, IMG submission 119756) | Groundwater microbial communities from an aquifer near a municipal landfill in Southern Ontario, Canada - Groundwater well OW334 metaG | ecosystem: Environmental > Aquatic > Deep... | reverse complement strand
TGCCCTTAATGTTTTTTTTCAGCCAAGTCCGCATCGTAGATTCTCTGCCTACCTAGCCATCTGTTTAGTATTAACACCGATCGCCGCCGCGATCACCATTCCCTATCTCAGCCCCCACGCCCTGCGCAGCTCACTGCTCGGCCTTTTTATTTTGCTCTTATCTTGCTGGGGATTTCACTCCACTATTAATTTCATCCACAAACGCAACTTTCGTCTTGTAGCTTCAAGCCTTATCTTTCTCGCTTTGATTACCCAAGCTTATCTGTATACCCGCCACTACTTCACCGTCTACCCAGACCAATCAATCAAGGCGTTCGAGACATATGATTTCAAAGCCGACATCACCAAAGCCCTAGCGCTTAAACCAGACCAAATCATCATTTCCAGCCTCAGCGCCAATCCTCATATTTTTTATGATTTTTATAAACATATTATTCCAAATAGAAACAATATCCCGGTAAAAGTTTCTCCCCCAACCAGTATCCCTCATACCTGCGTCATCTACTTTGTCCACTTCGCAGCTCCGCCAAAAACCGAGTCATTGCCTTTTCGAGACTACAGCCCGCCCCTTAATGACACCCAGCTGCGTTGTTATCAATAGAATGGCTGTGTGATTCACTACACAATACCTCTCTGAAACAACAGCCATTATTGCCAAGTCTTTTTCTCTATGACAACCTATTATGATTAACTAACGACTATTGCCATGCCCACCATACTCAAAAAAAATTCATCCGGTACTATTCCATTATCCCAACCCGTCATCGCCGGAGAAGAGAAAAAAGCCGTTAACTCCGTCCTGAATTCAGGCATGCTAGCACAAGGCTCTCAGGTTGCACTCTTTGAACAAGAATTTGCGAAGACCTGCCACGCCCAATACGCCATTGCTGTTTCCTCGGGGACAGCTGCACTCCACGTCGCACTTCTGGCACACAACATCGGTCCCGGCGATGAAGTTATCACCACACCCTTCTCCTTTATCGCGACTACTCACTCGATTATCCATGCCGGTGCCACCCCCGTGTTTGTCGACATTGATGAAAAAACCTTCAACATTGATCCGGCAGCAATAGAGAAAGCCATCACCGTTCGCACCAAAGCGATTTTACCCGTGCACCTTTTTGGCCACCCCTGCCGCATGACTGAGATCAAACGTATTGCCCAGCGACATAATCTGATAATTATTGAAGATGCCGCGCAAGCATTAGGAGCCGCTTACTGCGATAAGCCGATCGGCAGCAGCAACACGACTTGTTTCAGCCTTTATGCCACAAAAAATATCACTACCGGCGAGGGCGGCATGATAACCACTAACAATAAAAAAATCGTCGACCGGTGCCGATTATTGCGTAATCACGGCATGCGGCAAAGAAACGACTTCCGCCTCATCGGGTATAACTATCGGCTGACTGATATAGCCGCCGCCATTGGCAGGCAGCAGCTAAAAAAACTTAGGCAGTTTAATAATCAGCGACACAACAATGCCGAGTACTACAATCAACACCTTAAGAACGTCATTACCCCCACCACGCTGCCTGACGCAAAACACTCCTGGCACCTTTACACTGTTCTTTTTCCCACTAAAAAAGACCGCGCTGCCGCCCACCAACAACTCGCACGTAAAGGAATATCTACTGGCATATTTTATGACCCGCCCCTTCATTCATGCCCCCATCTAAAACAACATATTAAACAAATAGGTGCTTTACCCGTCACAACAAATCTAGCTAGCCGCGTACTCTCTTTACCTATCCATCCCAACGTTAGCCACCAAGAACGACGCCACATTACTGATACTGTTAACGCGATCTCATGCAAAGATTAAAAGCCGCCGTTATTGGTGCCGGTCAAATGGGCAGCAACCACGCCCGAGTTTATACCCAAATGCCTAACATAAATCTAGTCGCCATCACTGACCAGAATCATAAGACGGCACTCAAAGCAAGCAAACAATATAACACTAAACCATATACTAATAGTCTTGAGATGCTCCGTCAGGAACAGCCTGACTTAGTTAGCGTCGCTGTTCCCACCCATCTTCATTACCACGTCGCCACCGAAGTTCTTGCCCACAAATGCCATCTTCTTCTCGAAAAACCCATTGCTGACCGCGAAGACCAGGCTCGTAAAATCATTGATCTGGCACAAAAAAACCACGTACAGCTGATGATCGGACACGTTGAAAGATTCAACCCGGCCGTTCAAGCTTTGCGTGTACAGCTTAAAAATAAAAAACTCGGCAATATCTACTACCTTGAAGCTCGCCGATCCGGACCAGGTCCCAATAAACCGATGCGCTGTGGTGTTACGCTCGACATAGCAGTGCACGATCTGGACATCTTCCCCTATATCACCGGCTGTCGTATCGAACAAGTGAATGCTGCCACTAGTAAAATACTAAACAAACAGCACGAAGACTGGATGCATAGCATGCTTTTTTTGAACCAGGGTATTATGGCTACCCTTCACTGTGACTGGCTAACACCGATTAAAAGAAGAAAGCTGGCGGTAGTAGGTTCTATCGGCACTTTTGTCGTCAATTACATCTCCCAAAGTCTTATCTTCTATAAAGATAAAATCGGACGTGATGGAACTATCAAACGACATTCAATTCAGCATGCTATCAAAAGAAGAGAACCATTGCTTATAGAAATCGAAACTTTTATCAACTCCATTCAAAAACACGACCCGTCTCCAGTTTCCGGTGAAGACGGACTGATCGCGCTTAAGGCTGCCAACAGTATTTTACATTCTGCCCAACAGAATAAAAAGGTAACCGTGCCTCGCCTGACGTAACCCACCCATCATCCCGCTCAATCCCTCTCGACCCTCCCACAACTTCCAAGACACCAGACAACTACCTCCTCAGTAGTAGGATCCTTGCTTTGCGCACCGCGTAATACGCTCCTCCCAACACCAGCCCTGCTACACACACTGCTAACCAAGCTAAAGACAATATATTTAGCACCCGCTGCCTGCCAGAAATCTGCCAATCTGTTTTCATTCCATGTCTGAACCGGTCAAAGTTTTCCGTGTCCGACACCGGTATCCGATCGCCCGGCTGACAATTATTCTCCTTTGGATATAACATGCAGGCCGGCTTCATCATGTTGTAGTAGCCATCATGCTGCTCATTAACTGAGCCGGTCATTAATGCCTTAGCATGAAACGCGCTATCGCCCGCCCAAAACGTCAAACCGTCCGCACATCCCATGCCAGTTGATCCATCTGCATAATTATCCCACCCCGTAATCACTCTCTCCACCGGGACTAAAAACCAGCCACTTTTTCTTATACCCTGATGCGCCATGTCGGTTACCATATAATTACGTACTCGCCAATCATTCCTTAAATAGTAATCGACTGTCTGTCCGTTATACTTAAAAAAGGCCAGTAAAGTAACCACCACACTACCTAGTATAATAACCTCTTGCCACCGCTTATTACGTTTACTCATACACTGAGATAACGCCCACACTGCTACCATTACTACCGGAATAGACAAAACAAACAAATAACGGAAATGGCCTCTCAAAGACGAAAAAATTGGCAGCCCATGCACAAAACTTACAATCACGTTGTCATCACCACTAATTAACAAAAGCGCTCCCAATAAGACCAAACATACATATGTTGTGCTAAGCAGAAGAGCGAAACCATTCCAGTTGTTTCTCCTTAACGCTCTAATCCACAACCAAATAGCACATAGCACACCCAATATAACCACTGGCGACAAAAACATCGCGAAACCGGGGGTTTGGACTGTATAAAATGAAATATTGTATTGTGGTGCCAGATAACCAAAAAAACTATTCAGCAGGTGTTTAAACGATTCATTGTCAGAAAAATTCCATATCAACGAAACAGTGCGCGGATAAATCTGCATGTACAAATATACCGCATACAGCTTGCTGCCCGTGATTGCCAAAGCACCCAATCCACACCCAAGACCACGAGCCAAGATTAGCATAGAGCGCTTCCTGGCCTGCTGCCGTGAAACAAAAATATCCGCGGGCACGAGCAGCAATGTCAGCATCAGCCACAATATATACACATAGTAATTGCCGCTATAAATCATCCAGCCTGAAACCAAACTAAACACACCAACTCTTAACGGAATAGATTTATACGAATCATCACGCCTATCAAACAAACACCATATCAACCACCCAATTAACGGAATAGTAAAAAAATTCCAATGTCCTGCAATAATATTATTAATGTAGAATCCGTTAGTTAAAACAATAAAAATAAATAGGTGAGACCACTTTCTATCCAAACGCAAGACATAGCGGCTAACCAAAAACCACCCGAGATAACCAAGCGTTAAATTGGCTAAGATTGTTAAATTAACTGCTTTCCAAAAACCAACTAAATATCCGCTCAGCTGTAAAAAAGAGTAAAAAACATCATCCGGCTGGCCATACATTACCCCTCCGCCGCAGGAATAAGCCGTGTAATAAAAAAGACGCAAACCTTGTACTGCCAAATGCCAATTGCCAAACGCTATATGATCATAAAGGTAAAAATAATCCCCGGCGATCAGAGGATAGTGACGATTAAGTAGCACCAAATGCAATGCCGCTAGTACGACAAACAGCGCAAACCACAACCCGCTGCTTGCCCCTCGGCTGATCACATGCTTCCAATTTAGGCCACCATTTTTGTCCATACTTTTAGAAACATTCTATCACATACGACAACTCCCCACCCTTACGTCTCCCTCATACAACAGTAAATAATATCTACCATACAATTCTACTAAATCTGTTTGGCTATTATCACCGTCTGCTACCCCTTTGCACCCATTACTCCATACTTTCTGAATCGCTCGCCACACTCTCACTAATCATATATTGCGTGAAACCAAACCTCCCCCCATCTGCCCCTTTGCCAAACCGGCCTAGTCTAGAAAGAAAAGTACGACGTGACTATACTATGGATGTAGTTCACTACCAGAACATCTGGCACAATTTATCTCGAAGAATCTACTAATTGGCTACACTTTTTTTGTAGTCGTCCATCGTTTTATGAGAAATTTTCTAAACATGCTAAGGGCAAGAGAAACAGGCCTTCTTAAAGCCACGGCTGATCTCCTAAGCATCCCCATAATAATCACCCAAGTACAATTACTGAACCTTCATAAAGAACAACGAGTTATGAGCTTAATCAAAACTATAGTCAAAGACAAAACTTGTCTGATGTGGCCCACTGAAATGATTCAAGTTTTTAATTGCGCAGCCATGACAAAGCGATTGCCTGGGGATTTCGCCGAAGTAGGCATTTCCAAAGGGGGATCAGCTAAACTAATTTGTGAAGCCAAAGGCCACAAACAATTTTCTCTTTTTGATACGTTTACTGGACTGCCGCAACCAAGTCAACTCGATAACAACGCGCTGTCTAAAAGACTATACGCAGCGGATCTTAGTCTAGTCAAAAAATATCTCGACGGCTACGAAAATGTAACTTTCTATGCTGGCATGTTTCCAAATACTGCCGAACCCATCCAGGATAAAAAATTTGCCTTTGTTCATATTGACGTTGACATTTACCACAGCACCATGGAAGCATTAAAATTCTTTTACCCCAGGATGGTTAAACATGGCATTATCCTGTCACACGATTACACAACATTGATCGGTGTCAAAAAAGCCTTTGACGAATATTTTTCCAATAAAGACGACATTATTATCGAACTATCAACCAGCCAATGCATGGTTGTAAAAACTTGACCAGCGACCTGATCATGTTTTATCCAAGCCTCAATCCTAACTTGCCCAAATTATCTAAAAATCATCCGATGCACTCTCTAACTGTAGTTATTCCAGCTTTCAACGAGGCCTTAACCATCACGCAAGTCCTTAACGAAACTTTATCGGCACTCCGTATACACTTCAGCCGTTACGAAGTAGTTATTATAGACGACGGCAGCACCGATCAAACCTCTGACCTGGTTCGAAAAATTCAACAAACTAATCCTGCATCAATTCGTCTCTTCCGTCATCAACACAACCTGGGTATAGCCCCTACTTTTGAACATTTGTTTTCTCTGGCACGCATGGACTTTGTCTTGGACTTGTCGGCTGATGGACAAGTCAGTCCAACAGAAATCATTAGCAAAATAAAACCACTGCTTAACCAATACGATATTATTGTCTGCCGACGAAAAGATAAACACTACGGTCTATACCGATCCGTAGTATCAGCCGGCTACAGATATCTCCCCAAGTGGCTATTCGGCATCGATCTTTACGATCCAGGCTGTGCCAAATGTACCCGCCGCGCCATCAGACAAAAGATACCAACAGTCTCCAAGGGAATTTTTAAGGAGGCAGAAAGGTGCCTGAGAGCTATTCAGCAACATTCCTGCAAACTCACCACTGTTACCATTAACATCATGCCCACATCGAAACGAGGGCAAGGCGCAAAACTCTCACTTGTCTTCGCTGCCCTGACAGATTTGACAAGGTTCTGGCTCGCCCTACGCTTTAATAACAGAAAGGCAAGAACTCAATAATGCATCAATACAGAATATTAATAACCAGCGCAGCCGGGCCTGCCGGTGTAAATTTTATCCGCTCGCTAAAACACGCCGAGCAAAATATCTTCATTCTTGGCGTTGACACCAACCCTCTGCATTTGCCCTGGATCAGTAATCCCGAAGACCCCAGCAGCCAAGTAGATATTGCTCGGGTAGTACCGCGTTGCGATAATAAAAAATATCTGCCAACACTCAACCGCCTTATCAAGACTTATCAAATCAGTTTAGTTTATGCCCAATCTGACACGGAAGTAGGTTTTTTGTCAGAAAACCGCAAAAAGCTAAAGGCGCCCGTTATCTTGCCTTCCCCGCGTACAGTCAGAATATGCCAAGACAAAATGCTATCCGGAAAAATTTGGCACAGTTCCGGGTTACCCATAGCCAAAACTATAAAAATAACTAATGACAAATCCATAGACCTTGCCGAAAAAGAATTCGGTTATCCTTATTGGTTACGGTCATCCCGCGGTGCGGGCGGACAAGGCAGCACCCGGGTAGACAATAAACTTACTGCTACCTCCTGGCTGCAATACTGGCAAGCTCGCCAAGTTGATTGGACTTTCATCGCCCAAGAATTCCTTCCCGGGCCAATCATTGCCTTTCAAAGTGTCTGGAACAGAGGCCAACTGATCACCTCACAAGCACGGGAAAGAATTGAGTATTTATATCCCTATCTCGCTCCATCTGGCATAACTGGCACTCCGGTTATTGCTCGCACAATCCACAATGACAAGGTCAACAAAATGGCTACTCGAGCGATCCAAGCCATAGACAAAAAAGCTACTGGCGCTTTTTGCGTTGACCTGAGGCTGAATCAGAATAACATCCCGATTCCAACCGAGATTAACGTTGGCAGATTCTTTACCACCAGTTTCTTTTTTACCAAAGCCGGCATCAACATGCCTCTTCTTCTCATAAAGATTGGACACAAAGAGAGGATACCAGCTCAACGAAAATACAATGCCGTGCCAGCTGATCTTTACTGGTGCCGCCATATCGATTGCCCCTGGACACTTAGAAAGAAAAGCGAACTGGCTATTTCATGACAACGCCTGCTAGCCCTATCAAAGCCGTTATTTTCGATCTGGACGGAACCATTGTCCGCCTGCCCATCAACTGGTCCCAATTAAAACAAGAACTCATCCAGGCCAAACTGCTCGGTAAAAATCAGTCGCTGACCGATGGCATCAACGACACTAAAGCTGCCGCTAACCTGCCAAACCTCAAACAACTACTCACTGCTATCCGCCACTACGAATCACCCGCCATTGATCACTTCAGTATCAACCAAGCGATTTATCATTGGATTCACGTCCATTGCCACCATTATCTCCTCTCCGTTTGTTCATCCAACTTACATGCGACAATCGAAGCAGTCCTCAAGCAGCTAAATATTTACCAGCACTTCCATCAAATCATTGGCAACGAGGATGTCAAAAAACTAAAACCAGACCCCGAGGGCATTAATCAGATTATCACCCGCCTCCGCCTCACTACCGCACAGACAGCCTTTGTCGGTGATCAGCCTACCGATCTTCAAACCGCTGCTCGGACCGGTGTAAAATATTACTCTCCAAACCAGCTCACCCAGCTATTACCATAACGCGCAGCCTCGTCATGAACCGCTTTCTTTGTTTTGTTCCTGATGTATTTTCTGGTGCAAACAGCACCGATACATAAGCTGCCTATCAGTAAACAGTTATTCTGAAGCAATCCGTCCAACATACACTAAATCTCCGTCAATATTAATACAGCTGTATTCTTTCAGCCCCATCAGGTTTATTAACGAAGCTGCACTAGGAAAAAAATGTAAATGTAAATCAACCGTGTACCGATAATATCTCTGGCAGGGCACAACCACGACCACCAGTTTCTGCGCCACTCTTTTCAGCTCAGCCGCTGCTGCCTGAATATCACGTACATGCTCAAGAGTGTGCAGGCATGTCACTACCGCAAAAGACTGATCAGGAAAAGCCAGCTTTTCGGCCTGACATTTTTTATAGGCAAAGCCTTCCTGGCCGGTAGCTTCCATAATGTCACAGCCTGTCACGCTATATCCTTGTTCTTCCGCCCGTCTTAAAAAATCGCCTCCCCCACAACCTACGTCTAACAATGCCGACTTTGACAGCCCTACCCCCGCCAACGTCTTGAATATGTATTCAATATTTTTCTCGCTCGTGTCCGTCACCCGGCCTTTTCCATAATAGCCAATATCCGCATAATACTTTGCTATCTCTTCATCGGACATCGTCAAAGACAACGTCTTAAAATCCATGTAACCGACCGGAATATGGCCTCTAAAAAAAATATAAAATATCGGATACATGAACCATCTGGTATCCCGCACCACGGGGGGTATGCACTCATCAAGCACAAAACGAATCTTATTGCTGAAGCTTCTTCTTATGGTCATTAATATTCTTACTTCTTAAATGTGTCTCTAGTAAATATTTTCCCCAGCTCAAACAGTGCGCCCAACACTACTAGACCAGAGAGTAATGACATCACACTCCCATTGGATTCTGTCCAGGGACTTTCCAGCAACCATCCGTAAGAGAACCAGCTATTCATCACCGCCAGTATCGTTAACAATAAATAGATTTTCAGGCGATAAGCGGCCGACCACACCGACAGTAAATATAAGAAGAAGAACGGCAATATGTGCCGCTCATGCACTCTGGTCAAGAAAGTAGAACCAAACAGAAATATTAACCCTAGCGCAAAACCATAATCTTCTAATTCTAGCGGCTTACCTCTTCGCCACAATTTATATATCACCAACATGATCGATACTCCAAACAACATTGATCCCCAACCACGATAGGTCACTCCAACCCAGGTTTGGCTATCCAACTCCCAGTTTGTCTTCAAGAACCCCCATAAATTAAAGGCGTTGACTGCCCCGTACGGGTACGCACCATGGGCTGCCTCAAGCTTTGTCCAGGTCAATTCCCACGGCGATAAAAGTTTTCCTAAATCAGCCTTGTGTGCATTATTGTTGGGCACAAAAGGCACACTCAAGATCCAGATCACACCAATTGCTATCCCCAGCACCTTCAAGGTTCGTTTTATAAAATTAACCGCTCCGCTCCTTGTTTGCCACAAGTACAAAAGTATCAGCGGGACGACAAAGACGGCCTGTGGCTTAAATTGAAAGGTAAATGCTAACACACTTGCCGTTATCCCTAACCAATTCTTGAACAATGCCACCAACAGTATTAACAGCAGTAGGATTAATACCGAATCATATTGCCCCCACAACGCCGAAATGTGCCAGACGATAGGACTGTAAAAATACAATAGCGCTGTTATCAACCCCTTCTCTTCTCCCCACCTCACTTTAATAAATCGAAAAAGGAATATCGCCAGAACCAGATCTGATATATTCGCCGGCAATTTATATAAAACCGCCTCAGACACTCCTGATAAATTCTTGATAGCTCCCAAAGCCCATAATATATACAATTTACCCCCCGGCAATCTGTCAGTCCCGCTCAATCCGTATGAATCCGCCAAACCATACTTCATGATAGATTCTGCCCAACGAATATCTTCTTGAAAATCATTCTCAAAGATACCGTATGATGCCACCAGCAACCGGCTGATAAACCCAAACAATAACAACACCCAAAGAGTTCTTTCTAAAAAAGACACCCGCGCCCACCATCTTAATGTAGCCTTTAACATCGGATTAAAAGGTTCCCCCGCCGCCCGATACAAAATAAGTCATAAATAATACTAATATACTAATTGAAAAAGGTAGCCAGACCACTCTTAACAGCCTAAACTTAGCCATTATTCCCATTAAGAAAAAAACCGGGAAAGCGGCTAATAAATAGCGGGGCGTGCTTTGCAGAACATTCGTCGACAATAGCATAAATGACAATCCGGCTAAATATATTGTATACGACAGTCGTAGTTTAACTAACGACCAAACAGAACCGATGATTAAGATAATGCCAGCTATCAATTCAGCCCACCCGGCCAGAATGCTGTCGGAACTATATGGAAAAGGGCCAATCGCCTGCCATCTGCTTTCTAAGCCTACCCATGGCCACGCAAAATGCTTTTGCCAGTAGCCATCCAACTGTTGCATGAACGCAAAGGCAAACCCAAATAGCTCCATATTATACAACAAGTACACGGCGAGTCCGCCCGGGATAGCCAACAACCAAACAATTTCTCCCCAACTTTGTCTCTTATCCCTCCTCTGCAGCAAAAATTCCACTACTAAAGCTGGCCACAATATTATTCCGACTATGCGAGTTAATGCAGCCAATCCGCCAAAGAGTCCTGCCCACTGCCAATTTCCCCGCCGGGCGAAATAGAAAGAACTCACCATAAAAAGTAAAAAGGGGCCTTCGGTATAAGCGGCATTAAAAAAATAGGCCGAAGGAAAAAATATCAGAGCTAGTAGTGCCCACCACGCAGTCCGTTGGCCGAACTCATATCGCGCCAGACGATAGAACATCAATAACCCTAATATCGATAAGACATTTGCTATCCACAGCGCCGACCACAAATTATTTTGTATCACAATACCGCCCAATCTAATCAGTAAAGGATACAAAGGCATGAAGGCAATACCATTAGCCTGATTACCATCAGCCGAATAGCCGTTATCCGCGATATTTACGTACCAATAAAGAGTGTCCCACCTGTTCCAAATACCTGGCAGAAAAACACCCAGCGGCTGCACGTCTGGCACGGAATTAAACATTGCAAAAGCCACCATGCTAATGACAAAAATCACTAGCTTCACACCGACGATAGTCAGCAATACACCAGTATATTCAGTTGTTGCCGCTCTTCTCACCCACCTAAACCACCCCATCTTCTGCATATTCTGAGTCTTTAAATTAAACAGCTGTTTCAACATCGCCCCAACTACTTCTGCTTTGGCTCCAGTGGGTTTGCCGCCCGCCCTGATATAATGCCTGACCGGCATCTCTTTGATACTTATCCCCGCCTCTTTTGCCCGGCTAATCCATTCAACCAAAAAAATTTTATGGTCCCGTGATTCGATTATTGGCTCCACCAGCTGCCAAGTTCGTCGCTTAAACAACTTGAACGCACAACCCACATCTCGTATTGGTAAATCAAATAATAAATTCAGCAGGCTCATATAACCCCAAGTAAGTAAGGCGCGATACCGGGCATCGGCTCGCTTCTCGCGGTAACCAGCCACCATTTCATAATTTGCCATCTCTGGTAAAAATGCGTCCAGGCTTTCGATCCTAAACTGACCATCAGAATCCATCTGTAAAATCCACTCGCCTAAAGCCGCATTAAATCCCGTGCGCAAAGCCTCGCCATACCCACGGTTCACGGCATGCTCCAATAAAACCAATTTTGGTAAATCTTTTTGCAACCCTCGCACCTGCACCGCCGTCATATCTGTTGACCCGTCATTTACCACTATCACTTCAAAATCATCAGCTATCTTGCTCACATAGTCGTATACCGCTATCACTGTTTGGGCGATTACCGCTTCTTCATTAAAGGCCGGTAAAACTACCGACATACTATTCACCCGCGCTTTCATACCCTAAATTGTACCGGGAAACAGTCCGACAACCAGCAAGCCGACCCTATCATATGCAAATACCAAACGACTTCCCAACCAAAAAGTAATAACAGTAGAAAAATAAAAACCTGCCTAAACCATAGTCTCTTTCGCAGCAACACGGGCAATGTTGCCACGCCATATAAAAGCACCATCAGGAACCGCCGGTTCGCTTGATCTAATATTAAAGCACTATTCTGCATCATTTGGGCTAGTAAAGGCAAAAAGAAAAACAAGTACCAATAATCGCCTTTATATATCCGATAGAAAATCCAACCCGCCCCAATTGCCATCAAAGGATATATTGGATATTTATACCAATCATAGTTCTCTACCGAAGCCACATATACAAAGAAAAAGGATATGGACAACAACGGCGCAAAAAATAGGTTGCGTATTCGTCTTTGTCGAGTCCCCACAAAAATCATGCATAATCCCGCCCATCCGATTATCATCGTCGGGTCAGTTACGTAAACATTCCCCGCGCTCAATTGAGTAAAAAACGACCAGAAGTGGCTAAAGCTTTGTGGTCTTTGCATGTGGGCCGTTTGTGCTCCCACAAATATCTCCCAGCCATAGAACCAGGCATATAACAAATACAGTCCTAACGATGATATATTCACCATCATTAGCCTATATGCGATATGGTACCGACGATGCATTACTGCTAACATCACAATTGTCATTGGCACAATTACGCCGATTAACTTCATCAATGGCGCCATAAAACACACGACCGATAAAATAACTACCCAAGGTTTTCTTTTCTTTTCATCTTTCTCCTTAAGTACACGCAACCATACCAAGAGACCCAACATTAACAATAATGGCACAGTATGTTCAGCTAAAATAAACCGGGACGCTACCAGATCAGTTGGAAAAAAAGTATAGACGGCCAGCACAAAAATAGCCGCTTGCTCATTAAATATTTGCTTGGCCAACGACCAAGTAACAAAAATAGTTAAGATTGATATCGCCACCATCGGGAAACGAAGCACCGCCTGATTGGTAATTTCAATACTGTCTACTCTCATTAAACTAGCCCAGCCTCCCACCAGCAAGGCGAACAATGGAGGATGGTCAAGCCAGGGGGTCACCACGCCATTCTTTGCTTCCCAATATTTATCCCATCTATGCTGAGGCCATTCGATAGTCCAGGCCGTCGGCACCCCTTTCTCCAGCAAGGAGACGCCAGCCATCAACCACAACCGTTCATCACCAGACGAACTAGTTAGTATCTCAACCCGATATATTCGTAACCATAAAGCCACTGCGAAAAGAAGTATTACTAACAAACCTTTCCGATCAATGGGTTTAATCATCTTTTTACGTATCTTAGTACCAAATAACCATCCCCGCAGTGTACACTGACAAAACAGTCCACAACAAACACCTGCCTTGACTTGTTTCGTTTTTACGCTTTCATTATTTGAATGAGCCTCTTCTTGCCTATAACCATCTTTATAATCTCATCGCTAACCGGCATAAGCCTTATTCTATGGTTATCCGTTTTTCGAGAGAAAACCCTAATTGTTGCCATTGGCACAGTCGTTGGATTAACCATCACCACTGTTATCATCTATCTGTCCTCCGCTTTCTTTCTTCTCTCCCCTTCTTTGATTTATTCAATTCTGCTTGTTGAGGTCGTTTATCTAGGTATC
>Ga0172379_10007780_pt1 | contig 13769 bp, 11 predicted proteins | sample GrowelOW334metaG_FD_119756 | JGI IMG/M metagenome (GOLD analysis project Ga0172379, IMG submission 119756) | Groundwater microbial communities from an aquifer near a municipal landfill in Southern Ontario, Canada - Groundwater well OW334 metaG | ecosystem: Environmental > Aquatic > Deep... | reverse complement strand
GGTGGAAGAGATCACACAACAGTCATTCATGCATATGAAAAAATAAAGGCTGAACTAAAGAAGAACACACTTCTTACCCAAGAACTGGAGCAAATTAAAAACCTACTTTATCGAGCAGGGTCAGGAATGTCTATGGATTCTTCGTATAGTTAGTTGTGTATAAGTAGGTGGATAAAACTGTTAATTATTTGTGATTAATCCTGTAAATAGAAAGTTTATAACTCCTCACAAATCCACAGTTAACTACGAATATATAAAACTTTAGTTTATTACCCAAAAGAAACACATATAGTTATAAACAGTAATAATCCCAATAGACGGCCAAGTATAGAGAATCTTTTGAGTAATCCACAAATACACAGCCCTAATAGTAATAGTAATTTTATTTAATAACGTAACTATTATTATTGTTAACTAATAAAGATCGATTGAAAAAACTTATTTAAGATTGTGATAAACTATGACCTATGAAAGTTGAATGCTTAAAGGAAAAGTTAATGAAAGCGGCTCTTACTGTAAGCCGTTTGGTTGGTAAAAATATGTCATTACCAATTCTTTCAGCCATTTTAATGGAAGCAAAGAATGATTCTCTTTTACTACGAGCAACTAATCTTGATATTGGCGCAGAATTCGTTGTGAATGCAAAAATAAAAGAAGGTGGAAGTATAGCTGTTCCAGCACAACTCCTTGTTAATTTTTTGAGTAATTCTTCTGGTGAAAATATTGAAATAGAGGCGGTGAATGGGAATTTAGTTATAGGAACTGGACGAAATAAGGCCACTATTAAAGGTTTTGCAACCGATGATTATCCAACATTGCCAAAAAATGAAGATGGTGTGGAAACCAAAATATCAGCCGGTGTTGTTGCGACCGGTATAAAAAGTGTTGTTTATGCCGCATCTTTATCGGAAATGAAACCTGAGATCTCGAGTGTTTATATCTATAAGGATGCCGAAGAATTGGTGTTTGTGGCTACTGATTCTTTCCGTTTGGCAGAAAAGAGAGTTGTTGTTGGAAGGGGACAAGAATTTTCCAAGGTTTTGATCCCACAGAGGAATGCAATGGAAATGGCTAGATTGTTGGAAGAAAATAGCAGTCAACAGGTCACACTAAATACATCAAAGAACCAGCTTGGAATAATTGGAGAGAATTTTTACGCAGTCTCACGACTAGTCGAAGGTGTCTTTCCTGATTATCAACAAATTATGCCCAAAGCCAAAACAACCGAAGTTGTTGTTTTGAAAGAAGATTTTTTGGGAGCTCTAAAGGTGGCGTCTCTTTTTACTGATAAATTCCTCCAAATAAAATTAAAGATCGATCCAGTAACCGCACTTTTCTCTGTGCATGCAGAAGGGGAGGCGACAGGAGTGCAGGACACCTCGCTAGACGCAACACTTGAGGGCGAGGCAATCGAAATGAGCTTTAATGCTCGCTATGTACTAGATGCATTCAATTCACTAACAGAGGACAGTATAACGCTTGCGTTCAATGGAAAAGGGAGGCCGATGATAATCAAAGGAATTGGGAACGCATCTTTTACATATTTAGCAATGCCGTTGAATAGGTAAAAGGAAAAAGGTACAAGGCGAAAGGTTGGCAAAGTTGTCGTCATTTTTCCTTTCTCCTTTCTCCTTTTCCCTTTCACCTCATGTCTATTTCCTCTCTTCTTGAAAGATACAAACACTTACGACCACCAAATGAATCGGTGCGTAAGGCTGTTGTGGAGATCCTTGCTAGGGAATGCAAGGCAGAAATAACAATCGACAATGTTGCAGTCAAAAACAAAATAGTTTATTTGACACTTGGTTCTTCGGCAAAAATGGAAGTCTTTTTTAAGAAGAAGAAAATACTAGAGGAGTTGAAGGGCCTACTGGGAGAGGAGTGCCCGACGGACATCAGATAGGTGAAAGGGAAAAGGAGAAAGGTGAAAGGAATACGACGTTGTTATCCCTTTTACCTTGTACCTTTTTCCTTTTACCTCCTATTACTGTTCAGTACTGAACAGTAATAGGCACTTCAACTTCCTTCCTATTTCTAGCAAGATCGTATACCACTACCTTTAATACTGAGGACGGTTTGAGGGAATCAATTGTACTAAGTTGCATCGAGTATTCCCAAGGCGCTTTGTATGTTGACCCTATATAGCTTCCATTCATGTAGAACTGAGCCTCTTTGATCTCAAAAGATCCAGTTACTGTTAAAGAAACTTTCAGATTATCTTTCTGGCCAACACTCTGGTTTATGGTAGGGGAGATGATTGAAACATTTGGAATATATTGAGGTAGGTGGATGTCGTCTTTCGTGGTTGGTGCTACTTCCTTTTTTAGTCTACCAGCAGCTTCCTCGACTCTAACCCAATTTTGAATTGGAGTTTCCCAAAGATTGAACTGTGGGTCATCTTCGGGCCTTGCTGGCGCTGTGCCCATTGGATCGTTCTTGTCTACCCAATACAAAATAGAATGGATATTTGTTTCAACATGGGATTCACGAAGTTCCGCGGGTGTGTTTTCTGTGGCCAATTTCTTTGATAGTTTGTCGACAAAGAACTCATTACCACCTTGCCATAACCCACGCAGTGCCGGTTTGGTTGTTTGTGGTATAGGGTCCATTGGTTGGAACTTTTCATTTGGGAGTTTTTCCAAAGCTTTCACAATAAAGTCGTGCCAAAGTGGAGCAACAATGAAACCAGCAACCTTTTTCTCCATTGGGGTGTTGTCGTTGTTTCCAGCCCAGACACCGACGGCGAGATTTGGTGCATATCCAACAATCCACGCATCTTTGTAGTCGTTCGTCGTACCTGTTTTGACTGCCACACTTCGTCCTGCGATCTTGAGAGGGGAGTCGACACCGTAAGATGGTGTTCTTGCGACGTTGTCGGAAAGAATATCTGTAATCTCTCGGGCAATTTTTGGATCCAATACTGTTCGCGGGCTTCTTGTAGCTTCCTCGAGAACCATCCCACTCTTGTCTTCAACCTTCTGAATCGAGATCGGATCGTTTTTTATACCGTCGTTTGCAAAGGCCGAATACGCTCCGGTTAGGTCGAGCAATGAAACCTCACCACCACCGAGTACTAGTGTAAGTCCGTATCGATTTGAATCACTAAGTCCCTTTATTCCCATTGATCGGGCTGTTTCGATCGAATCTCTAATTCCAGCGAGGTAGAGGGTCTTGATGGCTGGAATGTTGATGGATTGAGCGAGAGCATTCCTTAGAGTGATTGGGCCACGAAATAGTCCGTCGTAGTTTTCAGGTTCGTAACATTTTGATGTGTCACCACCATTGAGGGGTACACCGGCTGATGTGCACTGGGTGTCGAACTGTGTTTTGAGATCAAAAACAACAGTGTCTGGTGTGTAACCTTTTTTGAAGGCCGTCGCATAAACGAATGGCTTGAATGACGAACCCGGTTGTCGGAATGTAAGGGCGGTGTTTACACTGCCATCTATGCCGTTATTGAAATAATCGCGTGATCCAACCATCGCGAGGATATCACCAGTTTTCGGGTCTATTGCGACAAGTCCAGCGTTCGAGGCGTTGTAGTTTTTGGCATTCTCGTTGCCAAAACGGGTGACAGTGTCCTCGGCTTTTCGTTGCATGTCCCAATCGAGACTCGTTGTCACCTTGAGTCCACCTGTCGAAACCATGTCTTCTCCGTAAGTTTTTTCCAACTGAGACTTCACGTACATTACAAAGTGAGGTGCCTTGATCGTCTGTTCGGCTCTAGGCACAAAGATGACTTTTTCGTCTTTTGCTTGAGTGAATTCTTTATCAGTGATGAAACCAAGATCATTCATTCGTCGCAAGACTGTATTTTTCCTAGTATCCAGTTCAGATTTTTGGTTGCCGTACGGCGAGTAATAAGACGGGGCCTGTGGTAGGGCGGCTAGATATGCAGCCTCAGCCAATGTTATTTCGGCGGCAGTTTTTCCAAAGAAAGCTTCTGATGCTTCTTCTGCGCCGTAAATACTTCCACCGTAGGGGGCTTCATTAAGATAGATTTCCAGAATTTGATCCTTGCTCATGACTTGCTCAAGTTTGAGTGCGAGCACCGCTTCTTTTACTTTTCGCGCGATATTCTTGTCTTGGGTAAGAAGTGTGTTCTTGACGACTTGTTGGGTGATGGTAGAACCGCCTTGTGCTGCGTGGCCTGCCAATAGGTTTGCAAAGATCGCCCTTGCGATCGATCGTAATTCCACGCCATGGTGCTGATAGAAGCGATCGTCCTCAATTGCAACGGTCGCATTTTTCAGATTTCGACTAATGGATGAAAAGGGGATTACTGTCCGTTTTAGGTCGCGGTTTACATCCCAAAGGAGAACTTTTCCGGTGCGGTCATAAATCTTGGTTGATTGTGCAACCTTTCTCTCTTCGAATGAGTTGAAGTCAGGAAGAGATAGGGACATTGCCCAAAATAGTACGACTCCGCCTATAATTAGGCCAATAGACAATAATGTGACAAATAATTTGAAGATTCTGCTGTGGTGTTGTTTGCTCATGGCTATAATTTAACACGTTCAGAGCGTTTCGTTTACTCATTTCGTGTGCTAAAGTATTGGCATGGACAATAAAACAGCTTTAACAAGAGGGGTTGAGAAGATTTTTCCAGACAATGCCGGTTTGGAGAAAATGCTTAATTCTGGCAAGAAACTGCGAATTTATAACGGAATAGACCCAACGGGGCCAACCCTCCACGTGGGACACATGGCCACTCTCATGAAGTTGCGCGATTTTCAGTTGCTTGGGCATCAAATCATTCTACTCATTGGTGGCTTCACGGCGACCATTGGGGATCCAGACAAAATGTCCATTCGTGTACCACTAACAAGGGGAGAAGTAGAGGAGAATGCAAAATTATACAAAGAACAAGCCGGTCGGATCCTCGATATGGAAAATGTGGAGTTTAGAAACAATGCCGAGTGGTTCGAGGGGATGACTTTTGAGGAGATTCTGAAACTCGCCTCTGAGTTTACCGTAAGCAGGCTCCTTGAGCGTGAGATGTTCCAGAAGCGCATGGAGAAAGGTGAGCCTGTGTATCTTCATGAATTAATGTACCCAATGATGCAAGGTTATGATTCCCTTGCTCTCGGGGTGGATATTGAGGTCGGTGGGAATGATCAGACAACCAATATGTTGGTCGGTCGCGATTTTATGATGCGACATGGCAAGGAAAAATGTGTGGTTGCCGGCAAACTCCTCACTGACCCAACAGGCAAAAAGATGGGGAAGACGGAAGGTAACATGATTGCGCTCAATGATACGCCGGAAAATATGTACGGAAAGGTTATGAGTTGGCCAGACAGCATGCTCCCGCTCTCTTTTGAGGTATGTACAAGACTCCCGATGGACGAGGCCGAAAAAGCGATCAAAGATTCACCGCGGGATGCCAAAATGTGGCTAGCACGCGAGATCGTTGAGCAGTTCGGTGGCAAAGGGAATGGTGCTCTTGCTGAGACTGCTTGGACATCGACTTTTCAGTCTGGAAGGATCCCAGAAAGTGCTCCGATTGCAAAGGTTTCTGGGGACGAGAAACTTGTTGAAGTTTTGCGCGCAAATAATATGATTGCTTCCAATTCTGACTGGCGAAGACTTGTGGATGAAAATGCTGTAAAGATTTTGGATGAAAACGGAGAAGAACTGGAGAAGGTGAGTGATTACGACAAAACAGCATCTGCGGGTAATGTGATCAAAATAGGGAAGATGCGATTTCTCAGGCTCGAAGAAAAATAATTACAAACATTAACGAAACAGGGTTCAACCTTCATTTGTAGGTTGAACCTTGTTTCGTTTGAGTTCTAGTTACCAGCTCCGACGCTTGCTGAGGCAAGGTCGGAGAGTCGATCTCTTCGGAGCGTCGGCTTTTCCAGTTACTATTTACTAGTTACTTCGTCATATATTGTCGCTCCCGTCGTCTTCGTCTGCGATATCGAGGCCGTCATCGTCCTCAGCGTCGGCTAGTGGATCCTTTTCTTCCGACCCCTCTGTGCCGTCTGTACCAAAAAAGTCCGAGCTCCAATCGTCACCCTCTTCTTCTGCTGGGTCGCTGCTCATAGCAAAGAAAGGAGATATGGTGTCCATATCGCTCTCGAGAATACCCTCGTCTTTAACAGGAGAGTTTTTGCTCTTCATGTGACTTATCTAATTAAATAATATGGATAATTGCGGAACGTGTGACACTAAAATTTTTCGGTCACACAAAATTGCGCACTCTTTTGTAACAAATTATAGAAAAAAAGGCAAGGGTGTTTGACTACTGTTGTGGAAAACGTTCTATTGCGAGGCAGGTTAGGCCTACGGCAATGGCGTCGTATTCGTCATCTTGTCCCGCCCTTGCGGGATCCCGTCGCGGCGGTGACTTGGCTTTTTTGGGCAAATCCACCAAAAGAGACGTCATTTTCATGACCTCATTTTTGCTGGCTTTTCCGTGTCCGGCGACGGCTACTTTGATCTGGAGTGGTGTGTATTCAAATATTGTAAGTTTATATTTTCCGGCTATGTAAAGCAACATTCCTCGGACCTCCGCTACATTCATTGCCGTCTTTTGGTTGGTTTCAAAGAAAAGCTTTTCAACAGCAAAGACTGAAGGCACATGCTCTTTTATGGTTAATTCCAGCTTTTCGCCCAAAATAAGTAGGCGTTCGTTGAAAGGTAACTTTGCACTCGTTTTCCAGCAATCCGAATAAATGAGCCTATGTTTATTGTTGGTGCCTTTTTGGAGTACCGCGACGCCCATGCGTTCGTAACCGGGGTCGATGGAGAGGAGGTTCATGACGATAGTATATTCAATAAAACACAAAGCACAAAACACAAAATGCCAAAGAAATATGTATTTATCTAAAAAAAGTTCCGCCTCGACTCTTGCGAGTCTCGGCGGGTGCGCAAACGGCTTTCGGTCTCAGCGTGTCCACGGCAGGGTTGGCGGGACGGTCTCGGTCGCCTCGACCGACACGTAGGCGCCGTTTTCGGCGAGCGGGCCAAATAGGACCTGCTCCTTCTCGACTGGCCACGAGACGCCCATGGTGCAGATCACGATTCCGATGATGAAAACCCATTGTCGCGGGGTGAGATGTCCACCAGCGAACATGCAGCCCAAGACGACCATTGTGACTTGAGTCACAGCGAGTGCGACCGATAGGCCCCAGAGGTACTTTACCCCAAGCCAGATGATCGCGAAGCAGAAGATGCATCCCGCTCCGTTTACCATGCCCGCACACAGGTGGGTCATGAGAGTCTCGGTCGAGGGAAGCGGTTTGGGTCGTAGGCACTGGAGGAGCACCATCCCCGGAACGGAAATGAGAAGTGATCCGATTGCGACGCAAGTAGAGGAGAGAAGCACGTTCTCCATCGGTTTCGCGAGAACTATTGGTTGCCATGCTCCCCAACAGTTGCCACCCAAGACCGCAAGCACGAGAACTATGCCGATCATTGCGAGGTCGCTCATGGTTTTTTCCCTTAGTCCCTTAGAACAAACGACCCTAGGTATAGAGTCGCACTGGGGACGAATAATACAGCAAAAGATTGTGAAGGTCAAAAAGGCGAGGGTGTGATGCTCGAAAAACCACACCAAAGCGAGATTGTGATGTCAAGACATTTCTGGCTCCACTTAGCCATTTATTGGGGCTTGAAAGATTGAAAATCGTGTGTTAAAACCTTGACAGAAACATCACTCTTGTGATAATATATCGGGGTACACACGACATGCAAACGCATGGCGTTTTTGTTTACAGGACTTACGCAATCGGCATATAACTTTCCACCCGAGGCGGACAAGCGTCAAAAGACTCGTTCTATATCCAATTGCGTAAGTCCTTTAGAAGAATTAAGAAACGGCTTATTTTCCCCCTCATCAGTAAAACAATTTCATCGGTGTTTCTATCAGTTGCCCTCGCGGCGACCGGTATTACGCCTGCGAGCACGACACCGTCCGTGGTGAAAGAAGAAGCTCTTGCTCCGAAAGTTGAGTGCGTGGACAAGGAGTGTATTTCTAATCTGATCACTCATTATGCAAAGATTTACAAAGTTGATCCAAAATATGCAATCGATATAGCCAAGTGCGAATCGATGCTAAACCCGACAGCTGTCGGTGACGGAGGACTTGCATATGGGGTATTTCAATTTCACAAGCCTACATTCGAGATGTTTGCAAAGAAAATAGGGGAGTCTCTCGACTATTATAAAACTGAAGACAATATCAAATTGGCAGTCTGGGCATTTGCAAACGATAGGGAATTCCACTGGACCTGCGCGAGAAAATTGGCCGCAGTCAATTTTTAAGGTAAAAGGAACAAGGTAAAAGGGAAAAGTACGTCGTCGTTCCTTGTCCCTTTCTCCTTTTACCTTTCTCCTTGCTCCTCGTCCTCCGGCAACGTCGTATAAATATTTTTGATATCTTCGTTGTTTTCGAGATCCTCGAGTAAGTTGTCGAGTTTTTCGGCATCTTTCTCCTCTATATCCATTGGGGAATTGGCCTTCCACCCTTCGTGTGTTTTTGTGAATGCCCAAGTGGCGGAGCCTTGACCACCGAGTGATCCGCCGTGACTGGTCAAGATATGTTTTATTTGCGAAGTGGTGCGATTTGAGTTGTCGGTAACGCCTTCGACGATTATTGCGATGCCCCCCGGACCAAAGGCTTCGTAGACTACCTCTTGATCGTTTCCAGAATCACCGCCGGCACCTTTCAAAATAGCGCGGTCGATATTCTCGCTCGGCATATTGTCTTTTTTGGCTCGTTCGACTGCTGCGCGCACGACGGCCGAATTTTTGTCTCCCTTGGCCTGCTTTGAGGCCATTGTGATGAGACGAGCATGCAACGAGAAAAGCTTGGACTTTTTTGCATCGCTCGCGCCCTTTACGTGCTTTAGTTTTGCCCACTTGGAGTGACCGGACATGTTGTTCAGTATTAAGGGATTAGAATTATGAATTAAGAAAAAGAGACGGGACGGGCGACGACTATGACCTTAATTAAAGACCTGTGGAGGGTGGGTGTCAATGAGCGCTCGGGCTGGTGGTTCATCCACTGGCCCTGTATTTTTTTTATACAGTGTATATATTTGTGGACTAAAAATTGTTTACATACGATAATGTGGTCAAGCTAATATTTTTTTGTATGGCAAATAAAAAGAAGGGAAGTGCTTCGCTCGAACCAAAGGTTACAATTTTAGTTTTGTTTATATTCGCGGTGGGAGTTCTCCTTGGGTACAACATTCCAAGGGATAGTGTTTATTTCGATGACCCAAATGATGTTGCGGCAGTTGCGACTGCTGTACCCGTACGTTCCGTGGACTCAATTGTCCTTACAAAAGATCTCGCCGGAAAGATACTAATTACTGAAAAGGACAAATTCGCGGTAGGTGACAAGATTTATGTTGGAGTCAAGATAAAAGACAATAGATCGTCGAGTTGGAAAGGGACGCTATCTATAAAGGCAAACAGTAATCGTGTTGATGATATTACTCTTCCCATGAAAACGATCGGAGGTGTGATTAATTTGTATATGTCGCAGGCTCCAGTCACTCTTGTTTCTGGAGAAAATATCATAGAAGCCGTTGTTGGGAGTAGTGTTCTCAAAAGAGTTATCGTTGTCTCTGGAGATCCGAAGTCGTATGTCGTTGAGTTTTCTCAGACTAGTACTATTAATTTTCCAAGCATTGGTGGCGTTATGAGTTATTACCCTATCTGGAAAAACATAGGCAACAAGTCTTGGAGTAAGAATATTAAACCGGTTTATAGAATATACAGAACAGTCGAAGAGGCAAGCGCTGATCCTTCGAATGTCGGTCAGCCGGTTGCACAAGGGCTTGGTGTTTTTGTGGGAAGAGCCGCCAATGGGGAAATCGTCCCACAACAGCTTGCTGGAATTAATTTTCAATTGGATATCACCAATGCCAAGGGCATGAGATTGTCATCTGGCACATATTATGTGCAGTGGTCCCTCATGAAACCAAATGATGGCAGTTTCATTTATACAACTCAAGGTGATCGTGTTGTTCCCAGAGTCGTTGCGCTTTCGCTGACAAACAAATCTCCCGTGGAAGCGCCTCTTGTTAGTAAGACTGGTTACACAAAAATGATTGTGGGTGAAGAAAAACAAGCAAAGGTTTTGTTACAAAGTGATTTTTCATTCTTCTGCAATCCCAAGGGTGAAATAACCGATTACTACAGGGGGGTAAATAGTGGGCCCGCTGTCGGTGAAAGAGCTTGGTCTTGTGATGCACAGTCTGAGCTTCGAAATATGAAGTTTTCGTTTGCCACAAACGCGGGCACTTCTCTCATTGTACCCTTTAAATTGTACCGACCAACTGTCGTTGGTTATGATAAGCCGACGTCACCGGTGTCCATATCAGCTGTTCTAACGAAAACAAATACCGATGGTACAGAAGCAGCGGTGACAGATCCGTCGCTTGCCCAAAATGTGACATCTGTCGTGCCCCTTCCAAGAGGTGGTGATGGTGCATTTATTGTTCTCTCGACATCGAGCACTCCAAAGGGTATATACAACCTAAAGCTCTCCACGCCAGAGAATCAGGGGATGGGTTACGCGATTACGATCAAATAGTTAAAGCAAAGATTGTTGGGAGCTCACGGGCACGACTTTTCCGAAGTGTTCGTAGGCTTTTGGCATGGCACAACGGCCTCTTGGTGTGCGCTCAATGAGTCCGAGCTGCATAAGATATGGTTCATGGACATCCTCGATGGTGGCTTCTTCTTCGGAAAGTGCGGCGGCGAGAGTCGAGACTCCGACGGGGCCACCGTTAAATTTTTCGATAAGAACACGAAGAAGTGCTTGGTCGGAAAGATTGAGTCCAAGTGAATCAACTCCGAGCATCGCGAGAGCTTCCATTACAAGTGCTCCGTCGAGCGGACGCTTTTCTATTTGCGCGAAGTCGCGACAGCGTTTGAGCAAAAAGTTCGCCATGCGCGGGGTGGCACGAGAACGACTGGCGATTGTTTGGATTCCGTCCTTCTCGACTTCGATATTTAGAAGTTTTGCAGAGCGCTCGATGATGCGGGCGATTTCCGGCTCGCTGTAGTACTCAAGTCGAAATGTCCCACCGGAAAAACGAGAGCGAAGCGGGGAAGAGAGGAGAGCGATGCGTGTGGTCGCGGCAATGAGAGTGAATGGTGGAAGAGCGAGCTCTATCGTGCGAGCTGATGGACCCTTGCCAATGATGATATGAAGCACACCGGACTCCATTGCAGGGTAGAGGACTTCTTCGATTAGTTTTGAAAGACGATGGATCTCGTCGATGAAAAGAATGTCGCCTTTTTCGAGATTTGTGAGAATAGAAGCGAGGTCGCCGACTTTTTCAATCGCTGGGCCTGATGTCGTCTTCATAGAAACACCCAATTCCTTGGCTATAAGATGGGCGATTGTAGTTTTGCCGAGCCCCGGAGGGCCATAAAAGAGAATGTGCTCTGGGGGCTGTTCGCGCTCTTTTGCGGCACCCAAAAGTATGTGCAAATTGCGCTTTATCGGCTCTTGACCAACGTATTCAGCCCATTTTTCCGGACGCAGTGTCGAATCGAGAAAACGACCCTCGTCCTTGCTTTCACCCCCTTGTTTACCGCTTAAATTTGGAGTAGTGCTTGACATATTTGATGCACCGTGCTAGAGTCTACAGCACGAATTTACATTGACATTTTAGCACACAGGAGACGAATGTCTCCTGTGTGCGGTAACTAGTAACTAGCAAACAGTAACTAGAACAACGTCGTTAATGTCCGTTCCTTTTTGCATTTTGCTTTTTGCCGCATTTTGAACGCACGGATCTCTAAGTAATAGACCTTTTTATGGTTTTTTGTGGAGGACGCCTTGGTACCGCTCGTCGGAGAGCTGAGACTATCCTTTGTAAAAAACTGGGAGGTCACCACTGTTACTTAGAGATCTGTGAGCTCAATATTCTTCAGTAACTAGGAACTTGTAACTAGTAACTAGGGAAAAGTTTTTTTGTCGTCCTTTCTCCTTTTACCTTTCTCCTTTCTCCTCGACATCGATCGCGTCTTTTGCGAATGGAACCATTGCTACTACGCGTTCCAATTCCGGTATCGTTGTGATGCCACGCAAAAGTTTCAAAATACCATCCTCCACCATGTTGGGAATACCCTGCGGTCGTGCTGTCTTTGCGATCTCGCGTTCGCTCGGATTCATCGGGATCAGTTCCTCAATCTTTTTGTCCATAAAGATGGCTTCACAAATAGCGATACGACCCTTGAATCCTGTGTGATTGCACTCACTGCACCCGACACCATCGAAAATCATTTCACGGTCTTTGGGGATCTCGATCCCCGGGATATCCAAGTTCGCCACAATCGCTTCGATTGTGTTTTTTTCTGCGTCCGTTCGTTGTCTTTTTATCTTGCATTTCTCACAGAGTCGGCGGACGAGACGTTGAGCGATCGAGACGTTCATTGCTGAGCTAATGATCTTTGGATTTACACCGAGGTCGATGAGGCGGGGAATCGCGCCAGCAGCGTTGTTGGTGTGAAGCGTCGAGAACACAAGGTGACCCGTGAGCGAGGCTTGGATCGCCGTATTGGCTGTCTCGCCGTCTCGGATTTCACCGACCATCATGATGTCTGGGTCTTGGCGCAGTGCACTTCTCAATCCTTCCAAGAAAGTGAAGCCTTTTTCGTCTTGGACGTTCGTCTGGGTGATACCCTTCATGTGATATTCTATAGGGTCTTCGATTGTGATTATTTTCACCCCCGGGACGTTGGCTTTGCCCAAAAAGGCATACAGTGTAGTCGTTTTACCGGAACCAGTTGGACCGGTCACGAGAATCATTCCGTTCGGCTTTGCAATTTCTTGTTCGAAACGTGTCTTTAGAAGTGGCTCAATACCGAGTTCTTCTAGACTTGTGCGAATTGTTTCCGGATCGAGGAGACGCATGACGATGGTCTCGCCATATGGCCCCGGAAGAACGGAAGTACGGACTTCGATTTCTCTTCCGGCTACGACGATAGAATATCGGCCGTCTTGCGGGGTTTCCCTGACATTTAGCTTGAGCGCAGAAATGAGTTTGATACGAGAGACGATCAAGTGGTAACTGCTCGGCGCCAATTCGGCAACATTTTGCAAAACACCGTCGATGCGCAAACGCAGGCGCGTGTTGTCTTGGGCTGGTTCAAAGTGAACATCGGATGCGCCGATTGCGATTGCTCCGGCGAGGATCACTTCGAGGACCCGAGATGTGCCGTGACCAACACTTCCTTTTAGTGTATTTTCGATCATCTCTTTTACGCCCTGCACGTCGCGAAGTTTTTGTACCAATTCTTCGAGTTCTGTAGAAACAATGTCGATCATGCCCGCCTTTGTTTCTGTCGCACGAGATACTTCCTTGTAGAGTGCCCAAGCTCGCTCGAGAGACACCTTGGAAACCATGAACAATTCTGGTTTGTAACCCTTGCGCACAAGTCCGTCGACGATCGATGGAACCATATCGCTCTTTGGAGAGAGAACGGCTACGGAAATAAGCTTACCGGTGAGACGGAAAGCGGCCGTGTTGGTTTCTCTTGCCTGCGCCTCGTCGATCTGGCGAAGTGCGTCTGTGTTGATGGCAACGGTTGTAAGATCGAGATATGGAATGTTGTAGCGACCAGCCAAAAGCTTGGCGAGCTCTTCAGCTTCGCGCTTTTTCATCTCGTCGATTTGGAGCTCTTGGATTTTTGGGTCAGGAAGGGACATGATTCTGAGGTGAAAGGTGAAAGGTGAAAGGTGAAAGGTGAAAGGTGAAAGGTGAAAGGTGAAAGGTGAAAGGTGAAAGGTCGTC
>Ga0172379_10007779_pt1 | contig 13769 bp, 12 predicted proteins | sample GrowelOW334metaG_FD_119756 | JGI IMG/M metagenome (GOLD analysis project Ga0172379, IMG submission 119756) | Groundwater microbial communities from an aquifer near a municipal landfill in Southern Ontario, Canada - Groundwater well OW334 metaG | ecosystem: Environmental > Aquatic > Deep... | reverse complement strand
CAGTCTGCCACATGCTCTTTTCCCATTTCGCTCAGACAGCGACTGCTCAACAACTCCCTGATCTTGTCGAAGCCAATTTTATTTTCAAAGTTTTCCGGATAAATATTCATTTGATAATAATTCGATTTTCATTTGCCAAATGGAATAGCCATGAGGTAATTATCATCTCGATTGGTGATTGAAAAATCATGGCTATTTCATCAGATGGTTTGATTTCGCAGTAAAAGTAGCAAGAAATCAGAAGGAGTACAATTCATTGGTTCGCACCTGGCGTTAAAAAATGAAGTGGCCATCGAATGCCGGTGAGCTAAAACCATTCTCTTTTGAAAAGTTATTTTTGATTAACTTTGTTTCAAATTAAACAAAAGCATGGTCAGACTCATTTGCAAGTTGTTGTTGCGCATTATGGGATTTAAAGCGATTGGCGGCATCATTCCGGAGCCCAAAGCCATTGTGCTAGGGGTACCTCATACCTCCAACTGGGACTTTATCATCTCTTTTATTTATTATAGGGCTGTTGGCGGAAGATCCAATACCATGGTTAAAAAGGAGTTTTTCTTCTGGCCCCTGGGTTATTTCGTTCGCTGGATGGGAGGAATTCCTGTCGACCGCTCGAAGGGAGCTAGTCTTGTCATGCAAATTATTTCTGAGTTTGAAAAGCGCGAGGTGATGCACCTGGCCATCGCGCCCGAAGGAACCCGCAAGCCGGTTGCCAAATGGAAAGGTGGGTTTCATACCATCGCCCGTACTGTAAATATTCCGGTTTACCTGGCATTTTTCGACTGGGGACGCAAACGGATCGGATATACCGATAAGATTGAGTTGACAGACGATCTTCAGGCTGATTTGAAACGCATCAGACAGTGGTACAAAGACCATGGCATCATTGGAAAAAATCCCGAAGGGATGAATTATGGCGACGATTTGGATTAACTTCAGAAAGTAATAACATTCACTCATGGATCTGCTTAGGATTTCGTTGGTTCAATTTGATGTAGTTTGGGAAAGTCCGGTTTCAAACAGAATGAAACTGGATCAATTGCTTGAGCCGCTATCCGGTCAAACAGATTTGATTCTCCTTCCGGAGATGTTTACAACAGGCTTTTCGATGAATGCCAGTGATTTGGCCGAATCCATGGAGGGAGAAAGTGTCAGCTGGATGCTTTCGTGGGCAAAAAAGTGCCACTCGGCTATCGCCGGAAGTTTGATTATCAAAGAGAACGATCAATTGTTTAACCGGTTACTTTTTGTGATGCCATCCGGACAGATAGAGTGCTATGACAAAAAGCACCTGTTTTCGATGGGTGACGAACACCACTATTTTGACTGTGGAAACAAAAAAGTGGTTGTCAAGTATGAAGGATGGAGAATCGCCCTCTTCGTCTGTTATGATCTTCGTTTTCCGGTTTGGTGCCGCTCAATCAAAGATGCCGACCTGATCCTGTTTACTGCCAATTGGCCGGAAAAGAGAAATTTGGTTTGGCAAACATTGACGAAGGCCAGAGCCATTGAAAATCAGCTTTATGTAGCCTGTATCAATCGTACAGGTATTGACGGGATGGGTATAATTTATGCTGGTGAAAGTACGGTAATAGACGCAAAAGGGATAATTGTCTGCGATTTGGCAAACGGATCTGATGTGTCGGCTACCTGCACCCTGTCACTGAAAGAGTTAAACAGGTTCAGGGAAAAGTTTCCAGTTGCCAGGGATGAAGATACTTATCAAATAGTAGGCTGACCTATGCTTCAAATTTGTTCCAAAGTACTGTCTGATCCAACGTTTTCCTTTTCTTTTCGGGTCCTGTTTCAGAGCTGGGATAGCCGATCGGAATCATGGCAATAGGCTCAAAATTAGCGGGAAGATCAAAGATTTCCGCTAATTTTTCCGCATTGAAGTGGCAGATCCAACAAGTTCCCAAACCAATTTCGGTGGCAGCCAGCATCAGATGGTCAATGGCAATGGCTACATCAATATCGGTATAATCTTTGTCGTCGGTAGGTCGGTGCCATCCCTTGTCATGATCACCAATGGCGACAATACAAGCTGGTGCTGATGTAAACCATTCGCGGTGATAACAGCAGTGAAGTTTGGCAAGTAGCTCAGGGTCAGTCACAACAACAAATTTCCATGGCTGAAAATTTACAGCAGATGGTGCAAGCAGGGCGGCCCCGAGCACTTTCAAAAGTAGCTCACGATCAACAGGCGTTGATTGATAGCTTCTGACTGAATATCTCCTTTGGGCAAGATCTTTGAAATCCATATGTTTTATTCGGTTTTTGCGTTCACAAATTTATAAAAGTTTATGAATTCCAGCCAATGATTGTAAAGCAACTGACTGATGCATTTCCATTCCGGAAAACCACCTTTTAAACAGAGACAAAGATCAATAAATTTTCAGTTTTAAATATGTACTTTTGCAGTCCGTAATTTTTCAGTTTTTAGCGTAAATAATATCGAACAAAAATGATCTCAGTTTCAAATCTTTCCATCCAATTTGGCAAAAAACCACTTTTCCAGGATGTGAGCTTAAAATTCTTTCCCGGAAACTGCTACGGGGTAATTGGCGCCAACGGTGCCGGGAAATCGACCCTGCTCAAAATTATTGCAGGCGATCTTGCATCGACAAAAGGTGAAGTTCTGCTTGGTTCCGGCGAACGTCTCTCGGTATTGAAACAGGATCACTACGGCTATGAGGAACACACGGTGATTGATGCCGTAATGATGGGTTTTGAGGAGCTGTGGCGCATTCTCAACGAGAAAAATGTTCTTTATGCGAAGTCTGATTTCACAGAGGCTGATGGATTAAGGGCTGCAGAGCTGGAGGAGAGATTTGCTGAAATTGATGGTTGGAATGCGGAGAGTGATGCAGCAGCCCTTTTGAGCGGTCTTGGAATCAAGGAAGAGTACCATCATCGATTGATGAAAGAGCTTAGCGGAAAAGAGAAGGTTCGTGTTTTGCTGGCACAGGCCCTTTTCGGAAAGCCTGATAACCTGTTGCTCGATGAGCCAACCAATGACCTTGACCTTGAAACTGTGATGTGGCTTGAGAATTATCTTGCCAACTATGACAATACCGTACTGATAGTTTCCCACGACAGGCACTTCCTTGATTCTGTCTGTACCCATACGGTGGACATTGATTTTGGAAAAGTACAGCTTTTTGCCGGGAATTATAGCTTCTGGTACCAATCCAGTCAGCTGGCACTTCGTCAGCAACAGGCCCAAAATAAAAAGGCTGATGAAAAACGGAAAGAGTTGATGGAGTTTATCTCCCGGTTCAGCGCCAACGTTGCCAAGTCGAAACAAACTACCAGTCGTAAGAAGATGCTGGAAAAGCTCAATGTAGACGAAATTCAACCTTCTACGAGAAAATATCCGGGTATCATCTTCCTTCCTGACCGCGAAACAGGAAACAAGATTTTGGAAATCAAAGGATTATCGAAGAGTATTAATGGAGAAGTCCTGTTCAGGGATCTGGAGTTTAATGTGGAAAAAGATGATAAGATTGTCTTCTTATCCAAAGATCCAAGAGCCATGACGGCATTTTTCGAGATCATCAATGGTTTCGATCAGCCCGATTCAGGTACCTATCACTGGGGCCAGACCATTACGCATTCCTATTTGCCCCTTGATCACTCCAACTTTTTCACAAGCGACTTAAGCCTGGTGGATTGGCTGATGCAATTTTCAGACGATTCAAGCGAAATCTATCTGCGTGGTTATCTTGGTAAAATGCTATTCTCCGGTGAAGAGGTCTATAAAAAGACGCGTGTGCTTTCTGGTGGTGAGAAGATGAGGTGCATGATTTCGAGAATGATGTTGAAAAATGCCAATGTTCTGATCTTTGATAATCCGACCAACCATCTTGATCTTGAATCGATTCAGGCATTTAATAACAATCTGATTACATTTAAGGGAAACATTCTGATGGCCTCACACGACCACGAGTTTATACAGACAGTAGCTAACAGGGTCATTGAACTGACGCCCAATGGAATCATCGACAAAATTACTGAGTATGACGACTATATCTCCAACGATGAGTTGAAGGAGAGAAGAAAGCTAATGTATCAATAATAATATATAGAAACTTGGTATCATAACAATATTTTCCCATCTTTGTTGACCGACCTTCAAAAGTTATCGTTCCTTTTTGACCGTTCATAACCTTAACCCTTAATCGTTATGCTATCAGTTGTTGTTATCGATGATGAATTATTAGCGCTGAATCTCTTATCTTATCTGCTTGATAATTTTACCTCCGTACAGCTAAAAGTTGTTGGGAAAGCCATGAATCTGACCGATGGTATCGAATTGATCAAACGTACAAGTCCGGATTTGGTCTTTCTTGACATTGAAATGCCTGACGGTAACGGGATGGAGATTTTTGACCACCAGTTTTCCCAAAAAACAAAAATTGTGCTTGTTACCGGGCACGATCATTATGCCATAGACGCCATCAACAAATCAGTAGCCGGCTATCTTTTGAAACCAGTTAATTTTATTGACTTACAGAATGTTGTAAAGAAAGTTGAGAAGATGATCCGGTTGGAGCAGCAACAGCTTGAGTTGGAAGACCGGATCAACATTTTGGGTACCGCAGAGGTGCCGGGTAAGAATCTGATATTTGATGTGGATAGTGGTTTTGTCATGGAAAATACCAGAAATATTGAATATATTATCGCAGATCAGTCCTACGCTACGATTTTTACTCATGCCAAAAGGGAGTTTGTCGTATCAAAATCCTTGAAGGAGCTGGAATCCTATTTGCCAAAAAATCAATTTTACAGGACCCATAAATCCTACCTTGTCAATATCTACTACATCCGCAAATTTGTTAAGTCGGGAGAAAGTTTCGTTCTTCTGAAAAGCGGAACGAAAATACCGGTATCTGTTAGGAAGACATCCGTCATTTTTAATGAAATTAAACAGATGCTTGCCCACGAATCATCCGCCGAGTGAATTGGAAGTGTTACCGTTGATGGTATATAAGCCAGGTTTGGTTGATCGTTTTCCTATATTTGTATAGAAAGTAATGGAATTTTGCATATTTATTCGTAAATTTGCACCGTACTTTTTTGATATAGCGAGAATGTGTGAACTATGTAAGAAATTATGATAGTTATGTAACAATTCTACTGCAAAATTGGGTCAATTTTGTTCAGGTATGGATTATTAGAAGCGGCAATTATAAAATTTAAAAAAAGCAAAAATGAGAAAAGTTATTTATTTGTTACTTATTGGTGTTGTAATTAGTACAACCAGTTGTAATCGTAAGGAGATTGAAAGACTTAAGGCTAAAAATGACAGCCTGATGATGGCTGGAAGTTCAAAAGATGCCAACCTAGTTGAATTTGTTGATGCGTTCAATTCGATTCAATCAAATCTTGATTCGATCAAACAAAAGGAGCAGATTATCGACAAGACTGCCAAAGGCGGATTTGAAGTGAAAGGTGACCGCAAAGAGCAAATTCAGAGCGATATCAATTACATCTACTCTTTGCTACAGAAAAACAGGCTTTTGGTTGCTGATCTTACAGCAAAACTGAGGAAATCTGGCAAGCATGTTGCTGAACTTGAACTAATGATCAAAAACCTTAACAATCAAATTACTGAAAAGGACGGACAGATTGCAAGTTTGAAAGAGGAACTCAGCAAAATGAATATCAAGGTTGAAAATCTGAATACAGAGGTTACCAATTTGAATACCAACGTTTCCAATCTAAGCAACGAAAACAAGGACAAACAACAGGTGATTGAGGAGAAAACAGCAGAGTTAAATACAGCCTATTTCGTCATTGGTACTGTCAAAGAACTTAAAGACAAGGGTATCGTCAAAAAAGAGGGTTTCCTTGGAACTGCGAAAGATGTAAACAGCAATATCGACAAGTCTTTGATGACTAAAGTTGACATTACCAAAGTTACCTCTATTCCAATCATGAAGAAGAAAGCAACTGTGATCAGTACTCATCCTGCCAGTTCATTCAAAATTGAAGGTGAGAAATCAGCCGACAATCTGGTTATTCTTAACCAGGCAGAGTTCTGGAGCCTGTCAAAAGTTTTGGTGATCAGCGTTAAATAACGATCCAACAGATATAAAAAAAAGCCGGTTTTTCCGGCTTTTTTTTATTGTTTGAATTCTGCTTTGCAGTAATTTATGCCAAGTATTTCGTAAAATTTAGTAAGCCTGATCAGGCGATTCTTGAAATTTTCGAAATCTTTAGGTCCTTTGGGCGACCAAACTACTTCTGCCAATGCAGCCGCACGCGGATAAACCATGTATTCGACCTGCTGAGGCGTTTTCATGTACTCGGTCCAAACATTTCCCTGGGCGCCCATCACATATTTGGATTCCTCTTCAGTAAGAGAGGCAGGTACAGGTTCATAACTGTAAACTTTCTTAAGAGACAGAAATCCGCCGATTGCCAGTGGTTCGTTTTTTGGATCTGCCTGGTAGTGATCAAAATAGCAGTATGTACCAGGTGTCATTACCACGAAATGATGCTCTTTGGCAGCAGCAATTCCCCCTTTCTCTCCTCTCCATGACATTACAGCGGCATTGGGAGCCAGACCACCTTCAAGGATTTCATCCCAACCGATCAATTTTTTACCGTTTTCATTTAGGAATTTTTCCATCCGCTGAACGAAGAAGCTTTGTAGTTCATTCTCTGATCTAAGTCCTTCCGCCTTCATTCTTTCTTGACACAATGGACATTTTTGCCAGCGTGTTTTGGGACATTCATCACCGCCAATGTGAAAATATTCACCCGGGAATAGTGGAATAACCTCCTTTAAAACATTCATCAGAAAAGTATCTGTCTTCGCATTGCCGACACAATAAACATCGTCAAATACACCCCAGGTGGTCCCAACTTCGTAAGGTCCTCCGGTACATCCCAATTCGGGGTATGCGGCCAAAGCAGCCAAAGCATGCCCGGGCATTTCAATTTCAGGAACAACAGTGATAAAACGATCAGAGGCATAGGCCACAATCTCCTTGATTTCATCCTGTGTGTAAAATCCGCCGACAGGGGTGCCGTCATAGACCTTATTTCCATAATGTCCAACCAGTGTCTCTTTCCGGATAGATCCCACTTCGGTCAGCTTCGGGTACTTTTTGATTTCAATTCTCCAGCCCTGGTCTTCGGTCAGATGCCAGTGAAAAGTATTAAACTTATGCATTGCCATGTAATCCAGATACTTCAAAATAAACTCCTTTGGCATAAAATGGCGACCAACATCCAGGTGCAAACCCCTCCAGGCAAACCGGGGCGTATCCCTGATTTCGATAGCCGGAACTACTACTTCCGATAATTTTTGTTTGATGGGTGGCATCAGTTGAAGGAGTGTTTGAATGCCATAGAACAGGCCGTTTGGAGAGGGCGATTCCAGCATGATCCCTTTTGATGAAACTACCAGGTTATAGGCCTCTTTCGAGATGGAGAGACCTGTATTTAATTTTATGAAAATGGTTTTCTTTTCGGAAGCTCCTGAAAAAGTCACCTTGCTTTCGATTTGGTAAAAATCTTCCAAATGACTTGTCAGGTAAGATGTCACTTTTTGCATCTCCTTATTTTCACTGTTGATCAGAATCTTTGTCTGGGATCCAATGGAAAAAGTTCCCTCCATGTTGGTCAGCGAGGCTGGCATAGGTATAATATGAACGTCAGGCCTCCTAATCTCAGTCTGGCATGACCAGAATCCGATGCTAAGAAGAGAGATAATCGCAAGGCTAAAATATTTTTTCATGTGTATATAGTTTGTTTTTTAATTGCCACATGGAATACCCAGATATTCATTTTCGGTTGGTGTAAATATTTCCTCATGGGTATTTCATGGTAAAAACATTTATATTTTACACGCAAAGCTACACAAATACTGTTTTCCAAAAATCAATTTTTACTGAATGATATTTAGAAACTATTTAAATTTAATTTCTAAAACCCGTTGGAAGTATCTTTGGGTAAAATACAATTGAAATGTTGGATGTCTCGTGCCGTCCGGGCAACGTCATTAAGTTAAGAATAATTTGTGCAACTTCAACAGATTGCTTCCCGCTCGTGCCTCACGGTCGCAATGACGGATCTTTTTTTTGGAGGTGAGGGTTGAGAGAAGGAGGCGGGCTGCAATTCTGCTATTACCGACAACTGATGTCCCGTCTCCTTCTCTCCACCCTCACAAAATCAACAGCACACCGTCATTGTAAGGAGGCACGACGAAGCAATCTGCTGATAATAAGCAAAATAAACAATAGGCCGAATCATCAAATATTCATAATCTTCAGCATCGCACAATCCATTTATGACAGTTTTGAAAAATCTGTCATTGGTAGGAGACAAGACGAAGTAATCTGTTTATATACAGATAGATACATAATAATTATGTTGTGACAATATTGGATAATAGACCGTCGCACAATGTCAATTATGACCGAAAAAATGGAAATCCCTGTGGTTTTAATCTAATAAATCAGTCAATAGTTATTTTACTGTGAATAAATTAGATAACATAGGGACTAAGTTTTATCCGAAGCATTGTAATTTTTTTTAAAAAATTATTTAGAATGATTCAAAAACATTTGGAATTGTAAATTGGAGTGTTTATGTTTGCAATCAGAAAAAAATATTCGCGCAAGATGATTGGATTGATTTACACCGATGTTCCAAATGTTACAAAGACCCAACAGCCATGTTGTGTTTTTATTGGCATTATCTCCTCTATGCGCACCATGTCTATGTCTATGCAATAGCCTTCTCTCGGGCTTTTTTTCCTGTTTGAAGGCTTTCCAATCCCCGTCTGAAAAGACAAAATACAGCAAGTTTTACATCTTAATTTTATACAATGCAAAAAATTGTAGTGAAATTCGGTGGATCAAATCTTAGAAGCAACGAAGAGATTCGCCGTATCGTTCAAGTAGTAAAAAACTACAATCAACCATTGATTGTTGTTGTTTCAGCCTTTTATGGCGTGACCAATTTTCTGGTCGATGCACTGGAAAAAGCCCGTCACGATGAAGAAGTGGCTGCAAAGAGCGTTCAATACCTCTACGACCTTAAAATAGATTCTTTGAACTATTTCATTCAGGATACAGAACTACTGTCAAGTACCATAAAATTGATTCAGGACCAGTTGGATGAACTAAAAAATTATCTGATAGGAATTGCGCTGACCGGTGATGCTTCAAATGCACTGGAAGACCATGTTCTTTCGTATGGCGAGAGATTGTCAGCAATTTTCCTTAACGGGATTCTTAACTCCCAGGATCTGGAATCAAGAGTCGCGTTTCCTGAAACCATCGGATTGATTACAGATGGTGAATTTGGGAATGCAACTGCTGATTTTCACCTCTCAACAGGTAGGGTAAGGGTGTCGCTGAGTGAAGAGGTGATCTTTGTTGTGCCTGGTTTTTACGGGGTCTCGCAAGACCAGAAAACCACTTTGTTCGGCAGGGGAGGCAGCGATTATGCCGCGGCAGCCCTGGCCAGATGCGTGGGAGCCTCCTCTCTGGATATATGGAAGGATGTAAATGGTTTTCTCAGTTCAGATCCTAAACTGGTAAGTAATCCGGTTCTGATCGAAAAACTGTCGTACAACGAGGCCGCGGAGCTTGCCTATTTTGGAGCAAAAATTTTGCACCCCAGAACGGTTGAACCCCTAATCGATCCCCATATTGCCGTTCGTATCTTCAATATCTACGGAACGCTCGATGTTGCAAAACCCCTGACCATTATCAGCCATGAAAAATCAGTTTTGATCGGAGTGATCAAGAGTGTGACTTACAGTGATGATTTTGGATTGCTCAAATTGAAGGGGCCCGGGGTAGGGCTCAGGCCCGGTATTTTGGCCAAGGTTACCACAGCGCTTCACCTGGCGGGGATCAACATCAGTTCTGTTTTGACCTCGCAGATTTCAATCAACATTCTTCTTGCTAAAAAAGATTTGCAAAATGCCTTTGTCGTTGTGAGCGCTATCGAACTCTCTGCGGTCGGTAAACTGCAAATAGAAGATGATATCGCTATTGTGGCTGCTGTCGGTCATGGTATTACAGATAATTATGGTATCGCGGCGAGAATATTTACTGCCCTGGCCGCCGAAAGTATCAATGTGGTGATGAGTTGTTCAGGAGCCTCACCCATTGTTAGCTATTATCTGGTACAATTGTCTGACAGAACTGCCGCCGTTAAAGCAATACACCGTGAATTTTTTGAAAAGTAAAAACAAATATTTAAATCAATAATCAATTAAAAATCAATTACCATGAGTACTCAAAAGCAAAAATTCGAAACGCTGCAGGTTCATGCAGGCCACACGCCTGATCAGGACACTCTTTCAAGAGCTGTTCCAATTTATCAGACCACTTCCTATGTTTTCAATGACTCCGAACATGCCGCCAATCTTTTTGGTCTGAAGGAATTTGGCAACATCTACACCCGGTTGATGAACCCTACGACCGATGTCTTCGAAAAAAGAATAGCTGCCCTGGAAGGGGGAGTTGCAGCACTGGCTGTAAGTTCAGGACATGCTGCGCAATTCATTGCCATTACCAATATTGCCGGCGCAGGTGACAATTTTGTCACATCACCATACCTTTATGGTGGCTCACACAACCAGTTCAAAGTTACCTTTAAGAAAATTGGTATTCAAGCCAGATTTGCTGATGATCTGAATCCGGCAAATTTTGAAAAACTAATAGATGGCAAGACCAAAGCCATTTATCTTGAAACCATTGGTAATCCCAGTTTTAATATACCCGATTTTGAGAAATTTGCTGCACTGGCGAAAAAACATGACCTGCCACTGATAGTTGACAACACTTTTGGTTGCGGCGGTGCGCTCTTCCGTCCGCTGGAACATGGCGCCAATATTGTCGTTGAATCTGCCACCAAGTGGATTGGCGGTCATGGAACATCTCTTGGCGGGGTCATCGTGGATGGTGGCAATTATAATTGGGGAAATGGCAAGTATCCTGCATTCACAGAGCCTTCGGAAGGATACCATGGATTGATATTCTGGGATGTGTTTGGTTCGAATGGTCCTTTTGGAAATATCGCATTCATCATCAGGGCAAGAGTAGAAGGTCTTCGCGATTTTGGTCCGGCGATCTCTCCATTCAACTCCTTTCAATTGATCCAGGGATTGGAAACGCTCTCCTTAAGAGTTGAACGTCATGTTCAGAATACGGAGAAACTGGCTTTGTGGTTGCAAAATCATCCAAAAGTTGCAGCTGTGCTTTACCCTGGACTAAAATCTGACGAGAACCATGCACTTGCCAGCAAATATCTCAAAAAAGGCGCCGGTGCCGTGCTTTCATTTGTTCTGAAAGGAAGCAAAGAGAATGCCATACAGCTTGTGGGCAACCTAAAGCTGGTAAGCCATCTGGCCAATGTTGGCGATGTGCGTACCCTGATTATCCAGCCATCAGCAACAACTCATTCCCAATTAAGCGATAAGGAGCAACTACAAGCCGGAGTACTTCCTTCTCAACTGAGGGTTTCAGTGGGAATCGAACACATTGATGACATTATTGCCGATTTTGAACAAGCTTTGGCAAAGATTTAATCTATTTTTGAAACGTTGATATTTTAAAATTTTGAGTTATGCCTTTAAATCTACCGGATGGATTACCTGCCATCGATTTGTTGAGAGAAGAAAATATTTTTGTTATCGACCAGACGAGAGCCGAACACCAGGATATTCGTCCATTAAAGATTGTGATTCTTAATTTGATGCCTTTAAAGATTGCAACCGAAACAGATCTGCTTCGGTTGCTTTCAAACACTCCGCTTCAGATAGAGATTGACTTTCTTCAGATTGAAGGGCATACCTCAAAAAACACCTCCAGGGATCACCTGAAATCGTTTTATCAGACCTTCGATCAGATTAAAAAGAAGAAATTTGACGGAATGATCATCACTGGTGCACCCGTTGAACATCTTCCTTTTGAAGAGGTAGACTATTGGGATGAGATCCGCGAAATATTCGACTGGGCCCATCTGAATGTTACTTCAACTATGTTTATCTGCTGGGCTTCGCAGGCCGGACTCTACCACCATTATGGAATACCCAAATATCCTTTGGGAAAGAAGATATTTGGTGTATTTGATCATACTGTTACCGACAAGAAACTTCCGCTTTTCAGGGGTTTCGATGATCTTTACAGGGCGCCTCACTCCCGGCATACCGAACTGAAAGCGAAGGATTTCGCCTCCGTTCCGGGTGTTAAAATTCTTTCCGTGTCAGAACAGGCAGGTGTTTACATGGCCATCGCCGAAAATGGCAAGCAAATATTTGTCACCGGACATCCAGAATATTCCCTGAGGACTTTGGACAGAGAGTACAAACGCGATTTGGAAAAGGGCCTGTCCATTGAGATTCCAAAGAATTATTACCCGCACGACAATCCGGAATCAAGGCCAATTCTGAGCTGGAGATCCCATGCCAATCTGCTTTTTATGAACTGGCTCAATTACTATGTCTATCAGGAAACGCCTTATGATATTCAGGATATCAGCTGATTAAACGACACTGTTATCCGGAGTATTGCCGGGTACTTTACGCGCTATCATTTGATTTAACACTATTGTTTTAAAATTCCACCCTTTGCATTCGGAATTTACTTGCGTAGTTTTTGTCTGCGTTCCAATGCATATTTGGTAAGTTGCTTGTTGTAATCGCTTTTCTCTTTCTCTGATTTTAGATAGGCATTGTAGTACCGTAGCGCCTGGGATTTGTCTTTTGTTAGCCAGACATCATAGTTGTTGGCAATTTTGAACAGGATATCGACTTTGGTTGAATCCAGTTGATAGGCTTTTTTAAGAAATTCAATAGACTTTCCGTACGCTTTCTTTTCGGTGTAGATATTGCCCAATTGATTGTATATGTCTGACATATAAGAAGGTATCCCAATACTAGCGGCAAAATTCAGGTAGGCTAGGCTTTGATTGTTGTCTTTCAGATTCTTGTAGCAAAGCCCAATGAAAAGGCCGGCTACCGGATCATTTGGTACAAGCGTCAAACTCTTCTCGAGAAATTCGATCCCCTTTTTGAACTCCTTTTCATAATAATAGCTGATCCCAAGATTTTTGATTACACCAGGTAAGGAATCCCCTGTCGCAAGTAACTTTTCATATTGTTCAATGGCTTTTTTGTAGTTTCTTTTGGAATAATGCAGGTCTCCAAGTCTGTTGAAAAGAAGAGTCTCTTCCGGGAAGACCGATATTCCAAGTTCAAGTGTTTGAACTGCCTGATCATACAGATCCTGTCTTTGGTACAGTGAGGCAAGGTTGGTGTAATTATTCAGATCTGTTGGATTTTGAGGGATAACCCTGGTATATAGTTCAATAGCAAGGCTATCGTTTCCGGTTCGCATGGCAGAAAAGGCGAGTTGTTTGCTTACATAAACATTGCTGCTGTCGCGTTGGTAAACACCCAGAAGAATTAGAAAAGGATCCTGATAATTTCTTAGGTTGAAAAATGCCCTGGAGAGCCTGATCGCATTGACTGCGTTTAAAGTATCAAGATCAAATAGCTTTTTATAGTAGGGTAGGGCCTGACGGTAATTGCCGAGATTGTCATTTGCTTCGGCAAGTTCGCTGATAATGATTGTGTTGGTAGAGTCGAACTGGTAGGCTTTTTCAAAAGATTTCAAAGCTTTTGAATATTTATATTCTTTTTCCAGAATCATTCCCTGTTTCAGGTAAAGATTGGGGTCAGATTCACCCTTTAATAATAATGAATCAATTACTTGCAATTCTTTGCTGTTCTGATT
>Ga0172379_10007778_pt1 | contig 13770 bp, 4 predicted proteins | sample GrowelOW334metaG_FD_119756 | JGI IMG/M metagenome (GOLD analysis project Ga0172379, IMG submission 119756) | Groundwater microbial communities from an aquifer near a municipal landfill in Southern Ontario, Canada - Groundwater well OW334 metaG | ecosystem: Environmental > Aquatic > Deep... | reverse complement strand
CTTTTGCAGTTTATTTAGGATCAATTCCGGTTATGCTTTGCATAATCAGGAATTACAAATGAGAGTTTGATCCTAGCTCAGGATGAACGCTGGCGGCGTGGATAAGGCATGCAAGTCGAGCGATGTTATTTTTTTCCGCAAGGAAAATTTTAACAGAGCGGCGAACGGGTTAGTAACACGTAGGAACGTACCCGAAAGTCGGGCATAACTAGTCGAAAGACTGGCTAATTCTCGATAGTTCTCGTAAGAGTAAAGTAGCAATACGCTTTCGGAGCGGCCTGCGGGCTATCAGCTTGTTGGTGAGGTAACGGCTCACCAAGGCTACGACGGCTAGGGGGTGTTAGAGCATGGCCCCCAACATTGGGACTGAGACACGGCCCAGACTCCTACGGGAGGCAGCAGCCGAGAATATTCGACAATGGGCGAAAGCCTGATCGAGCGACGCCGCGTGTGGGAAGAAGGTCTGCGGATCGTAAACCACTTTTATCGGGGAAAAATTTTGATTGTACCCGTTGAATAAGGGGCTGCTAACTTCGTGCCAGCAGCAGCGGTAATACGAAGGCCCCGAGCGTTATCCGGAATTATTGGGCGTAAAGCGTGTGTAGGTGGTTGATATTGTCGAGGGTTAAAGACCGAGGCTTAACTTCGGGAATGCTCTCGAAACGTACCAACTAGAGTGTGTGAGAGGCGAGCGGAACTCACGGTGTAGGGGTGAAATCCGTTGATATCGTGGGGAACACCAAAGGCGAAGGCAGCTCGCTGGCGCACTACTGACACTGAGACACGAAAGCGTGGGGATCAAAAAGGATTAGATACCCTTGTAGTCCACGCTGTAAACTATGCTAACTAGCCATATGGAGTATCGACCCTCCATGTGGCGAAGCCAACGCGTTAAGTTAGCCGCCTGGGAAGTACGGCCGCAAGGCTAAAACTCAAAGGAATAGACGGGGACTCGCACAAGCGGTGGAGCGTCTGGTTCAATTCGACAGTAAGCGAGGCACCTCACCAGGGTTTGAAATGGCACTGAAAGCTCCGAGAAACCGGGGCTGTCTCACAAGGACAGTGTCACAGGTGCTGCATGGTTGTCGTCAGCTCGTGTCTTGAGATGTTCCGTTCAGTCGGGTAACGAGCGCAACCCCTGTTGTCTGTTATAAGTGTCAGACAAGACTGCCCTCGTAAGTGGGAGGAAGGTGGGGACGACGTCAAATCAGCATGGCCCTCTGATACCCTGGGCGACACAGGCGCTACAATGGCGTAGACAATGCGTTGCCAAGCCGCAAGGCGGAGCTAATCGTATCAAACTACGCCCTAGTTCGGATTGGGGTCTGCAACTCGACCCCATGAAGCTGGAATCGCTAGTAATCGCAAATCAGCCACGTTGCGGTGAATACGTTCTCGAGTCTTGTACTCACCGCCCGTCAAGTCAAGGAAGCCGGTAATACCCGAAGGACCACTTCGGTGGGACTAAGGTAGGATCGGTGACAGGGACTAAGTCGTAACAAGGCATGGGTAGCGGAAGCTGTCCATGGATCACTTTCTTTCTAGGAAATTTTTTTCTTAGGAGAGTCGGTTAATCCAACTTCGGTTGGAGCTAAGATGTTGATCGTCGTATCTTAAAGGACGATTACCTAGTCTCAAAAAGGTCATAATTGAGACTTCTAAATAAGCTGCAAAAGAATGAGTAGATTCTAGATTGTTGCTGATATTAAAAATACCCCTTCTCAAAGCTTGATAGTCGGGGTGTTTTTGTTTAGTATTATTTTAATGATATTATATGGGCGTGTAGATAGAGACTACGACTATTTGCGCGTTTAGCTCAGTGGTAGAGCGTTTCGTTGACATCGAAAAGGCCGCAGGTCCGATCCCTGCAACGCGCACATATAATAATTACGTAGCCGCGGTAGCTCAGTGGTAGAGCGCATCCCTGAAGAGGATGGCGTCGTCAGTTCGATTCTGACCCGCGGCACAAAATTTAAAAACGCGGGATTCGTATAGTGGTAGTACATCACCTTGCCAAGGTGGAGGCGCCAGTTCGATCCTGGTATCCCGCTCACAGTTGCCTCTGTAGTTCAACGGTTAGAACGGAGCACTCATAACGCTCAGAAGATGGTTCGACTCCATCCAGAGGCACAGGGTTGATTAAAGAAGAAATAAAATATAGTATTTCAAAACAATACGGACCGGTAGCTTAGCTGGTTTAAAGCGCCTCCCTGTCACGGAGGAGATCACGGGTTCGAATCCCGTTCGGTCCGCAAAATTTATCCGCGCGTAGCTCAGTTGGGTCAAAAGCAAACCGTTTTGCTTTTGACGGGCGATTACGAGCACGCGACAGCGAGCGCAGTACTATCGCTCGGGGAAGAGCAGAAAGGATAAAGAATATTTTACATAAGAAAGATTTTCCGCGCGTAGCTCAGTTGGTAGAGCAGTTGCCTCTTAAGCAAACGGTCGGAGGTTCGAGCCCTCCCGCGCGGACATTTCGTTGTTTAAATTTTTGGGTGTGTAGCTCAGCAGGCTTGGTTCCAAATGAAGGGCGTATAGCTCAGTGGTAGAGCGCGTCACTGATAATGACGAGGTCGAAGGTTCGATACCTTCTACGCCCACCATTTGGAACTTAGAGCGGACAGAAGACATATTATGTCTTCTGTCCTGATAATTACGAGGTCCCAGGTTCGACTCCCAGACGTCATAATATGACGTCTGCGCCCACATCGAAAAGGGACAAACGTACCCAACGGCACGTTTGTCGGTCCGATCCCTGCAACGCGCACATTATAGGTTTTTTAAAAAATGGTTCGAGTCCCAGACGTCATAACATGACGTTCATTCGCGCATATTCACTTTGACTCATACCGTTTTTTCATGTATTATATATATAGCGGGATAGAGAAATTGGTATCTCGTCAGGCTCATAACCTGAAGACTCCCGGTTCGAGTCCGGGTCCCGCAACTGACGAGCGAAGGCGAGGAAATACTGAGCATAGCAATGCGAACGTAGGAAGTACTGAGGCCAGCAGGCCGAATGTACTAACAAAGAAAAAGGCCTGCTTGTCGGGCTTTTTTCTTCACATGGCCTTGCCATAGGAACGAAGTGACCTTACGCGGCATGTATTTGAAAAATCAGCTTAATAATTACTATAATAAAGTAGATAATTGTATGGGCTTTGAAAATTTTGAAGGAAGAAATTTACCACATCAAGAAGTAGACGAAAAAAAACAAGAAGAATTAGATCAATCCTTACTTGGGAAGCTTGAAGTCCGTGAAATAACTATGGCTGATAGGCCAATTCAAAGAACTTTGTTTAGATTAAATATTATTGGTAGGCAGCACTTCCCAGAGGCTAATTTAAAAAGTGTAGATTCATGTTCTGGTCATGTTGATGAAAAAGGCTGTCTACAAGAAAGAACCGAAGAGTTTTTTCGAGAGCTTGACGCGAAAGTTTATTACTATCCTTCCTACACATTTGAAGCAAATGGTAGGAGAGAGTTGATACACAATATAAGAAACTTTTTTGGCAATATTTTCAAAACAGCAGTAGAAAACACAAATAGTACATTGGGGTATGAAGCGTTGGGCTATAGAGAGCATTCAGAACAAGTAGAAAAAAGCAGAAAACTATGGGAAATTTCATTTGAATTTGATCTAGATGAAAAGGGAAGAGATAATGCTTTCCTAGTTTTAAAAACATTTCATGGAAATGTTGAGAAAGAATTGGAGAAAGTTGACGGATCTCAAGAAAAAGTTACGTTAGATATTGAAGATTTTTTGCACCATTAATAAACTATATCTTGTTAGGTGAGAGTATCTTAAAACCACCCCTTTTCCGGGGTGTTTTTTGATGTGGAATTGAGCAGTTGACTGGCATCAGAATAAGTAATATACTGGATAACGTTATGATATTTAGAAAAAATCATCTTAAACATAGAAGCGGGTAAATAGTCGCGGCATTTTTGTCGGCAACGATCCCGCCTCGCGGGATTTTTTCATTAATACGCGGACTGACGCGGATCAAACGCGGATTTACGCGGACGTCATAACAAGTGCACATTAACAATTGAATAAGTAATATATGTAGGAAACGGCATCAACCAGCAATACCGCTTGCAGCGGTGAATTGCTGGATTAGAAATAATAAAAAGAATTACCTAAGTATAAAATGCGGTTTATAAGCACGGAATCGTCTTTGTGATTTCTGTGCTTTTGTGAACGTTAAGGGCAGTTGGTGGATGCCTTGACTCAAAAGGCCGATGAAGGACGTGGCGTAGCTGCGATAAGCCTCGGGGAGGTGCTGAGCAACCTTTGATCCGGGGATGTCCGAATGGGGAAACCCTTTCATTTCAAAAATGAAAGTCCTAGTGGTTGGTAACATTAGGAAGGGAACCTGCTGAAGTAAAACATTCTAGTAAGCAGAGGAAAAGAAACGTCAGACTATACAACTCATCTTTTAGCTGACTAACTTCTTAGGGAAACGTAACCTGAGGAGTTAGTACGCTAATTGAATGACTGTTTAGTTCATTCCCTTAGTAGCGGCGAGCGAAAAGGGAGCAGCTCAAACCCTTCAGTGCTTCGCACTGTTCGCGGAAGGTGCGGACTGTACGCGGATTTACGCGGAAGAGAAATTCTTCTGCGTTGTTCAGCGTTTAGTCAGCGTGGGTCTGCGTACACTGCGAAGCAGTGAGGGGTGTTGAAGGTTGGATTACGCACTTGTCCCGCACTTAATTTAAGTGCGGGATAAAGCAGAGACATAAAATTTTGTTAACTGAAAGACCCTGGAAAGGGCTACCAAAGAAGGTGATAGTCCTGTAAGTGAAAATTAAATTTTAGTCTTGATCCATACCTGAGTAATCCGAGGAACGACTACTTCGGATGAAACCGGGAGTACTATACTCCCAAAGCTAAATACCTTTTGAGATCGATAGTGAACTAGTACCGTGAGGGAAAGGTGAAAAGTAGCCCGAAAGGGCGGTGAAATAGTACCTGAAATCAACTGCCTACAAAGAATCGAAGCCCTTATCAATACTTTATTGTATTGATGGGTGACGGTGTGCCTCTTGGAGAATGAGCCAACGACTTTATGCGTATCGCTTACTTAAGTCCCGCGAGGGACGCAAGTATAGGGAAACCGAGTCTGAATAGGGCATTTGGAAAATAGAATGTGGAATGTATGTTATAGATTTATCTATTTCATACTGACTACATTCTACTTTCCATTCGTGGTGCGCATAAGACCCGAAGCCAGAGCGAGCTACCCATGGTCAGGATGAAAGCCCGAGAAATCGGGCCGGAGGTCCGTACTCACCGATAGAGCAACATCGGGGGATGAACTGTGGGTAGAAGTGAAAAGCTTATCGAGCCTGGTAATAGCTGGTTCTCTTCGAAATAGTTTTAGGACTAGCGCCTTGAGTTTAGCCGCGGGGGTAGAGCACTGAATGGGACAGGGTGGCGCAAGCTACTTGTTCCAAACAAACTCCGAATACCGCGGTGTTAATCAGGGTAGTTAGACTGTGGGGGCTAAGCTCCATAGTCGAGAGGAGAAGAATCCTGACCGCCATGTAAGGTCCCAAAGTTTAGGCTAAGTGGGAAAGGTTGTGTTTTTCCTTAGACAGGTGGGAGGTTGGCTTAGAGGTAGCCATCCTTTAAAGAGTGTGTAACAACTCACCACTCTACTACGGGAAAATGCGCCGAAGATTTAACGGGGCTAAGCCTAGCACCGAACGTGCGGATATTCGTGCCTCACTTTTGTTCAGCACTAAATTTAAAAGTCAAAAATCAAATCTCAAAATTAAAGTATCGCTTTCGCGATTTATTTGTATAAATCTGCGAGCAAAAGCGAGCTCAATAATTTTGACTTTTGAGATTTAAATTTTGAATTTGAGTGCCGAGCGATAGCGAGGCACGGATATGGTAGAAGAGCATTCCTAACAGCAGTGAAGGCCGACCCGCGAGGGCGACTGGAGCGTTAGGAAGAGAGAATGTTGGCCCGAGTAACCGCAAGACCGATGAGAATTCGGTCCGCCGAAAGCCTAAGGTTTCCTTGGCAATGTAAATCAGCCAAGGGTTAGCCGGTCCTAACCTATGGATTCAATGAAGGATCCTAGGGATGGGTAAAATGTTAATATTCATTTGCCGCCGACAGATTTGATGGGGTGACAGAGATGAGTATGCGAAGCGCGTTATTGAATTCGCGTTTGTGCGCCAAAGGCGTTCTCCTGGAAAATCCGGAGAGCAGTCCCGTTAAGGGCGAGCCGCAGGCGTAAATAAATGTTTCGATTCGTCGGAACAGATTTCGCAAAGCCTTCTTTCCAGAAAAGCCTCTAAAATTATTCTGTCAGCGTCCGTACTAAAACCGAAACAGGTAGGCACGTCGAGTAGACGAAGGCGAACGGGTGAAACCTCGTTAAGGAACTCTGCAAAAGAACGGTCGTAAGTTCGCAAGAAGACCTCCCCGCCCTCTATGCTCGTGATAGTTTGCTTAAAAATTATTTGTGAAATTTTTCTATAATAATTGTTCAGTGAATTTATCGTGAGCTTAGAGGGCGGGGTGCAACCAAAGACTCTCTAGCAACTGTTTATCAAAAACACAGGTCCCTGCTAACTCGTAAGAGGATGTATAGGGGCTGACACCTGTCCAGTGTTGGGATGTTAACGGATAATGTGCTCCGACGTTACGTCGGAGTGCTGCGTCCCGAAGCACCAATGAACGACGGCAATAACTATAATTGTCCTAAGGTAGGTAATGCTGCCTTAGTAAAATCTAGCTATATCGGTGAAACTCTCTTAATTTGAGACATTGGGAGACAATACCGAGGGAAGTTGTTCCGATTAATATCGGAATTAACCCCGTAGAGACTACACGCTGGACTTCGATTTAAGTAATCGATGAAGATATAGTCCGAACTCTATGGCGACATAGAGAGGCGAACAGAAATGTTTCGTCCGCGTAATTTTTCCGCGTGAGTCCGCGTTTAATCAGCGTAGATCCGCGATGTTACGAAGTAACATGAAGAGCGAAATACCTTGTCGGGTAAGTTCCGACGCGCACGAAAGGTGTAATGACTGGAGAACTGTCTCAACGAGGAGCCCGGTGAACGGGCAATTCCGGTAAAGATGCCGGGTACCTGCAGCAAGACGGAAAGACCCCGGGAGCTTTACTGCAGCTTGGTATTGCCTTAGTGATTTTTTTGCGCAGAATAGGTGGGAGACTTTGAAGCGCCAACTTCGGTTGGTGTGGAGTCGCCAGTGAGATACCACCCTAAAAGATTGCTAATGCTAACTTCTCTTTAAACCAGAGAAAGACAGTGCCTGGTGGGCAGTTTAAGTGGGGCGCTTTCCTCCTAAAAAGTAACGGAGGAGTTTATTAAGGTAGGCTAGTTCCGGATGGAAATCGGGACGATAGTGTAAACGCATAAGCCTGCTTGATTGCAAGGCCAAAGAGCCGCGCAAGCGCGAAAGCGGAAGTTAGTGAACCGACAGTGGTTTATAGAACCGCTGAAGATTAACTGATAAAAGTTACCCCGGGGATAACAGGCTGGTGGTGTCCAAGAGTCCATATCGACGACACCGTTCGGCACCTCGATGTCGGCTCACCTTATCCTGGAGGTGGAGAAGCTTCCAAGGGTTGGGCTGTTCGCCCATTAAAAAGGTACGCGAGCTGGGTTCAAACCGTCGTGAGACAGGTTGGTCCTTATCTGCTGCAGGCGTGGAGATTTGAGAGGAGTTCTTCCTAGTACGAGAGGACCGGAAGGAACGAACCTCCCGTGTATCGGTTGTCGTGTCAACGGCAGTGCCGAGTAGCGGCGTTCGGACGGGATAAGCGCTGAAAGCATCTAAGCGCGAAGCCTCCCTCAAGATTAGATCTCATAGCCACCTCGAAGACTACGAGGTTGATAGGCTCTAGGTGTAAGGCCCGCAAGGGTTTAAGCCGAGGAGTACTAATATGGCGTGTTCACAAAAGCACAAAGATCGCAAGGTACTTAGGCAGCTTTTAGTTGTTAGGCGTTAGATTATTAGGAATTTTCTAAAATCCTAAAGCTCATCGAGTCTGAAGACTCTTCAGACGTTCGTCCCGAAGGGCTCAGTCCCGAGGGAGTCTGAACGACCTAATTTTCTAAAAGCTATTCTTGGTCGTTTCCTACATAATCGCGGAAAGCACGGATTTACCCGCCCAAATTTATGAAGAAATTTAGGCGGGCGGGCGCGGACTTACGCTGAAGAAATTCTTCCGCGTGGTTCAGCGTTTAGTCGGCGTGAGTCTGCGTGTTTGGTTTCAGCAGTTTCGGTGCCTTGAGCGGTTAGGTCCCACCTCTTCCCATTCCGAACAGAGAAGTGAAACTGACCAGCGCCGATGGTACTTCCGCTTCATGCGGGGGGAGAGTAGGTCGGTGCCGAATCTATTGGAACTAAACTAAGTTTAATAAAAATCCGAACGTAATTTTATGCGCGGATTTTTTGGCGCTTAAATTTTTTTTATTGTTTAAATTTGTGGTCTCGTTTTTATGCTATAGCATTTTTTTGCGACCTTAAACGATTAACGATTATAGAGAATCAATACTACTATACTCTAGAGTATAGTAGTACTTTCTTTCATACTTTAAAGTATGAAAGTGGGTTGATTTGATTTTAAAATTAATGTTTCCAAATGTTTTTAAAGGCTAAACCTTAAGAATTCACAAAGGTTTAGCCTTGAGTGGAGGCTATTTCTAAGGGCTTGACAAGGAAGGCAATATCGTGTATACTTAATATAGTATCATTAACAAGCGAATTCTAGTGTTCCATACTCCCAAACCCCCCAAAAAGGAGGGCGAGATGAGCAACAAGGTTCTGGGTTTCCTGATGCTAGCGGTCTTGACCGCCGTGCAGGCGTTCGCGCAGGCCGTCGAGGAGTCGCTCCCGACGCCGAAGATAGTGACGCATTTCTGGCAGACCTGCTTACTGGTTGTAGGTTCCATAGCTATCATTGCCGCCGGTTTGTGGTATTGGTTTCGGCCCCTTAAGGCCAAGGACGCCAACGATGATGACGATGATGAAGCTGAGGAAGTCGCTTCGCCGGCACCGTCGGCAGGTGCTCCGCAGGCTCAGCTTCAGAAGCCGGCCGGGGTCAAGAAGTCCATGGAAGTGTTCAGGGAAGCGATCAGCCTCGCCGTAGCGGTCTGTGCGTTCGCATGTACCATATCCATCGGCTTCATGGTGGTGCCGAAGTTACGGTCGCTTGAGAGTGGCCTGGCGGCCAAGGCAGACAGTTCCATGGTCTTCGATGTCGCTAGAGAACTCCAAATGGACATCAACAACCTCAGCAACAACACAAGCCTATCGATCGACAGTCTGAAGGCAGCCGACGAGTGGGCCGCGACACAGCTCGGCGAGACGAGTGGTCGTGTCGCTGACGCTGTCACCATCGCCGATCGTGCCAAGCGCGCGGCCGACGCTGCCAAGAAGGTGGCGGATCGGTTGGCGAAGCAGGCTAGCGCCACCGACTCGGCGGTAGTTGGGCTCCGCAACAACGTTGCCAACGTCGAGATGGCGGCTCGGACCGTCAGCAACAACGTCGACGGTCTCCGCAAGACCCAGGAACGGCTGTGGACTCGCGCGGACAGCGTCCGCACCTCTGATGACAACCGTCTCGGCTGGCTTGAGGCCGCCGATGCCAACCGTCGTCTCATGGCGCTCGAGCGGATTCTCGCCGCCAAGAAGCGCAAGTAGTACAGTTCTTCAACAATAACCCCCCACCGATCCATTCGATCGATGGGGGCTATTTTTATAATCAAAACATTTTTTACTTATTTGAGTATGTCTCCGTAAGATCTTTTTATTAGATCTCTAGATTTCTCAATACTTTCTCCCAAAATTTCTGCTTTTTCAGGTTCTGTTGATCTTATTGATTCAAGTATTTTTTCTTTTATCATCAATTCGCGCGCCATGTTTTGTACGAACGGTACTCTGTCAGGATTTTCTATTTTCCCCCGCCATCCTTCTTTTAAGATTTCATTTGTGTCTATATCATATGCAGTTACATTAAATCTTACTGTTCCGTTATCCTGTATTTCTACTGTGCCTTTTATATTTTTTGTGTCAACTTCGATTCTATTACCTATTTCTTCCATTTGAGTTTCTGGTTTTGCAGGTTCAGATTCAGGTATTTTTTCAGTTTCTTGGGTTTCTATATTACTATGCGGTTTTGGTACCGACTCATAATTTGGAGTTTTTTCTCCTGGAAGCGGAGATTCGGCGGCAGTTTGGATTTCCTCTGCAGAATTGTATCCTAGTATTCTTCTTACTTCTTCAAAACTAAAAGTAGATTTTTCCCTTCCTAAAAATCCGCCTTTTTCAATATACCCGGAAGCTCCAAGCGACCCGTTTGGTGAAACGTAGATACGAAGCAATGCCCATTTTCCTCCTTTTGCGTTATCGGCAACAAATATGCTCCCATCTTTTCCTTCAAGAGGAAGAGATTTGATTTCTTGAGGAGCCATTCTTAAAGCATCATTAATTTCTCCGTCTATAAGTTTTTGGGTTGTCATTCTAAGTTCTCCATCAAACCCGCGAAGCGTTCCGCTCAAGTTTTCCGGCCTTAAGCCTTCGACGTCGGCAGTATTAAACATTTTTGCGAATAGGCGAATTTTTTCGGGAGAAAATTTTGATGCGCGGATTGTTTCTTTAAGATCGTCTCCAAGAAGATATTTTGCAATCGCTTCATCTCTTCTTGTTTCATCTTCTGGTTTCTGAATTGACTCCAAAGCGCTCTTAAAATTTTCCCAAGGCGTGCGTGTTTCCGAGTTTACCAGTTCTTCCATTCTTAATTTTCTAGCGATCTCAGGATCTTCAACAAGGGGATTCGGTCTCGGTTCTATTTCTTGCACTCTTAATCGTCTAGAAATCTCAGGATCTTCTTTAAGAGGGTTTTCTGGTTTAGGCGCTGGTTCAGCTTGCGGAGTTTCAATGGCCGGCTTTTCAGGAATAATTTGTGTTTTTGCTTCTGCTTCAGGCGGCTGATACGGCCCTTTGTCGGGTGGAATTTCTACAGGATGTTTTGGTTCTTCGGTAATTTTTGGAGCAGCTTCGGCTTTTTCAAGATAGCCGGATTTGATTCCAGATGATTCTTCAAATCTCAAATGAGGTTTTCCATCCTCGCCAATATAAACGGCGATCTTATCGTTGTCGTGCACAACATCCGGAACTCCTTTCCCTTTATATTCTTTTTCGGAGAGTTCGTGCATAACCTCGGCTGTTTTCTTGCGCGCCCATGCGGTTATATCTCCATCTTTTGCCGGATCGTATCCAAGCTGGCTTCTGTATAATCTGAATGTATCTTCGGTTGATTGCCAAACAGAATCCCTTTCGCCGATGATAAGATTTGTAAATTCTTTTCCCTTTGCAAGCGACTCGGCGCCGGTTTTGAGTTCGCCTTCTGGGGACGGCTTTGCGCCGCTCGCTACAGGCTCAGGAGAAGGATTCGGTTCTGGCTCTGGTGCATTAGACGAGGATGAATCAATAGAATCAGAAAGTGTAGCCCTTCTTTCAACAGCCCAGTCCTTTAAAAATTCACCGACAGTTTTATCTGTACCTGAAACAGGCTGATCAAAATATCTATCACTATAAGTTTTTACAACATCTTCATACCCTTCCATTTGCGACTGTTCAAGAAAAGTTCCTATAGATTTAGCTTCTTCAGGATTGATACCGTCAGAAGAATTTATGCCGAGCAATTCCTCTGTAAGTTTAAGCTCTTGAGGATTTATAGCGCTTGCCACTTCCGCTTTTACGCCAAGCACATCAGAAACGCTATCCCATAGTTTAATATCAAAAAGTTTTTCAAGAGGAAGCGCCACAAGAGTTTCAACCGATAATGCGACAGTAATTTTTTTTGCTACCTCTTCAAGATACCTTGCCATAGCCGAAGTTATATCTATTTCACCAAAATCTCCAACCATCCTTCCAATATCTTTTAGCTTTCCTTCGTATTTTGCAAGAATCTTTTGTTTTTCTTCATCCGTTTCGGCTTTATCAAGCTTATCCATAATTTTTCCAACATACAAGTCAATCCATGCTCCGGAAATATTTTCAAATATTCTTCTCGCAACTCCTGGTTTTAATTCAAGATCAACTGAATCAAGCCGGTTGAGTATGTCTTGCGGAAGATTTTCAAGAAAAGCTTTGTTTAATTCTTCTTTTGAAATTTCTCCATCGCCGGCTTTTCTTTGTGCTGATTCATAAATTTTCCAAGCTTCTTCTTCGGCCCTGTTTATATCTTCAATTCTTGTTTTTTCTATAACCTCCTCGTTTTTAAATCTTGCTTCCTTCGCGGCTTCGGAAACTCGCCCAGACATCATTGCGCCCATCATTACATACCTAAAGGGAGAGGCGATTGTGTAGCCCGTAAAGTCTAAAAGGACTCTTCCCGCGCGTACAATGTTACCAGTCAGATATCCAATATTGGAAATCTTATGTTTATCGCCATGTGTTATTTCTTCAATTTTTTTGTGCGCGTTTTTTTCGTCGCGCCTGTATATTTCTGTGAGTGAACTGAGAAATCTACCAAATGTACTTTTGCTGTCAATTTTTTCATTTTTTGCAGAAGCGTGTTCAATAAAATTGGCAATTTTTTTATTTTTATATTCTTCTACATAAAATCCCCATGTTCCAAAACCTCTGCCGAGTTTTTCCCTGGTTTCTTCTGGAAGAGCGGCGATATCTTTTACTGTTTCAACCTTCGCGATAGCTTCAATAGCCGTGGCTTCTTCCGGAGTCAGCGGGGGAGTTTCTGTTTCGGATTTTGGAGTTTTTGGTTCCAAACCCAATTCTTTTGCCATTTCTTCGGCCAGTCTTTCTTCTTCCTCGCGCGATAATGGGGGAGTTTCTACTTCTGGTGTAGCTGGAGATTCTTCTGGAACCGCAGGAGTTTCTTCTACGGTTGGTTCTGGAATAGTTGGGACTTCTTCCGGGGTTGGCGCGACAGGTTCTGGAATTACTGGAACTTCCGGAGTCTGTTCAGGTTGTTCTGCTGGAGTAGAAGGTTCAACTGGTGCGGTAACCGGCTCGCTTTCCGAAGAAGCAATAGATCTTAATAGGCGATTGCAATTTTCAAGATTGTTCAGCAATCCATCGGTTATATTATCAGCTTTTGTTTTTCTAGGGGATTTTTCAACGCCATAATCAGCACCGAGATCGTAGGCAGGTTCTTTGTTATTAATTTCAATAGAGTTATACCACAATAGCGTGTTTACAGACGCGCGAAGCTTATCTATGCTGGCTTCTCCGGCCGATATTTTTTCTTTTACTGTTGGAATTTGTTCGCTGATATTGCTTATTTCTTGTAAGATTCTGTTTTTGTTTGGCAGGCCAGAAATTGCCGAAATTTTTTCTTGCAGGGAACTTAGCAAACCGCCGAGTCGTTCGGTTAATTGTTGGAAATTTTCATTTGCGGTTTCAGCAAGAAATTCAAAGCTTTTTGGTTCTGTTGGCAGAGCTTCCGCGTTATTTTGTTGCAAAGGAGTTTCTACAACCTTTCCTTTTATTTTTTCCTGCCTCCATCTATTTTTTAACTCGGTAATCATTTCAATTCCCTGAGGCCGTTCTACATCCTTCGTCAGTTCACGAAATTTTTCCATTGAAGCATTTTCCGCCTCATTAGGACTTTTCCCGTTTGCGATCGTTTCGCTATACGCTTCCATACTTTCTTTTAAAATTCTTTCTTTTTTATCTTCGCCGGCTTCTTTTGATTTTTCAGCCAGTTCCAATTCCTCTAGCCTTTTTTGAAGTTCTTCGTTCGCAGCTTG
>Ga0172379_10007777_pt1 | contig 13771 bp, 12 predicted proteins | sample GrowelOW334metaG_FD_119756 | JGI IMG/M metagenome (GOLD analysis project Ga0172379, IMG submission 119756) | Groundwater microbial communities from an aquifer near a municipal landfill in Southern Ontario, Canada - Groundwater well OW334 metaG | ecosystem: Environmental > Aquatic > Deep... | reverse complement strand
TGTAATGATATTTATTCCATTGATGAGAAATATATATTAAAAATCAGTAAACCAACCGAAGAAGAAATTAATTTGGAAAAGGAAGTATTTTTTTGTGATTTATTTAAAAATAAAATACCAGCTCCCGAAGTTTTAGTGTTTGATAATTCAAAAAAATTATTAGACAAATCTTTTATAATTTACCGCCAAATACAAGGTGACAATTTGTATAACAAATGGCATTTGTATAGTAATCATCAAAGAGAAGACATTATCAAACAAATTTGTGGTTTTTTAAAAGAAGTAAATAATATTCCGGCTGATAGTTATATTAAACAATTTAATATAAATATTAATATTAGTTGGGAAGATTATGTCTACACAAAAATAAATGATTGGTTGAAGAAGTTTGAAGGTAACAAGATGTTATCTCCAGAAGTAATAGAAAGGATAAAAGTTTTTTGTGAAAAGAATAGAGGAGTATTAAGTGAAGCTAAAATGGCCCTGACCTATTTTGACGCTCATTTTGATAACTTTATCGTTAAAGATGGTATAATTGTTGGGATGTTAGATTTTGAGAGAACTGATTGGCTTTCTATTGATTATGTTTTGGATTTGGTGAGTAGAATGGTTAGAGAACCAAAAAAATATGCTTCGGAAGAAGCAGAAAATTATGTTAAAGATGAGGATTATAAAGATTTATTGGTTATGTATCAAAAATATTATCCAGAACTTTTTGCTTTTAAGAACTTGGATAAAAGATTGGCTGTTTATAATATTGAGCATTATTTAAATGATATTTTTTATTGGCCAAAAGTTAAATCACTTCGAGAAGGATTGGGTAAATGTTTAGGTTAATTATGGAAATTATTAGTCAAATTATAGAAATATTTTTACTTGGCCTTATTGGTGGGTCTGTCCCTGGTCCGATGCTTACTGCTGTATTTACTGAAGTTCTTAATGGTGGATTTAAAAAAAGTCTTCGTGTTGTGTTTAGAGCTTTTCTAACCGAAACTATTATCGCTTCACTTATATTACTAGTTGTATATTCTCTGAACATTCCAGAACTATATTTTCAAATTATTTCACTTGCTGGTTCATTATATTTAGTTTACCTAGCTACTAAAATTTGGCAAATTAGTAAAGTCGATGGTGAGAATAAAGAGATATTCACTTTATCTAAAATATTTATATTAACTTTACTAAATGGGGGCTTTTGGATTTATTGGATTACTGTTTGTGTTCCTAGAGCATTTGTATTAAACGAATCAATTTACGGCGGACTCATAGTTTTTATGGTTGCCATGGAGTTGGGGTGGCTTATAATGACTGGTTTACTTGGTTTTGTCTTCTCACGATTCCGCCCATTACTGCTTAAGAAAAACTTAGTTTCTACAGTTTTTAAATTGTTTGCTTTAGTACTTGTATTCTTTGCTTTAAAGTCTATCACAGGAAGTTTAGTTTTTTTAATTAAATAAGTTGTCTTTTATGAATGACTATGAATTAGAAGAAAAAAAGATGAGGATGGACGCCCAGCTTGATTTAATCAAAACAAATCTCCAAATGAGACACCAAACTGTGATTAATCTTGCAATAACTAGTATTGCTATAATTGCTTTGTCTGCTTTAATCAAAAATGATATATACCTGAAGACTGGTATTACATTTTTGTTTGTATTGAACCTAGTAGGATTTTGGTATGACGTTATTGTAGTTAGAAAGGCCATAAAAAAATCTACTGAAAAACTTGATGAAATTTTAGGAAAAAGTTTTGAAGAAGAAGTATACAAAACTATGAGTAAACCTGGTTGGATAGTTCAATACTTTGCCGAGGTAATGGTTGGTATTTTTAGTGTGATTGTAATTTATTTTTTAATTCTACTTTTTAGAAATTAATGATTTGATATTATGAATAATAATTTTAAATTAAAAGTAATATTTTTTTGTTCATTATTGTTTTACGCTGTATTTTACTATCAGATAACAAACGCACAAGTCACAACTACTAATGTAAATAAGGTAAATACTGTCATCAGCAATGATAAACATGAAAATTTTTTGGTCGACAAAGAAAAAGAAATGTTAGAAAAGACAATTAACATACTAGACAAAACCAATACATCACTTACTCAGCAGTGGACACCAATGTCCGTATTGTTATCAATCACAGCCGGGCTATTTGCTTTAGTAACTCTTCTTTGGGCTGGTGTATTTGCCTGGGGTTATTTAATCTTTAGAAAAATTGCCTCAGATAAAAAAAGGATGGCAACAGAAATGAAGAAATTGAGTATTGAAGGAAAGAAGGTTCTAGAAGAAATTAACATAAGTGGACAAAAAATTGTTGCGGAATTTAAGGAAAAATCTAAAACTCTCCCAGAGTTAGAGAAAGAATTAATTGAATTTAAGGAAAAAGCAAACCAAGCAATTGAAAGGTTAGAAGACAAAACGATTGGAACTATCTCAGGTTCTAATCATTTAGTCTACGGCGAAACAAATTTTGATAATTCATTATTTGGTAATCGTACTGGTGTTGGATATACATTTGGTAGTATGAGTAATGGATTAAACAATTTAAAAGTCTGTTCCAAATGTGGTAATGTATTTAAAGAGGAAGACAGTGTTTCTCTTCATGTTTTACCTATGAAAAATTATTTATACCTAGATAACGATTTGTGCAAAAAGTGTAAAGAGGAGGTAGATAAATAATAATTTAAATTTATGAACCCTACAACTTTTTAAAATAATTTTGTGAATAAATATAAATCATTTCTAAGTAATTTCTATCTCAGTTCATCTCTATACGATTTTGTTTTTGCATACGCCATTTATAATGTTTTGTTTAATATTCGTGGACTTTCTGTTTTTCAAATTTCACTGCTTCTTTCTTGGTGGGCGTTAACTTCTGTTATCTTTGAAATACCGTCTGGTGCACTGGCAGACCACTGGAGTCGTAAAAAACTTTTAGTAATTGCACCGTTAATAAAATCACTGTGTTTTGTAACCTGGTTTTTTGCCAATGGTAACTTTTACCTGTATGCCCTTGGTTTTTTATTTTGGAGTATTGGCAGTTCTTTAGTATCGGGGACAACGGAAGCTTTGCTTTATGATGAATTAACAGTTTTTGACAAAAAAGATGAATATGAAAAAGTGCTTGGCAAAAAAAACTTTTATTTTCACATAGCATTGGCCATTTCAACAATCACCGGTGGCTTTATTGCTTATTACAATCTCGATTGGGTATTGATTTTGTCAGTAATTCCACTTTTGTTTTCGGCGTTGTTTGCTTCACTCATTAAAGAAACGCCAAAAATACAGTCCACAGAAGAAGTCCACTACCTTGACCACATAAAATTGGCCTACAAAGAAGTAAAACAAAATAAAATTCTCTTATACTTTTTTGCCTTTGCTGTTGGTATTGATATCTTGGGAGGTTTAGAAGAATTTGACCAGCTTTATTATCAATTGGCTGGTTTACCTTTATTTGCTTTTGGTATCGTTGGTTTTATATGGTCAATGCTTAATTCTCTTGGTTCATACTTTGCCCATAAACTAAAAAATGTGCACTGGATTTATTATGGTTTACCATTTTTCGGTTTTATCCTTCTGCTCCTCGTTGGATTTTTTCCGAGCATACCAATGATCAGTTTGCTTTTATTGTCTTATTTTATTACTTCACCTTTAGTTGTTTTGATGGATAGTAAAATTCAACATAATATAAAATCCATAAGTAGAGCAACAGTAACTTCGGTAAGTCGTCTTTTAATAAACCTTTCAGGGGTTATAATGGCTCCACTATTTGGACTTATCACTAAAGTTTGGAATTTACAAGCAATTTATATTGCGACGTCAATTTTTCTGTTTATTTTTAGTGTTTGGGTTGTGTTAAAGAAGAAACATTTTCTTTATAGCAAATAGCAAAATATGACAAAAAGAAAATCTCATGTAATGAAATATCAATACCATATTAATACTAGTATTAACGCGGCTAAGTTAAGTATTGAAATGTTTAATCGTATTGAAAGTATCCATTCCAAACAGGCCTCAATTATATTTAACGCTCAAGCATGGGAATTGTTGGCCAAGGCTGTATTGATAAAGAAAAAGAAAAATATATATTTTGCCGACGGCAAAAGCATTACAGCAGAAAAAGCTGTTAACCAACTTTATCATGTTGTTCATTCTATTTCTTTGGAAGAAAATCAAACTATCCAGCAAGTTATTTCACTAAGAAATGAAGCTCTACACAATATCTATCCAGATCTCGATGAGGAAATAATAACCCACTTAATTTATTGGTCACTAAAAACATTTCATAGAATCGTTAAGGACGAATTCAGATCGTATTTTATTAAATTTGATAAAAATTATTTATCCGTGGCTTTTAAGGATTATACTTTTTATTCTCATAAATTGAATAAGTTATTTGCGTATTCAAGAAAATCCAAATCCGAAAAAAACAGAGCGTTATACATACTTGATCGTGCCTGTAAATTTGCAGAGGATATCGAGTCCGATACGTATATTCCCCATAAAGATTGGCTAGATGAAATAAAATCAAGACCAAGAAAGGCAAGAATAGGCAGGCATCTATCTGTTAGTAATTACACAAATAAGCAAGATAATATAATTATAGTCCCTGTGGAAACACCTAAGGGGTATAAGTCAGAAGTTACTAGTACAAAAGCAAAAAATGCATCTGAATCATTAAATGTGTTAGTAAAAAAGAGCGACCCAGAGGTTGATTACCCATTTTTGTTGTCAGATTTGGCTAGACATTTAGAAAAAACTAGTTATTTTGTTAGGTCATTAGCAAAACATTTAAATCTCTTGGATAATAGAGAATATCACACGTCGATAAAATCTGGAAAAAAATCAAGATTACAAAAATATAGCAATAAAATGCTAAACCATTTAAAAGAATTTGTTGCTAAAAATCCACACTGGTTTCCAGCTAAAAAACACAACAACCACTCTATCAGTTAAAAAATTGATAATTGTTTTGATGAAAGTGTGATTTTGCTTTTCAAACACTCCAATAACTCCCTTTTTTCATCTTTAGTTCCTTCAGACAATACATACTTTGCATAATTTCGTATATCTACTTCGTTTGATCTTTGCGGCAGGTTAGAATCACGACCTAAAATCTCGCTGAATTTTTTGAATCTCTCGAGTTCTTTTTTTATTTTCTCCTGTGTTGCCAGTTGATCTATATCTATTTTATCCATTAGTTGAATTAGCTGGATCATTAAATCTTCTTCTCGTATTGCACCCTCTCTGCAATCTCTATCCTTACCTTTTGAACAATGGTAATAAACATATCTATGAGTGTTTCCATTCTTTTGATGTTTAAATTTTTCCTCAGCACTTATCGCTGAACCACATGCCCCACAATAAATCATTTTAGTAAATGCGAAATCAATTGTTCCGGGGTGCCTTCTCGCTGGCGAAACAACATTTTCTCTGGTCTTCAAAAATAGTTCCCGCGAAATTATGGGATCATGCCCACCTTTATACCATTTACCACTTCTGACAGGATATTCATATTCACCATAATAGAATGTGTCGTTCAGCATTCTAAAAATCATACTCAGCGTCATGTTTTTATTATTTCTGGTTTTAAATTGTTTTTCTTTAACTAGCCAACTATACAAATCTCGTCCACTCCAATCTTCATAGGCGACTTTTTCAAACATTTCTTTAATTACAGAAGCCCGCTGTGGATCGATTAATATTTTTTTCTGACCTTTGTCAGCGTATTTATCATGAACATATCCAATTGGAGCCATACCTGGTCGCCAGCCGAGTTCACATTTAGCTCTTAGTCCTCGTTTAACATTTTCTCCTTTATGATCATTTTCTAGTTTAGCCTGACTACCTAAAATCATTAATAAAAATTTTTCATTGGGGTTATTCGTAAATCTTTGGCCATGTGTTCTTATCTCGTGTAACAATCCTTGATCCATTAAATCCACGATTGATCCCAAGTCACCAGCGTTTCTGCTTAATCTATCTGGCGCCCAACATAATATGCCAGTAAAAATTCCTTGCCTTATATCCGATAAAAGTTGTGAATATACTGGTCGTTGCCCCGAATCTTTGGCAGAGTGGCTTTCTCTACGAATTTCAGCAATATTTAAGCCCTCCTTATTAGCCAGCTCTAACATCTCCTTAATCTGTGAATCTATTGAAAGGGCCTGTAATTCGTCTTGTTCGGTGCTTTTCCTAGCATAGAGACAATAACGCACAGGAAGCCCCAAATTTGGCTCTAAAACAGCCGTATTTTGCCCTTGGGGAGCTTGTTCAAGCCGGTAGTTTGTCATATTGGTTATTAAATAGTTTTTATCCTCTAACACCATTGATGACGCGATTGGTTCCTGTTGTCTAGTACTGAAGTAGATAACTATTGTTTTATCAAGATTGCACTTTTATTGTTAAAGTGTTAAATTTATTGTTAAGCTGTTGTATAATAGTGTTTAATCAATCATAAATTATATGGACAAACTCAATATTAAATTTGAATATTGTTACGGAATAAGGAAATTGGAAAAAGAATTTATATTTAGCAATAGAACTTTTGCGATTTATGCCCCTAATGGTTCAATGAAAACTTCTTTTGCTAGAACTTTTAAGGATTTAATCGATGGTCGCGAAACAAAAGATTTAGTTTTTCCAGAACGCCAAACAATTAGACAAATTAAGGATGAAAGCAATTTAGATCTAACATTGGAACAAGTTTTTGTTGTTGATCCATATAATCCAGATTTTATCTCAACAAAGGAGTCAACTTTGGTTATAAAGAAAGAATTGAAGGAGAAATACGAAGAAATATACAATGAATTAGATAAAGAAAAGAAAAGTTTTATAACAAAATTAAAATCTGTTTCACAAAGTACAGATTGTGAAGAAGAGTTGTTGTTAACATTCGCAACTGATGAGAAAGACACGTTTTTCGACATTATTCAAAGAGCTGCTCAATTATTTGATGGGACTCAAATTGTTTACGATTTTAAATACAATGATGTTTTTGATAAAAAAGGAAATGTAAAAAAGTTTTTAGATAAACATAAAAATGCGTTGAATGATTACCTGGAAAAGTATAATTCACTAATATCCGGATCGGAATTTTTTAAAAAATCTTCAAATACATTTGGCACGTACCAGGCTGGTGAAATTCTAAAATCAGTAGAAGATAACTCTTTTTTTGATGCTGGCCATTCAATTAATTTAAGTAATAATACTAAAATTGTATCCGCCGAAGATCTTAAAAAAACAGTAGAAGGTGAAGTTAATAAAATAATAAGTGATGAAAAATTAAAGAAAATTTTTGATACTATTGATAAAGCCATTGGAGCAAATGTTGAATTGCGTGCCCTTAAGAGAGTTATAGAAAAAGATAATTCTTTATTAATTGAGCTAAACGATTATGAAAATTTTAAAAAGAAGGTTTGGCTCGGCTTTCTAGCTGAAATGCAAATCGATGTAAAGGCGTTAATTGAATTTTATACCTCTAAAAGGAAAGACTTAGTTGAAATTTTGAAACAGGCAAACGATGCATCTACAGAATGGGAAGAATCAGTAAAAGAGTTCAATGATAGATTTAGTAGCTTACCATTTAAAATAAAAATCAAAAATAAGGAAGATGCTGTTCTAAAAACAAACGCCCCAGTGTCCGAATTTATTTTTAATGATCGAGAACAAAAATGTATTGGAAAAGAAGATTTGCTGAGGGTCTTAAGCCAAGGAGAGAGAAGAGCATTATACCTATTGAACATAATATTTGAAATTAGAGCCAGGAAAAAGGCTCAACAGAAAACTCTTTTGATAATTGATGATATCGCCGATTCTTTTGATTATAAAAATAAATATGCAATTATAGAATATTTGAAGGATATTTCTGAAGACGATAATTTTTTCCAAATTATTCTTACTCATAATTTTGATTTTTTTAGGACAATATTAAGTAGAGGGATTGTTCCTTATAACCAGTGTTTGGTTAGTGTAAAGAATGATTTAGGCGTTAAATTAGAACAAGCAAGTTATGTAAAAAACCCATTTATTAATGATTGGAAAAAATGCTTAAATGATAATAAAAAATTAGTAGCCTGCATCCCATTTGTTAGAAATATTATTGAATATACTAAAGGAAATAGTGATGAAGATTATTTGCTTTTAACTTCTTTACTACATTTTAAAGATAGAACAGAACTAATCACGATTCGTGAATTGAAGGAAGTATTTAATAGAATTATTACTGACATCTCTTTCCCATCAGAAATTGATGAAAATAAAAATATTTTGGATATAATATTTGAATCATCCGAAGAATGTCTTACAGCAACGGAAGGAATGAATCTTGAAAATAAAATTGTCCTATCTATTGCTATACGTTTAAAGGCGGAACAATTCATGAAATCAAGAATAACAGATAAAGATTTTCTTGGTAGTTTAGATGGAAATATTAATCAAGGTTGGAGTCTATTAAAAAAATTCCAAGAAGAATTTAATAATGAAAAACACAACATAGATATTTTAAAAAAAGTAAATTTGATTACCCCGGAAAACATTCATGTTAATTCATTTATGTATGAACCAATACTGGATATGGGTGATAATGAGCTTAGAAATTTGTATAAAGCTGTAAAAGAACGTCTGGCCGTACCTGTTGGTAACTTAGACTTCGCAAGAACCAATATGTAAGCTATTATAAGACTGGACTTTTAGCTTCTTTTGGGCTATAATGTCATTGACAATTTAAAGACCTAAACCCGCAAGGGCATGGTCGCCAAACCCTAACCTATAAAGATGGTCTTCCGACCAGTACTTGTAGGTTAGGTCTGCATTCGAAAGGATGTAGTGGCGTTTCCGTAAGGGGGCGTCAGCTGGTTCGGGAGACCTTTTTTGTTTCCTGAACCCTACATAAATCCTAACCTACAAATTTATGGAAAAACTAACTGTCTTTTTGTTTTTAATTTCATTAATCTCATTAGTCGTTGGTTTTGTTGTACCAAACAAGTTTAATAAAATATTTAAGGGCAAAACAGTCACTAGAAAATTTATACTAAAAGTTTTTGGAACAGCGAGTGCTGTTTTATTTTTTTCTATTGGAATCTTTGCGGATGCGGAACAAAAAATTAATATAGATTTTTCTCAACCAAGAGGAAATAATAAAACAGAAATTGTTACTACTACCGAACCAAAAATTGAACAGTTAACTGCAGCAACTACTGAAGAAGTAAAAAATACTACCACCGAAAGCACCAAACCAACTGTTGCTGAAAAGATACCAGAACCAGTTATTAAACAAAATACAATAGAAACACCCGGAGATAGTATAATTTATTATACAGTTGCTGGTGTTGTTGACGGCGACACCATTAAAATTAATGTCGATGATACAGTTTCTTCCTATCGTTTGATTGGCATGGATACACCCGAAACATTAGACCCAAGAAAAGAAGTCCAATGTTTTGGAAAAGAAGCATCAAATAAAGCTAAAGAACTATTGATTGGTAAAAAGATAAGAATAGAAAGAGAACCTAATTACGGTGATTTGGATATATATGGCCGTCCACTTGCATATATTTATCGTGAAGATGGGTTATTCTATAACAAATACATGATTGAGCAAGGTTATGCTCATGAATATACTTACAAAAAACCATATAAATACCAAGCTGAATTTAAAGCTGCACAAAAAATAGCTGAGGAAAATTTAAGAGGTTTATGGTCACCAGATACTTGTAATGGTAATACAACTCAAAGTGTTTCTACATCTACCACACAATTGAGTGAGACAAATCAGGTAACTAATAAATACTACACTTCTTCCCACTATAAAACTAAATACTATTATCCCGCGAGTTGTCCTGGTTGGAAGGATTTGAGTCCAAGTTATTTGAAGTCATTTGATTCTCTTGATGCTCTACTGAAGGCTTATCCAACACGGACCTTGAGTCCTGAATGTTAGTAGACATGTCCATTATATTTTCTTGTTGGCTAAGGTTTGAAAGTTGAACATCATTTTCTGTGATTCTGTTTTTTCCGTTTATTATTTGTACCACCACACGATTGTTTCTGTTTCTTAATTGTTGACACTCATCTTCCAGCTTACGTATTTTTTCTTCATTTTTTATTCTTTGGTAGCTATAGTTCGTCTCTTTGTACGTAGGGCTATTGTGCTCAAGAATATATTTGGAAGCCATAAAGCGTATGTGCTCATTATTACTTTTGGCGAGACCAAACATATTGTTTTCAGCAAAATCAGAAATAGATGCTCGTCCTATTGTTTGAGCTTTCTCAATGGCGCGTTTGAACTCCTTATCATCCTCTATCCAACGATAATAAGTAGCTTTAGCAAACGACAACTTTTGGCACAGATGAGTAACTAGCGGATTGTTTTTAGCCATTTCAATCATCTTTTTCTTCATTCTAACTTTTGGTAGCGACATATTTAACTGCCTTTTTACCAGTTAGCTTTTCCCAACGATTGCGGATAACTTCGGCGTAGACTGGAGATTTTTCCATAATATAGCAGCGGCGATTCATTTTAGTCGCTGCTATCAAAGTCGAACCACTACCACCAAAGGGTTCGACGATTAGGTCTCCACGTTTGGTAAGTACTTTGATATATGGAATTAAAATTTGTAGTGGCTTGGTGCCAAAGATTATTCCTTGACCAGAATGTTTAGCATCGTCAGCATTAAATTCAATAAAGTCACTAGGACAAATCTTTTTACCTTTTTCATACCCTTCCCACTGTGGTTTTCCCGAAATAGCGTACAGAGCCGTTTCATATTCGTTCTGAAGTTCTTGTTCTTCATCTTCGAGATTGTATTCGACGTCACCAGAAGCACCAACCATGGCGATATCGTGTTTACTAAAAAATTTATGTTTGGCAGCGAACCCTTGGGTGCGATTGGGCAAATGCCAAACTAACATGTTTTTAATCTTCCAATATTTTTTCATTTCGTCCCAGATGGTTGGAATGTTCTTCCAATTTTCATAGACGATAATAGAAAAATCATCTTTGGCAATGTTCTTAATATTAGCCATCCATTTTTCAGTAAAGTCATCAGGTAAAACATCCGTTTCAAGATAGCGACGATTTTTCTTGGCTCCAAATCCTTCGGTGGCATTCCCTTTGCGTTTGCCAGCTTTAAGATAGTCTAAGATATATGGCGGATCCGTAAAGCACATGTCCGCCTTTTCACCATTCATCAATTTTTGCATGTCACCTTCAATAGTTGAATCACCGCACTCTAAAACACTATCTCCTAAAAGCCACCGATCTCCTTTTTGGATTTCAATTTTAGTAATTTTGAGTTTTTTCAATTCCTTTTCTATATCAAACGGTTCTGGAGTATCTTCAATCTCAAAGATATCATCTATGTCTTCACTACTGAAACCAACGTCTGCGAGAAAATCCTGATCAAATTCAGCCAACAAAGAAAAATCGAATTCTCCTGTGTTCTTATTCAATCTTAAATTTAATTCTTTTTCTTTTTCAAGTTCTTTAATTGAAACGTATACAACTGGAACGGTTTGCATTCCTAATTCGCGAGCAACCTCAACGCGAAAATGCCCGCCGATAAGAATATTCTTCCTGTCTGGAACAAGATTGCATATTACCGGATCTATCATCCCAAATTTATTTACCGATTCTTTTAATTGTTCAAATTGTTCAGGCGAATGTTTTCGAGGGTTATATTCTGACATCTTAAGTTCATTAATTGGAACTTCCACAATATTAATTTTGTCCATATGTAAATATTAAAAAAGCACCACCCGAATGGATAGTGCTATCTGAAATTTACGACTAAGAAATATCAAAAAAACACAACCCGTTGGGTAATGATTTTTCGATATCACTCGGTCTAGTTCTTTGGTTAATTCCTCCTTAAATGGAAGACAATCTCTAAAAAGACTTCGTTACGTAATACAATAAGTTGAGAAAAATTATTGTAAAGTTTCGAAATAATGCATTTAATTTTAAAAAGTGCTAACAGACTAATTGTCTGATGTCTATATTATATAAATCACTATCTATAGTGTCAATAGCACCTAGGTTGGTTATTTTACATACTTATCCACATATTGTAAGAAATACTTTTAAATAACTTAATACTTCATTATTAAACCAAAATATGATAGTATTTATTTATAAAAATAGTTTGTTGTAATTATGCTCTGGCTAATCTTTGCTCTAATCCCCGCCGTTGGTGATGGTCTAAGTAATATCATCGACGGGCATCTATCAAATAATAAATTCCATAATCCTTGGGTATTATTGTTTTACTCTGGAATAATGGAGCTACTATTTTTACCGTTTGTTTTGTTATACCAATTGCCAGTTCTTTTTTCTTTTAAAGTAATGTTGTTTTTCCCAATCATAGCCTTTCTGGATTTTCTAACCTTAATATTTTATTACAAAGCACTTAAAGAGGATGACACTTCAATCGTCGCTTCTTTATTTTCCTTAGGTAAAATATTCGTGCCAGTGCTAGCTTTTTTTGTTGTTGGTGAAAGATTAACCCCATTACAATACTTAGCTTTCTTTGTTATTATCTTTGCTTCAACACTACTCACCGCTACCAGTGATGGAGGAAAAATTAAATTTAACAAATCTCTGTTATTAATGTTTTTGTCGTCGCTGGTTCACTCTATTGAAGGGGTGATATATAAATACACACTAGAGTCGGTAGACTGGGTATCTGGGTTCTTTTATGTAACCATATTTTCTTTAATAGGTTTTGTTATTATTGCCATTATAAAAAACAAAGAAGTCAGACAACAATTTAATATATTTAAAACAAATTTTAAACTTGTATTGTTCAACTCTTCCGTTGCCTTTATTGCTAGCTTATCATCAGTTATCGCTTTTTCTTTAGCCCCGATTACTTTAGTTAAAGGAATCTTTGCCACTCAACCATTCTTTGTCATTATCTTCACTTACTTTTTAAGTAAATATTTTAAGACTAATTACAAGGAGAAAATGGATAAAAGTAATTTAATTAAGAAGTTAGTAATTTTTACTGTAATGTGTGTGGCTTTAATTTTTGTGATTGAATAATTATGGAAATCAAACCTCTCATCATGTTCCACGGCAACAGCTCTGTTTATGGCCATCCAAATTCTGTGGAATCTATAGCCGAAGCAACCAGGCATAATTTAGACATTATCGAGTTAGATGTTCGTAAAAGTAAAGACCGAATTTTATTTTGTCATCATTGGTCTAAATTTGTCTGGATATTAAAATATTTGAACTTTGGGTTTATCAAGAAAAAATTTAAAATAAATACTTTGGAGGAAGTGCTGAATGTTATACCAACCAAGAATATTATATTCTTAGACATTAAAGATAAAAGAATCACTGCTGAGGATTTAAAAAGAGTTTGTGATAAATTTGATCAAGAATATTGGCTAGCCAGCTGTAATTTACCATATTTAGGTCAATTAAAATCCGTACTGAATAATTACAAGTTTGTGTATAACTTTGGCTTTCTGTTTTTCAAAAAAGGTATTCAAAAAGCCAAAGCACAGGGAGTTAATATTATCAAAGTATTTCGTTGGCAATTAAATACAAATTTAAAATCACATTTACTCCAATCTGATCTGCAATTTAATATTCATCCTTGGTTTTTAAATGCTAAACAATATTTGGAAATGGTTGAGAAGTATGGGTCTGTCTGGATTGCCTATGATGACCTAGATCATTTAGAAAAACCGTGGATTAAATTTTGATAATTATGCTGATTAGTTTTCTAAAAAAAGAATGGCTTCATTATAGAACTCT
>Ga0172379_10007776_pt1 | contig 13772 bp, 9 predicted proteins | sample GrowelOW334metaG_FD_119756 | JGI IMG/M metagenome (GOLD analysis project Ga0172379, IMG submission 119756) | Groundwater microbial communities from an aquifer near a municipal landfill in Southern Ontario, Canada - Groundwater well OW334 metaG | ecosystem: Environmental > Aquatic > Deep... | reverse complement strand
GTCAGATAAGAACATGGTTATGATCGACGGCAATAACGCCGCCGCGCACGTAGCGCACGCGTTGAGCGAGGTGATCGCGATTTATCCGATCACGCCGTCAAGCCCCATGGGGGAACTCTCCGATGAGTTCTCGGCTCAGGGACGCAAGAATATCTGGGGAACCGTACCCCAGGTAGTCGAGATGCAGTCGGAAGCCGGTGCCGCAGGCGCGGTCCACGGGGCGCTCACCACTGGAGCCCTCAGCACTACCTTCACCGCTTCCCAGGGCCTTTTGCTCATGATACCGAACATGTACAAGATCGCCGGCGAGCTTATCCCCACCGTTTTCCACATCGCGGCCCGCTCCCTGGCCGCCCAAGGCCTGTCCATTTTTGGCGACCATTCGGACGTTATGGCCTGCCGGCAGACCGGTTGGGCAATGCTGGCTTCCAACAACATCCAGGAAGTCATGGATATGGCGCTCATTTCCCATGCCTCCACCCTTGAAGCCCGTATCCCCTTCCTACATTTCTTCGATGGTTTCAGGACTTCCCACGAGGTCCAGAAGGTCGAGGAAATCTCCTTTGAGATCATGAGGAAGATGATTGCGGATAAATACGTATCCGCCCACCGCGGACGCGGACTGACCCCCGAGAAACCTATGCTCCGGGGTACCGCCCAGAATCCCGACGTCTACTTTACCGCCCGCGAATCGGTGAATAAGTACTACGACGCCATCCCCGGCATCGTACAGGCTTACATGGACAAGTTCGCCAAGCTGTCCGGCCGCCAGTACAAGATCTACGAATACTACGGAGCCCCCGACGCCGACCGCGTGGTCGTGGTGATGGGTTCCGGTGCGGAACCGGTTGAGGAAATTGTCGATTACCTGAACAACAAGAAAGAGAAGGTCGGCGTGCTCAAGGTTCGCCTGTACCGTCCCTTCGACGCGTCCCTCTTCGTCGCCGCCCTCCCCGCGACTACCAAGGCCATCGCCATCCTGGACCGCACGAAAGAACCCGGTTCCTTGGGCGAGCCCCTGTACGAGGATATCCGCACCGCCATCGGCGAAGTCATGATTGGCGGGAAGAGCCAGTTCAAGCAGTATCCCAAGACCGTCGGCGGCCGTTACGGTTTGGGTTCCGCGGAGTTCACCCCCGGCATGGCCAAGGCCGTTTTCGACAATCTAAAGGCCAAGGAACCAAAGAACAAGTTCACCATCGGCATTTATGACGACGTAACCTTCACCAGCCTTCCCTGGGACGAGGATTTCGAACTTGGCGAGAAGGGCGTGCACGAGGCGCTGTTCTACGGTCTGGGCTCGGACGGCACGGTTGGTGCCAACAAGAATTCCATCAAGATCATCGGTGACGCCACCGAGAATAACGCCCAGGGCTATTTCGTATACGACTCGAAGAAAGCCGGCACGGTCACCGTGTCCCACCTCCGCTTCGGCAAGAAGGCCATCAAAAAGCCTTACCTGGTCCATAAGGCCGACTTCATCGCCTGCCACAAGTACAGCTTCGTGGAAAAGGTCGACATGCTTGCCAAGGCAAAGAAGGGCGGAACCTTCCTGCTGGCCAGCCCCTTCGGTGCCGACAGGATTTGGGCGCAGCTTCCTGTGGAAGTCCAGAAGCAGATCATCGAGAAGCAGCTGAAATTCTACGTGATTGACGCGGTCAGCCTGGCGGAAAAAGCCGGTATGGGTGGACGCATCAACGTCATCATGCAGACCGCGTTCTTCAAGATTTCCGGCGTCCTCCCCGAGAACGAGGCGGTGGACCTGATCAAGAAGGCCATCAAGAAGACCTACGGCAAGAAGGGCGAGGAAGTCGTCAAGAAGAACATCGACACCATCGACATGGCGCTCGCGGGTATCGAGAAAGTCGAATACCCCAAAACGGCCACCAGCAAGATCAAGATGATCGCCCCCGTACCCAAGGGTTCTCCCAAGTTCGTAAAGGAAGTCATCGGCGAGATCATCGCCTTCCGTGGCGAGAAGCTCCCGGTCTCCAAGCTCCCCGACGACGGCACCTTTCCCACGGGAACCACCAAGTATGAGAAGCGGAACATCGCCGAAAAGATCCCCTGCTGGGATATCGAGACCTGTATCCAGTGCGGCAATTGCACCATGGTGTGCCCCCACGCTGTCATCCGCATGAAAGCCTACGCTCCGGCAGCCCTCGCTGGCGCTCCGGAAACCTTCAAGTCCACCGATGCCAAGGGCAAGGAATTCGACGGAATGAAGTTCACCCTGCAGGTCGCTCCCGAGGATTGCACCGGTTGCGGTGCCTGCGTGAATATCTGCCCCGCCAAGAACAAGGCTGACCCTTCGAAGAAAGCCATCAACCTCGAACCCCAGATCCCCCTCCGCGACGCGGAAGCCAAGAACTGGGACTTCTTCCTAAAGATCCCAAACACGGACGCCAAATTCCTGAACCTCAACCTGGCCAAGGGCATCGGCATGAAGCAGCCCCTGTTCGAATTCTCCGGTGCCTGCGCCGGCTGTGGCGAGACTCCCTACGTCAAACTGCTCAGCCAGCTCTTCGGCGACCGTGCGGTAATCGCGAACGCCACTGGCTGTTCGTCGATCTACGGCGGAAACCTGCCCACCACCCCCTATACGCAACGCGACGACGGACGCGGACCGGCTTGGTCGAACAGCCTCTTCGAGGATGCCGCCGAGTTTGGTTTCGGCATGCGCCTTACCAGCGACAAGCTGGCGGAACACGCCCGCGAGGTAGCCCTGGAAGCGAAAGCTGCCGGAGTGCAGGACAAGTTGCTGGACAAGATCCTGGCCAACGTGCAGGATACCGATGAAGCCATCGAAGCCCAGCGCAAGCTGGTGGACGAGTTGAAGGCTGCCCTCGCCAAGGAAAAGGGCGCGGTAGCCAAGAACCTGCTCTCGCTTTGTGACCACTTCATCAAGAGGTCGGTCTGGATCCTGGGCGGCGATGGTTGGGCCTACGATATCGGTTACGGTGGCCTGGACCACGTAATCGCGTCGGGACGGAACGTGAACATCCTCGTGATGGACACCGAAGTCTATTCCAACACCGGCGGCCAGATGTCCAAGGCCACCCCCATCGGGGCAATAGCCAAGTTCGCCGCTGCCGGAAAGTCCCAGGCCAAGAAGGACCTGGGTGCCATGGCCATGAGCTACGGCTACGTGTACGTTGCCAAGATTTCCATGGGCGCGAATATCGGCCAGGTGATCAAGGCATTCCGCGAGGCAGAGAGCTTCGACGGTCCGTCCATAATCATAGCTTACAGCCACTGCATAAACCACGGTATCGACATGATGCGCGGAATGGACCAAGGCAAGGCAGTAGTAACCAGCGGTCTGTGGCCCCTGTACCGCTTTGATCCCCGGCTTACCGCCCAGGGTAAGAACCCCTTCCAGCTCGATTCGAGGGACCCGACCACTTCGATGGAGGACTTCATGTACAAGGAAGTCCGCTTCAAGAGCCTGAAAGCCGCCGATCCCAAACGCGCCGACGAGCTTATGGCCAAGGCCAAGGCCCAAGCCGAACGGGTCTGGAAAGAGTACAAGTACCTGGCCGAACGCCCATTTTAGTATTTAAAGTCGCCACATGAGAATCCGCGCTTGCGGATTCTCAACGCACGCCCACTGCCTGCGCAAACTAACGTGCCGGCAACAGGCGCGCACATCCCCAACAAACCGTCCCGCGTGGGGCGGTTTCTTTTTTTCATCAAGGGGCCTTCACATCCGGCATGATTTTCAAAAAATATTTCTTGACTGATTTCCTCCTAATCGAGTATAAAGAATCTATACAAAATGGACGTAATGTACCAAGTTCTTTTACATTGACTCCGAACCGGTCAGGCCTTCTGCCGTGGCGTTGCCAGGGTTATGGTCCCCGGTCTTTGATCCCAGGCGCTTGCGTTTCGGGGTCTAAGGGTCAGGGTGGAAACATCCTCGGCCTCCCGCCTGTTTTCAGGCATCGGAAAGGAGTTCGCACCACCATAACCTTGCGGTTTACCGCATGGAGGTTCGATCATGGATACGACCAAGAATTCCCCCGAAGGGGAATCGAAGCGTTCCACGTCGTCGAGGCGCGAATTCCTACGCTTGGCCGGTACCGGCATAGCGGGCGCTTTTGCGGCGACGGTATTGGGAGGCGCAAGCTTCGTAACCAAAAACGGCGTACAAGTTCGGGTATGGCCCACTTCATCGGGCGCGCTCGTCCACGACCCCAATCTGTGCGTGGGATGCCGGCGTTGCGAGACGTCGTGCACCATCAAGAACGATGGCAAAGTTTCAGCCTACATCTCGCGCATCAAAGTATCCAGAAACCTCAACTACGGCGTGAAGGGCGTCAGCGCTGCCTTCCAGAATGCGGACGGCCAGCACGGCAACTTCCGCATTGTCGCGGAAACCTGCCGCCAGTGCTCGCATCCGGCCTGTGGCGATGCCTGCCCCGTAGGAGCCATCAGCGCCGACAAGAAAACTGGCGCCCGCGTGGTGGATGCCAACAAGTGTGTGGGTTGCGGTGCCTGCGAGCGCGCCTGCCCCTGGCACATTGCGACGGTGGATCCCGAGACGGCTACCTCGACCAAGTGCCTCCTTTGCAACGGCGACCCCGTCTGCGTCAAAAGCTGTCCGACAGGAGCCATCAAGCTCTATCCCTGGGAAGAGGCTGAAAAGCTGCTCTTCGGCACGGATGCCGTTACCGGCGCGACCGTATAACCTATAGGAGACTCAAGCATGTCAGTTAGCTACGGATATACCGGCAAGATCCTCCGTGTGAATCTCACGACGGGTGCGGTCTCGACCGACGACACCATGAAATACAAGGACTTTATCGGCGGCGAGGGAATTGGCTACAAGATTCTCTGGGACGAGGTTCCTGCGGGGACCCATCCCTTCGCACCGGAAAACAAGATCATTTTCGGAGCCGGTCCCCTTTGTGGAACCGGCGTGCCTTGCTCGGGTCGTACAACCATCACAAGCCTCCTGCCCACCAGCCCTTTCCACGGAGCCGGCAGTTCCCACATGGGCGGCTATTTTTCAGTAGAGATGAAGTATGCGGGCTGGGACATGATTGTGCTGGAAGGCCAAAGCCCCAAGCCGGTCTGGATACGCGTCGAAGACGACAAGGTAACGATCGAGGACGCCCGCTGGGTTTGGGGCAAGGGTATTTTCGATACCATGGCGATAATCTCCAGCCAGATGGGCAAGGAAGCCCAGGTCGCGGCCATCGGTCCGGCTGGCGAGAATCAGATCAACATGTCCGTCATCCGCACTGGAACGTCCCATTCAGCGGGTGGCCACGGTGGCATCATGGGCGCCAAGAATGTGAAGGCCATCGCCATCAAGGGTACCGGCTCCGTCAAGGTCGCTGCCAAGCCCGAAGAGCTCATGGAGTTGGACAAGTTCATGATGAGCATCATAGGTGCAAACAACCAGATGGTGCTTCCGACCGTGCCGCTTCCATGGGCGGAATACAGCGACAAGGGTTCCCGCTGGACCGGCCGGCCCGGACTGACCTGGGGCGCCGCCAATCCCCCGGTAGACACCGGCCTGTGCGATCCGGCCGACATGCAGTCGGTGGGCAAGCGAACCCAGAAAGCGGTTTTCGACCTTGGCGCCGGCGCGGAAAAATACACCGTACGCATGGGCGGTTGCGCCCATTGCCCCATCCGTTGCCATTCCCAGCTCAGGATTCCACAGCTGGAAAAATATGGTATGGACCCGAACGTGTCCAACACCTGCGTAGGCTGGTCCGGCCCGCGTGGCGTCATGTACAACGGCATAAAAGAGTTCGACGGCAATGGCGCCGATTCCTCTGTAGTCGGTAACGGCATCGGCACCACCATGACCGACGACTTGGGCGTTTGGTGCAACTACGGGCAGATTGGCCGCGATGTAAAGTACTTCTACCAGAAGGGCGTCTTCAAGCGCGTGCTTCCCGCCGAAGAATACGCGTCCATCCCATGGGATCAGTTGGAGAAGGGTGATCCCCGTTTCCTGATCGACTTCTACACCCGGGTGGCCAACAAGAAGGGCGAGCTTTGGCACATCGCCGATGGTTCCGCCTGGATCGCCAAGCGCTGGGGTCTCGGTGACGAATACTGGAACGACAAGGACAACAAGCTCTGGACCCGCGGCGGTTACCCGGTGCACCATTCCAACGAGGCAGGTGGCCAGGTTGGAGCCCTCATTTCCTGTTTTACCAACCGGGATTCTCAGAATCACAGTCACATGAATTTCATCGGAAACAAGCTTCCCATAGCGATCCAGAAGGATATTGCGGCGGAATTGTTCGGGTCGCCGGATGCCATTGATCCTGCCCTGGATTATACACGCATGAACGAGGCAAAGGCCCGTTTCGTCAAGTGGTCCATGGTTCGCGGACGCCTGCACGATTCGCTCACCCTATGCAACTGGATGTGGCCCATGGCTGTAAGCCCCCTGAAAGAACGGAAATATCGCGGGGATACCTCACTGGAAGCAAAGTTCTATTCCCTGGTAACGGGTGAGAAAAAAACCGAAGCGCAGTTGGATAAGGATGCCGAACGTGTGGTTACCCTGCTCCGTGCACTTACCGTGCGTTCCATGGGAACTACCGACATGCGCAACCAGCACGACAATACCAACGAGTGGATAACCAAGGCGGACAAGGACAAACCTCAGTTCACTCCAGGTACCATCCAGATGGAAAAGGCTGACCTGGAGCTGGGCAGGACCATGGTGTACAAGCAATTCGGTTGGGACGAGAAGACCGGTGCTCCGACCAAGGCTACCTTGGTGGCGCTCGGAATGGCCGATGTTGCCCAGCAACTCGGTGCGAAAGGATTACTGCCCGCATAACCAAGTCGTGAGCGGGGGAGGGGCGGTCACCCGGACCGGGCCCCCGCTTGTGGCACCCTTCACATAAAAAGTATACAATTGCCATGATGACGCTGGAGAAACGATGCCTGAAGAACGCGGGGTAGCCGAAGCCCTTATGGAACTGATCCGCAGGCGATCTGCGGAACATACCCTGATTTCCTCAACAGAATTGCTACCCGTATTGGGCGAGGGTGGGGATCCGGTTGCCCTGATGGAGCTTGGTGCCGAGGATGACATCAAGATGATGCGCGGAACCCTGGACACCTATTACTTCAGCAATCGTTCCATTACCGAATCCTATGCAAAACATCTGTTCCGATTGGCGGAACGCAACCCAGCACGGCTCATTGCCGATACCACCCGTGATGAATCGAGGACCTATCCCCGTCCGACACCAGTTGCTACCTTTACCGACGCGCCATTCAGCATGGCCACTGCGGATATCGAAGCCGCATTGACGGCGATGGCAGCCGATCCCCAATACAAGGATATATGCCGCGTCCAAGCCTCCAACGGTGACGCCTACCTATACTCATCCGAACAACTTACCGAGGGCCATGCCGCGGGGCTCGCGGAATGGGCGTCGGTGGGTGAAAAGGAAAACCCGTGAACGAATCCTTCCCCCTCGTGATGGAAACACCGGTGGAATTGACAGCCAATGGAGAGCGGATCGCGGTGCTCATGTGCACTCCGCTGAACCTGGACGACTTGGCTGCCGGCCATCTTTTTACCCGGGGCATGCTGGCGGACGCTTCCCGAATCAAGTCCATTATCGCACGTGAGGATATGAGCGTCGTTGACGTCCTCGCCCCTGGTGCGGTTTCGGAGGATCGCTTCGGACTCGGCCAGGTCATAGCTTCCGGTTGCGGGTCCGGCTCGCAGGTCGCTGTCGGGGCGGGATTCGGGGTCCTGCCTGCTGGATTCTCCGTCCGGCTGGAAACGCTGAAGACCTGGTCAGTTGCGATGTTCAGAGCTGCCGAACTGTACCGGAAAACCGGTGGCATGCACTGCGCCTCGATTGCGGGCTCACTTACGGGCTCCGAAGAACGGTCCTACTTCGTCGTCCGGGAGGATGTCGGCCGGCACAATGCGGTGGACAAGGTGATAGGCCGGGCCTTCCTGGATGGCCTTGATTTTTCGTCAGCGTGTATTTTGACGAGTGGACGCATTGCCGCTGACATGATACTCAAGGCAGTCGCCGCCCGCGTTCCCGTCATCGTCTCAAGAAGCATACCTACGTCGACGGCATTCGAAATTGCCCGGGAAGCGGGGGTAACGATGGTAGGCAGGATAGGCGATGACCATCCAATCGTGTATACAAATCCGGAACGAATCCGGTTATAATCACTAGGGCGGGTAAAGCCGGAAAAAGGCGCCCGGAAGGAAATGCCATGTTCGGAAAAATTGGACCGATGGAACTGATCCTCATCCTGGTTATCGCGCTCGTGGTTTTCGGACCAAAAAAATTGCCGGAAATCGGAAAGGCCCTTGGAAACGCGATAAACGAATTCAAGAAGCACTCGAACAAGGTAAGTGCGGAACTCGAGGATGCGGTGAGCAGCGCCAACGAAGAGCCCACGATCGAGAATGCGAAGAAGGCCAAGGACAATCCGGCGAGTAAAAAGGTCTGACGGAGTCGAATGAAAGACTCGTCCATGCCTTTTTGGGATCATGTCGCGGAGCTTCGATCCCGGCTACTGGTCGCGACGGTAGCCGTCGTGGCTGGCACCATCACCAGCTTCTTCTTCGTGGAACCCGCCGCCGCGTTCATCACCCGGCCGGTGGGCAACATGCAATTCATCTACCTATCCCCACCCGAACTTTTTACGTCCTACGTAAAAATAGCCTTGATCGGCGGACTGGTAATTGCGTCTCCGGTCATACTTTTTGAATTGTGGCTCTTTGTCCGCCCTGGCCTTTCGAAGCAAGAGCGGTTCTCCCTTGTGATCGGATTATTTTTTGGCGCCCTGTTTTTTGCAGTCGGCGCGGCTTTTTCGTTTTTTGTCATCGTCCCGTTCAGCTTGCGATTTTTCCTGCAATACCAGAACGAGTACGTGAGGGCCATGTTCTCGTTCTCGGAGTATGTCGGTTTCGTGGGTTCCATGGTGCTGTCTTTCGGCGCCGCCTTCGAGCTGCCTATCGTCGTGTCGCTATTGGCGGGGCTGGGCATAGTGACGGGAACTGGCTTGGCGAAAGTGCGGGGCATCAGCATCCTGCTGATATTCATCGCGGCGGCCATCCTGACGCCCCCGGACGTCGTATCGCAGATCCTTCTTGGTGTACCCCTTATGCTGCTGTTCGAACTTTCCATCATTCTGGCCAAGGGTCAGGAAAAACGAAGGGCGAGGCAGGCCAAACTCGAGGAATCCGATCAATAGTACAAGCCGCAGGCATCGGGACCTGCGGCCGGATTATTTTGGCTTCCTTCTTTTATAGTACCACCAACAGTTTCAACAGTACTTGGTGCTTGTCCGCAGTTGCGGGATCTTCGGAGAACAGTCCGCCGCTCCAGTTACGGAAATAAGTCAGCACGTACTCTGCGTACCCCCGCCGCCAGATAACTGAGAAGTTGGCATTGTTCTGGTCTTCGACGTTGGAGACCCGCGTGTCGGGATCCATGGCTCCCCCGCGTAGTCGTAGGGACCAGGTATTGGTAAGATCGAATTTCACCTCGCCGTAGTCGGACCATCTGAAGAATTCGGAAAGGCCGGGTCCCCTCACCATACCGAACACGCCTCCCGCCCTCAGACCCAGTGGCCCCTGCCTGAACTCGCCGTCCAGACCTGCGAGGCTCACCGTATTATCGATATCATCGGCCCAGAAATCCTGGTAAAGCGAGAGGTTGACGCGTCCGTTAGGTATGGGATTCAGGGTTATGCGGGTTCCCACTGCCTTCGCCAGATCGTTGTCCACCTTGCCAACGGAATACAGGCGGGGAGCGGCAACCGTGAGACCGGCTGGAGCAAACCCATTCACCGTATATAGTTCGACACCAATTTTATCTCCGATGGGTATAGCAAGGGAAAACCCGTAATCAGACCAAAGCTTGGGAAGGAAAATACTTTCATCGTCCTGTCGTCCACCATACATGTGGTGGAAATAGTACTCGCCAAAGGGGATGAGTATCCTGCCCGCCGTCAGCCGGAAGGGTCCCAGTGAAAGGCCAAGCTGGAAAAGGTCATCGGGGTGGAAGATGTCGGCCATGATGCTCAGGTTCGGGTCACCCGCCGCCTGGATAAGCAGAGCCTGGTGGTTCTGGGTGAAGGTGAAAGTTGGGTCTCCCGAGAAATCGCCGGCTGCCGAGGCCTCCACATCGAAATCGCCAAAGAATCGGAAGGATAGACTGGGTCGTCCCGAAGAAGGTCTGGCCGGTGACGCAGCTCCAGGATCCGATTCCGCTTCTTCCGCGACGATTCCGACTTCCTCGGACGCTCCAGAAACCGCATCCGCCTGTTCCGGATAGGACTCATCCGAATCGCCCGTATCCGAAACCTCAACCGGTTCCTCCACATAGGCCTCTTCCGATTCTGTCGCAGCGGAAATCGCATCGGGTTGGTCCTGGGCAATCAATAATGAGATGGAAGCCAACAGCAGGAATAAAACAAGAAGTTTGGTTTTCATACACACTCCACTACCAAGCCTAAACCCGATTCAATAAAAAATCATGCTTTTTGGATAAATATTTCCTTATTGGTCAGCAACTATCATTGATTTCGAAGCGGCAGGGAGATATCCTTGCATTCATGAAACATTCACACGCTTTCTCAGGTTTTATCCTATTTACTCTTTTACTGGCGGCCGCAAGTTCCTGTGTCCAGATTTCGGATCCCACGGCGGGCTCCTCGGTACCAACCACCCATTCGACCAACTTCGCCCCGACCGACGCTGAAGCGATTGCCGGGACCCTCGCCCTTACTGTGAGCACCGTATCGTTGTCCGGTGAATTCTCCCCCAGGAACATCGCTGTCCTTTGGGTAGAGGACGATACGGGCGCCTTTGTCAAAACCCTCGGGGTGTGGGCTGCTAAGCGGATTGGATACCTGGATTCCTGGATTGAAAGCCAGGAAAATTCCGATACCGATGGCATAACCGGTGCGACCAGACCTAACCACGACGCTACCCTGGAAGTCACCTGGGACGGGACCAATACCGCCGGAACGAAAATGCTGAAGGACAGCTACCTGCTTCGCGGAGAACTCACAGATCACAATGGCGCTGGAGAGACTTTCAGCGTATCGATTGATTTATCGGGTGGTGTTGCTGTGGACCCGGCGGCGGTGACAACCTTCGTGGGCTTTCCCTCGATCGATGCCAATTTTACAATTACTCCTTAAGTATCTACCTTAGAACAACATACTTTCAAGGTTGGAATGAAAAGGGGGGATGTCTCCCCCTCGGGGCGTACGCGGTACGCCCCTGCCCCCACTGCGGGCCCCCATATCGTTGGATCTGCCCGCAACGCCCGGCCAAACCCGGTTTACATCGAGCCAGGGCCTATATAGCGCGACTGTGCTTGGTGGGTGTTCTACATTCTTCAATTTTTCCATGGAAATAAAGGAAGAAATACACATCCCTCTTGACTTCTTGATCATGCTATCGTAAGTTAGTAATCGATAACTAACACGAATGTGGAGAAAGCTTGATGGCCAATACGGATAGGCAGAAGGAAATCGTCGACGCGGCTCTGTCCCTGATATCCGGAAAGGGTATCCAGGAACTAACCATGAAACGTCTGGCCGAAGCCGTAGGCGTCAGCGAACCGGCAATTTATCGGCATTTTGCGTCCAAGTCGGACATCCTTGCCGCAGTGGTGGATGATGTGGTCGCTTCCCGGTCCGCCACGCTCGGGGAAGCCCGATCCGTCGGACTGGACCCTGCGGAAACCTTGGTATCGTTCTTTGTGAGCCATGCGACGCTGTTCACACGGCGTCCGACCATGACGACGGTCCTTTTTTCGGAGGATGTGTTCAGGAACGATCCTTCCCTCCTGTCCCGGGTAGGGGCCATCATGCTGGATACTTTGGAGACCATCCGGGGCGAGATCGCGAAGGGAAAGCAAATGGGGATCATACGTGCTGAGATGGACGAGGAGAATGGCGCTTTCATGTTGGTGGGAGGCTTCCGTCTGCTCGTTTCCACCTGGCAGTTGGGCAACCATGCGTTCAGCCTCCCCGAGCGTACGGAGGCCTATGTACGCTCGGCGCTCCTGCTTATCGGAAAATAGGAACCAGCGCTCCAGGTGTGCACTGGTTTATTTTATCATTATAGTTAGTTATTGATAACTAACTATATAGGAGGATACATGAAGAATTTCTTCAAAGGGGCTTTGCGCCAACCGGTGCTGGTCATTGCTGTAGCCGTGTTCCTTACGGTGTTGTCCGTACTCGTCGTAAAGACGAAGATGCGGATGGAAACGAATCTGGACGAGTACATGCCAAAGGACCATCCGGCTTTTGTCTTCAGCGATGAGGCCGATGAACGCTTCATGATTCGGGATGCGATCCTCATCGCAGTGGAGCACCCTGAATCGGTCTACAACCCTGATACCCTTAGAAAGATCGGTCGTCTGGAGGAGGACCTGATCGCTTTCGATGAGATTGAGGAAGCGGATATCCGATCCCTGCACACGGCCGAGAATATACTGGGTACCGAGGACGGATTGGACGTCAAACCTTTCTACACCGACGTCCCGGGGGATGCAGACTCCATCGAAATGCTAAGGCAGGCGGTCCGCTCCAACGAAATGGTCCGAGGCAGGCTGGTTTCTTTCGACGAGAAAACGATGCTCGTTATTGTCGATTTGGCGGATGGTGCTTTTTCCCGAGACCTGTACGACCGGGTACTGGCGTTGACGGCTTCCTACGAGGGACCAGAAATCCTGCACGTGGCCGGTCGCCCTATCGTTGAAGGCACCATGGCCATACTCGGTCCACGCGATATGGCGCGCCTTGGTCCCCTGGTCATCCTGGTCATCGCCCTGGCCCTGATGTTCATGCTTAAAAGCATCAAGCGCGCCGCCATTGCCCTGTCTGTAGTCCTTTTCAGTACCCTGTGGACCTTCGCCTTGATGGTCGGGCTGGGTGTGCCGGTATACACGGTAACGATCATGATTCCGGTCATGCTTATTGCGTTGGGGGTGGCCTATGGCATCCACCTGTACAACCAGATAGATTTCTACGTCCGTGACCATCCAGGGGCGGGTAGGGCAGAAGTTGCCGGCAACGTCATCGACGTAATCTGGAACCCGGTGTTTTTCGCGGGACTCACCACGATGGCTGGTTTTGTCTCGCTCACCACCTCCCAGGTGTACCCGGTCAAGTTCTTCGGGCTCTTCGCGGCCTTTGGCGTACTCGCGGCTCTTTTGTTGACGATGTTGCTCATTCCGGCGGGTATCATGCTGTTCGGGACAGGAACGCCAAAGAAGAAGGCCAAGGCCGCGGCTAAGGTTCTATCCAGCGCCGAAGCCATACCCAGGCAAGGTTTCGGGGCGAGGTTTGCCGACTCTATCGTCTCGCATCCGGCACCGGTGATTGTCCTTTCGGTTCTGGTAGTAGCCCTCTCGCTCTTCGGCGTCAGCAGGGTATGGATCAATTCCAGTTTCCTGGACAATTTTGAAAAGACCAGCGACATCGCTCGGACCGATGCCTTCATGAACGCCCGCTTCGGAGGCACTTCCACCCTCAATGTGATTCTTGACGCCGACGAAGCAGATGCTTTCAAGGATCCCGGGCTATTGAACCTGCTCGCGGAAGTACAGAAGGGATCCCTCGCGGTGGATAAGGTGGGCGACGCTGTCTCCATCGCCGATTACCTGAAACGCATGAACCGGGTAATGCACGAGGACCGGGTCGAGTTCGACACCATACCTGAAAGCCCGGAGTTGGTAGCTCAATTTCTGCTCCTGTACGAGATGTCGGGCGACCCTGACAACCTGTGG
>Ga0172379_10007775_pt1 | contig 13772 bp, 11 predicted proteins | sample GrowelOW334metaG_FD_119756 | JGI IMG/M metagenome (GOLD analysis project Ga0172379, IMG submission 119756) | Groundwater microbial communities from an aquifer near a municipal landfill in Southern Ontario, Canada - Groundwater well OW334 metaG | ecosystem: Environmental > Aquatic > Deep... | reverse complement strand
GCTACGTCATAACCGCCAATATCGCTGGCTTCTTTTTTAGTTATTGGAGTGCCTGTTTTTACTATTGCTAAACATTCAGCGGCAATGCTGCCTACAAGAGCATCAAACTCTGGTGTTGAAGTAGCTGTTGGCCTTTCTTTGCCACAACCAGGCATAACAAGAACTGCAGCAGCAAGCAATGGAGCCAATATTCTTGCATTTGTTGCTCTGCTTGATCCCTCTGGTGAATTACTCATAAATTACAAAATGATTAAAAAATATTAGGCTAATATATACCAACCAATCTATTTCCTGTCAAGGGTGAATTAATAAATTTCTGTTCGGTAGCATTTTTCACAGTAGATTTTGCCCTCTTTATCAGGTGAAAATGTTGATTCAAATTTATCTTCGCATTTTGAGCACGCACGTTCGTATAAGTGTGGTGCGTTTCGCATAGCCATGCGTGCTGCGTGCCTGCAGGACGGGCATTTAACTGGAGTTGGCAGATTCATGCGGACATAAAACTTTGCCTCTTGTGGGATGATTTTGTAGTTTTTACCGCATTTTTTGCATGCCAGAATTTCTTTTGTGGCGGGCAAATATTCTTTTTGGTCCGGTTCGCGCCAGCGCCAACCGCGGGCGGCGGCTTCTTCTTTATTAAGTGGGAAAAAGTCGGCGGCGCTTGTTTCGTTATATGCATAAGGAGAAAGTGCCGGTGGAAAAAACTCACCCCAATCCCCTGTTTGCTTCATTTTTTCAGTTATTTGCGGCACAAGTTTTTCGTATTCTTCCTTTGTATATTGTTTATTTAAAATGCAATGTTGTTTGTGGCGGAGGCCAATGCAGCCAAAGCAATCTTGGCAGCTAACGCAGCTGTCGCAGTAGCGCAAATTAGTGGAAAACCAGGTGTAAGTGCAAAATGCGATGTTTGTGCTATTGCGAGAAACGCAGCAATTATAAACGACCTCACATCTTTGCCAGCCGGCGGAATATGAACTGTAAATGTCCTTTGAGTCTGCGGAAGAAATTGTGTTCTCACAGTCCTCGCTCTCGAAAGAATCAAAACAATTTTTGCAATTTTTGCAGTTATAAATGTGATCGCCGGTGGATTTTTCGCATTTTAATGTGTGAACGCCTTGTTGAATTGCATCCGTGCGCAATTTTAGAAAATCCTCGTATGCCTTTTGCCAACTTCCAAGTGTGCCATTAAAAATTTTCATTTTCATCATCTCGAATTCCTCTTTGCTCACTTGTTTATTGAAGATATAAAAATCTTTATTTACCAAATTGGCGCAAAAAATACAGTTGTGACAGCCGTGCATTTGAAAAGAAAAGAAACAGTCGTTGCAGTCGTTCGCTTCATACAGAGCTGCGCAGTTATAGCAATTATTTATGTCGCTGCAGTCGTAGCAAAGCGTGCTGTCGTTTGTGTAGCCGCAATCCATAACGTCTTTGTCATTCACAATCCAATATGAATAGTGCGTGTCTTCGCATTTGGCCACGAGCGAATTTAAAAAACAGTTTTTTGACTGGCGGATGTGTGAGTTATAGTCGCAATTTTCGCTGTTGAAGATGGACGTGCCTTCGCGCGGGACAACTTTTTGCAAGTCTGCGAATTGTTCAAAAAATGGCTTATTCAAATCAAAATTACGACCAAAAGAAAGCGCGTCCCAAGTATCACCCCACCAAGTTGTATTGTTGTAGACCTTAAAAGGGCTGTCCGATGGATATGCGCTTATAATATCTTGTCCTGTTGCATCACATTTTCGGCGATAAAGCTTCCATTCGTTGCGTGTGGCCATTAGCGCTCGCAGTCTCTCTTCGGGTGAAGTCGTTGGCAGAGGCACGCCAAGTTTTTTGCAAAAATCAGCCTCTTTGTCGGAAATTTCGAATGGCTTCTTCGTTATCCTGCAAATTGCAGTTTGTGACACGGAGATATTATAACATGATGGGTCTAACCTCATTCAAAGTATAGAGGTGCAATTGTATCTTCGTATGGGTAAGAGGATGGTAAAAGCCATTTGCCATAGAGGTTTTCGCTCTTTAACTCGGCTTTTATTTCTGCCACACGTTTAAACCACTCCTCTTTTTTGTATTTTTTATTCAAAATTTCGTATTCTGCGTGACTGCGTGAAATACAACCGAAGCAATGTTTGGAATTAAAGACTTGTTCGCAATATTCCAAATCTGAGTTGTGCCAACATGCATAACAAAAGTTACAGTTATTGTTGCCGGAATTTCCAATGCACTCATAAAGCAATTCTGATGGGTCATAGCCGATGCAGTCGCAGTCCATTGAGTCTTTTACTGCGTCGTTGTTTGTGGCCATATACATGGAATCTTCGGCATTTGTGGCATTGAATGTGTAAAAGCAATTTTTTGAATTTTCTAGAAACGTGCCCATGCAGTTCTCGCAGTTTTTTTGGAGCAAATTTACGTGCGGAATCGTGTGGCGCAATTCAGATAGTTCGTCTAATGATTTTTGCGCGGATTTTTCGGATTTTAATTTTTTTACGGCATTTTTATATTCATCTTTTGATACTTGTTTGTTTTTTATGAAATACTCCGCATTTCTCAGTCCGGCGCACAAAAAACAGTTTCGGCAATTCACCAAATCGTATCCAAATTCGCAGTCGGAAGAGCTAAAACAATTATATAAAAAGTCGCAGTTGTATAAATTGCTGCCAAAAGTGCATTCGTAGCAGAGTTCACTTTCTCCAACTTTGTCGCAATCCACGCAATCGGTGTCGCGCCAAGTGTATTGGCCATAAAATGTGTCTTCGTTGTAGTGTCCGCCAAAAACCAAGTAGCAATTCTTGTTTTTGTAGGCGTAATTTGTATAGTCGCTGTTTTCGGAGTCGGAAGCGACCAGTGCAATTCGCGGCTGTGAAAGTTGAAGTTTCTTAAAATCTTCTACAAAAGACATGGCTGCATTATAGCAAATAGTGGTATTTGTAATTAAAAGTTCATAAAAAGTTTAGAGAAATTTAATCTATGTTTAAAAGGACAACTTCGCTCGCCTCTTATTTTGGCCATTCATTTCCATGACAGGGAGCATTCATGAGCCAAAATAAGGACTCGCTCGTTGTCTGGGGTTCGATTCCCGTTACCTCCACAACCTTCTGGTTTTTTAAATAAAGAGCCGTTTTTAGGCGGCTCTTTGTTATATTGGTGCATCGGTGGACTTGACGCGTTTATGGTAGCACTTTTAGTAAATTGCTTCAAGATAGCACTTATCGCAATATATAACCTCTTTTCTATCTGGGGAATAAGTAGTTTTTATTGCAGCACCGCACTTTGAGCAGTTTCTATCATATAAATGTCTTGGATTTCGCAGCATCATGCGCTCTTCGTAGCGTTTTTGTGGTGATTTGTGCGGAATTGGCAGGCCTTTTTGCCTGTAGAATTCCAACTCTTGCTTAATGATTTTGAAAGGTTTGCCGGTAATCTCGCAGGAAATAACATTATTTATAATTGAATCATTAACTGTGCGGACGTCGTCTGGCGGCACAATTCCCTGCCCCGTAGGCGCCGAAGCTTCATACTCGCTCCAGTTAAATCCGTTAGCAACCGCATCTTCTTTTGTAATCGGATAATATTCCTGCGCCTTGGTTTCGTTGTACCCAAATGGTGAATATGAAAATGGAAAAAACTCTCCCCATTCCCCCGTTTTGCTCATGTGCTCAATGATTTTTGCGCGCAGAGCTTTATATTCTTCCGGTGAATATTTTTTATTTAGAATGCAATATTCGTTGTGTTTTATCCCAATGCATCCAAATAAATTGTTGGAATCAAAACAATTGTCGGCGTAGTCGCAATTGTGAACATCTCGGCATAGATGTAGAAATTTCGAGCTAAAAAGACCGTGACCCGCATGAACTTCATAAACTAACTCACAATCGTGGTAGCCCGGTTGGTAGCAGTCATAGCCGTTTTTTGTGTCGAGCGTGTTATAGCAGTATTTGCAGTCCCAAAGCCGCCAAGCGTCGTAGCATTTTTGCGCATTTTTGCAGTGGAAAATATAATCACCGGTGCAATCTTCGCTTTCCGTGACGTGCGCATATTTGTGCGGAGTCTGAAGCATTAAATCTGCCAACTGTTTGCGCGCTTCGTTTTGCATTTCATATGAATATTTATATTTCTCAACAAATTCTTTGTATTCTTCTGGCGTAACTTTTTTATTTAAAATATGAAATTGCTTTTTTCGCAGGCCGGTACACAAAAAACAACTGCTGCAGCTGCGGCAATCAAAGCAATATGAGCAGTCCTGGAGCTGTTTGCAGTCAAAACAAAAGTTGCAGTTAAAGCAGTTCTCGCTGTAAAGGCAAAAATAACAAAGTTCGCTTTTGTGGGTGTATGAACAGTCTATGCAATTTTTGCAGCCGGTTATCCAGTTTGAAAAATAAACATCTTGGCAGCCGCCGGTGTCCACGTCCATGTAGCAATTTTTATTTTCGCCACTGTGGTTTGTGTAATAACTATTTTCACTATTGAAGTTATATAAAGAAAGGCGTGGAACTTTTAATTGTAATTCTTTCAATTGTTCGAAAAATGGCCTGTTAAAGTCAAAATCTTGGCCAAAATCCAAAGGGCTCCAAGAATCGCCCCACCAAAAATCCTGGTCAAAAATTTTAAATGGTTTGTCTGGACTGTACATGGAGACAATGTCTTTGCCGGTGCCGTCGCATTTGCGGCGAAAGAGGTAGCGCTCATTGCGAAAAGCCGCACGGCGACGCTGCCTATCCTCTGGGCAAAGACTTGGAGTTGGCACGCCAATCTTTTCATAAAAGGCCAGATCTTCATCATCTATTTGGAAATTTTGCTTACAGAGTGCGCAGATTTTGGATGTCATAATTAATTTTTATAGATTATACACCCAGTTAATCACTAATTTGGCGATCTCCAAATCTCTGCAGAAAGTCGCAAAAATTAAGGGTTTGCCTCCTTATAAAAGCAAAAATATCAGTTGTCGTTTTTACGCTGATTGAGAGTCCGCCACGGCATTAAAATACTTGAATAAATCTTCGTGAGCTTTGCAAATTACTGGATTTTCCATCTTAACTCCGGAAACCAGGCCACTTTCATTTTTAACCCAAATTGTTACCGCGTTTTTGTCCGGAGCAAGCATAACAAAAGTATTTTTTAATTCTTTATGACCCAAAACATCACGAATTACTTTTGTTGTGCGCATTTCTTTATTGTCTTTGCCAATCATTTCTCTCGTATATGGCCCCAAAGCGGAAAGAATTGGATAAGCTTTTTTGCCACGTCGAAGTCGCAGGCGCATAAATTCCTTATCCGGATCAGATCCCATGAGTTCATATAGCATTTCGAAATTTCCATAGGCAAGAACCGTTTCCCAGTCTATGTAAGCAAAATCCACCCAGTCACTACCAACATTTTCTGCGCTCAAGACTTCCGGCAGTGAGGAATTTTCGCTCACATTTATAAACTTTAAAAGAGGTCTAAGTTCACGCAAATTATCTGCACTGCGATAAAGATGTCTGCCTTTTTTATAAAGATTTTCAACGTAAGATTTTAACGGCAATGCACTGATTTTTTTGTATTTTCCTTCGTCTGAACCGGCCAAAAGTCCTTTTTCGCTCAGCTCTTCATAAATTCTATAAGCTTTGTCTTTTGCTATCTTGGCTTTTTTTGCATTATCTAAAATGCTGCAGTTTGGGCTTTTTAGTACCTGTACATAGAAGGCAATTTCGTCTTCTGTAAGGCCAGAACTGCCAAGAGCGAATTTTAATTTGCGTACGAGGTCCATACGGTGAATTAAAATACCATAATTTTAGCTAATTGCAAGATTTTAGGGTTTTATAAGGGGAAATACTCCTGTGCGACCGTTTCTTTATATTCAAATGGAGAAATCTCTATCGGAAAATATTCGCCCCACTCCCCTGTTTTTTTCATGTGTTCGATAATTTGTGGCACAAGTCTCTCGTATTCTTCTTTCGTATATTGCTTATTTAAAATGCAATAATCTTTGTGAGAAAGGCCGCTGCATCCAAAACAAAAATTGCATGCGGACATACAGTCGGAATAATAAATATTGCTGCTATTGCGGCAGAAATTCATAAAAGCGCATGTATTTGCAAAGGCTGTGGCGGTAACTTCGTACAATAGTTCGCATTTTAAACCGGCCATGCTGCAATCCATCGCGTCTTTTGCTCCCGTTCCCCAGTGGCAATATTTACAGTCCTGCGCGTCTTGAAAAACATTGAAGCAAAAGTTACAATTTTTACAATTTTCCATGTAATCCCCGGTGCAATTTTCGCTGTTTATTATGTGAGTTGAGATGAACGGCAATTGCAATTTCCATTGGTCAAATTTGGCTTTCTCTTCGGCGAAATTTACTTTTAGCGCTGCCGTAAATTTCTCAAATTCTTCTTTAGAAACAGGCTTGTTATAAATGTGAAATGCTTTTTTGCGGAGATTCTTGCAGGCGATGCAATTCATACAGTCGCGACAGTCATCCAAAATGGCGCTGTCTGTGCAGTTTTCGCAATTGTCACAAAAGTTGCAGTTGTAACAGTTTTTGCAGTCTGTGCATTCATATAAAAGTTCGCTGCCAAAACATATGTAACAGTCGCAGCAGCTGCGTCCTCTCTGCAAATATGTGCTGTAATAGGAGTTCTCGCAGAAAAAACATGTGGATGAGTAGTAGCAGTCTTTATTGCTCATGCCAAAAGTTGTGTAGTCGCTGTTTTCGTTTGTGCCGTCCTGGTGCATGCCGCGGCGAGGAACTGCGTGTAATAATTCCGAAAATTGCTCGAAAAAAGGACGCGAAAAATCAAAATCGCGACCGTAATCCATCGGATTCCATTTGTCGCTCCACCAAATTTCTTCTTTATAAACTTTGTATGGCTTGTCTTGTGAATACAGGGAAATCATAGGCTCTCCGGAAAAGTCGCATTTGCGCTTATAAAGTTTGCTTTGATTTCTAAATGCCCAGCGGCGCTGTTCTCGGCACTCTGGGCAAAGTGTAGGTGGCAATAAATTATATTTTTTATCGTCAAAAGTTGGTGAAATTTTTTCGTAAAAAGACAAATCTTCATCAGTGATTTGGAAATTCGATTCGCACTTTTTACAGGTTCGTGTAAGTCCCATTCGCGTTTTATTATACCCCAAAATGGCCGCCTGATAATTTTAACATCAGTTTACGGCCATTTAACATTTTCCATTGTTATTCTCTTTAGCACGCGTTCGCAGAGCATTCTGTTGTGGGTACTCCGTTTGCTCCTACTCGCGTCCAGAAACTTAAAGGTCTGCTGCAGGCTCCCAGAAACGGATCATTGCCTGGATATGCATATTTTCGGACTTCAAAATGCATGTGTGGGCCGGTACTATTTCCGGAAGATCCGGTTTTGCCAATAAGGGTACCGCAATTTACGGCCACATTTATCAATTGAGTTGCGGTTCCAAGCTTCATATGCCCATAAATACTCACCCATCCTCGTCCGTCGTTTTCCGGCGCTTCGTGGTCAAGTCGCACATGATTTCCATAACCTCCACCGCATGCTGATCCCCAAAAACCATATGTCGGGCAGCCGTCATTTTTTTGAAATATTCCTCCGCCGGCTGCGGCATAAATATTGGTTCCAACTACGGCGCGAAAATCTGTTCCACGATGATTGTTATAAACTTTGTCTTGGGCACAATTGTATCGTGCCATGGAGGCTGTAGCATTTGTGTCGTAATAGTAACTTATTGCCGGATTTAAGACCTGATTGAGCGGTCTACGAAAAGTTACTGCTTGTGCGGTCTGTGGTGCCTGCAAGATAAAAGATGTTGTTACGAAAAATACGGCAAACAGCGAAACTAATGTCTTCATAAAACAATTTGGATTAAGAAATTATTTGATTATTAGCTTTACTTCACCAGATCTCCCTGCAGATTTACGTGAATTATACCGCGCGTACTTTCGCCCTGCTTTGGCACAGAAACTATATCTACAGTTTGGAATAATTCATTCCACTCGGGATTAATTCCATAAGCAAGTTTTTTTGCCTCCAATATGGAAGAATAATCGGTCGAAAATTTAATCATCCATATTTCGCGATCGCTTTCGTATACCATATATTTGCCATCACTTGAAAATATAGGTGCCTCGGAAAATGTAGGCACAAAAGAGGTATCAATAGTTTTTGATTTCACATTAGTGAGCTCTGTTTTATCGCTGCCGTCGATTTTCATACTGAATAAAGACTGAATTCCCCACTCATTTGAAGAAGAGAAAATTACATGCGAAGAATCCGGAGTGAAAATTGCTCCCCAATCATTTGCTGATTTGGTTATCTGTGTCTCTTTGCCGCTTTTTAGATCTAAAATTGCCAAACCAAGGGCATCGTCAAAATAAGGACTGGTTGTCCAAGTAGTAGGTAATTTTTGATAAACAATTTTTGAATTATCCTTCGAAATTTTGGGTGTATGCACTTTTTCTTTGATTTTCTCCGCCTTTTTTTCTCCCAGTTTTTGCTTGAATAATGTCTGATTCATATCTGTAAAAAACGCAAATCCTCCTTCTCCAAGCAGACTCATGGAAATGTCTTTTTCCACCAATTCATTTTTGCCGGTCTCTGTGTCCATATACCATAATTCAGTGCCGGAAATTGCTTCACTTTCTGCCGGTTGAGTTGAAGTCCAGTTTTTACCATATAAAATCACAGAATCCTTTTGATCAAAAAGAATTTTTGCTTTTTTATCGGTGGTTATTCTCTTTTCTCCAAGTGTTTCGCTTATGCTGTATAAATCGCCGTCTTTTAAAACGATGCGATCTTTTGCCAAAGTATCCTGCACTACGCATGAGGTTATTAATATTGGCGCGGAAATCACTAATATCCCTAAAATAAGCCCTCTTTGCACGTATTTTAATATTTTATGCATGGCGGAAAAGTTAAGTTATAAGTTTTTGCAGCTGCATAACTTTTATAACAAAAAAATATTAAATTTTCCTAAACTTTTTATGAATTTTTTATGAACGAAAAATTTCCGTTTCGCCTTTTTTTAAAGCCTCGGTAATGTTAGCACTGTGTCCTGCGGAGGATATGTGGTGGTCAGTATGTTTAAATTGTATTTTCCTTCGCGTCGCAATTCAGCTTTTATTTCTGCAACTTTCTTAAAATATTCTTCACGCGAATATGGCTTATTTAATATGTAAAACTCCTTGTGGTTCAAACTCACGCATCCAAAACAATACTTGGAATTCATAATCAGTTCGCAAAAATCGCAGTCGCTTGAATTTACGCAGCCAAAGCAAAAATTGCAGTTATTTAAAATGTGAGCGCTGCTTACTTCATAGCAAAGCGTACTTTCTTCTAAAATAGTTATATCCATACAATCTTTTAATTTTTTGGATTCTTCTATGTAGCAGCAATCCTCGCAATCGTCGATATCAAAGCCAAAAAACACGTTTTTGCAGTGGTTTATGTAATCGCCAAAAGAATTAGTGTCATTTATGTGGACTGCGTTAACGTGAGGTGACTTATTTTGTAATTCTTGGAATTTTCGGCTTATTTCCTCTTTTGTAATCCCCTTTTTAATTCGTTCGAATTCTTCTTTTGAATATTTTTCATTAAAAATGCAGTACTCTTGCTGCTTTAGATTTACGCATCCAATACAGTTTTTGCAGCCTTTTAAAAAGTAGCTAAAATCGCAGTCGGAACAATCATTACAATCATGCAAATATGTGCAGTTGTAGCAGTTTTTGCAATTTATACACCAATAACAAAGCGTGCAGGATTTTACGTGGTCGCAGTCAACGCAATCTGTGCTTCCATAAAAATCCCGGCCATACATGCAGTCTTCGTTGCCTACCGCATTTGCCAACAAATAACAGTTTTTACACTGGTCCGTGTTATGTGTATATTCGCTATTTATGGACTGCAAACGAATCGAACCAATGCGCGGAGTTTTGAGTTTGAGAGCCTCAAATTCTGCGATAAAATCCATAAAATTTAATTACATGTACTTCGCCAGATTTTTCTTTAATCTCTCTTCCACATGACCAACTTCCGCATGGAATTCCTGGCCTGTAATTAGCTCATATGCCTCTATGTAGCGGCGGCCGGTTTCCACTCGTACTACATCCGGAATTTCTGGGATTTTGCCTTCGCCCCTAAATCCGCGGTCTGCCAGCCATTCGCGCAAATATTCTTTGTCGATCTTTTTTTGTTCTTCGCCGGCTTTTAATCGTTTTTCATATTCATTTGCAAACCAGAAACGTGAGGAATCCGGAGTGTGAATTTCATCAATCAAAACAATTTTGCCATTCGGTGCGATGCCAAGTTCATATTTTGTATCAACCAAAATAATTCCCTGCTTCGCGCAGATTTCAACTCCTCTGTTATATAAGGCCAAAACGGCTTTGGATAAATTTTCCCACTGTTCTTGTGTTAAAATTCCGCGCTTTACAATTTCTTCTCCGCTCACGGATTCGTCGTGCCCGCCATGTTCTGCCTTTGTGGAAGGCGTAACAATCGGTTTTGCTAGTTTTTGGTTTTTCTTAAGCCCTTCCGGCAACATATTCCCACAGAAATTTCTAACGCCTTTTTCGTAATTAAACCAAGCCGAAGTCGTTGTAACGCCGGTAATATATCCGCGAACAATCATTTCTACCATTAATGGCTTGCATTCGTGGCCAATAACGACGTTTGGATCCGGAAATTCAATCACATGATTTTCTATAATGTCTTTTGTTTGCTCAAACCAAAATTGGCTAATTTGATTTAGCACCTGCCCCTTAAAAGGAATTGTTGTGATTACACGATCAAAAGCAGAAAGTCTGTCTGTAATGATGATTACGCGATGATTACCTTTTGTGTAGTTATCGCGAACTTTGCCTTCATATTTATATCCCAATGTTGGGAAATCAGTTCCTTTTAATGTGTATTGAAGTTGAGCCTGCAATTGTTGTGGTGTAATCATGGCTCGATTTTACCAGTCTTGCCGGCAAAATTCCAAGCCATCTCAAAAATGGAGCGCTGCGTTTCTGTTAGTTCTTTGCTTTCTATGATTACCCCGAATATTGGCTTTATAAAAGAAACCATCGAGATTTTATTGTCATAAATGTTTATTTCGTTGTTAAAAGGCAGCTTTTTTGGGTCAATTAAGCGGATTTCACGATAAAATTTATGGTCATTGGCTTGTACGCGTTGGCCACCCTCGTCATCCGGCGCAATACCTCGCAGCCAAATTTTATTAGAGGCGCGTTTTTCTACATATTCTTTGTCGTAATTTGGCCAGTGGTCGCGAATTTCCTGCGAATTGGCATAGTTCAAAATTTCGGTTTTTGCAGTAAGAGTGTCTTCGTAAACGGCTTTAACTCCTTCCAAATCCTCAAAAAACCTCACGCTTGGGCGGTGGCCTGTGCGATTTACCAATGCTTTTAAGTTTGGAACTATCGCTTCGAATTCTTTTACATGCTGTTTTTCGCGAGCTAGTAAGAGGCGCGGGTCCGTTGGCATATATGAATGGGTGCCATCCGGATCTTCCAAAACAGTTACAAAGCCGCGCTTTTTCATTCCCTCTATAATATAATAAATTGAGGCGCGATTAACCCCGGAAGCGCGGGCAATAGCCAAAATACTTCCCTTCCCCAACTCCAAAAGTGCCAAATATACCGCAGCTTCTTTTGGCTCAAACCCTAAACTTGTAAGAACATGATTTAAATCGTCTTTCAAGGCAATTGTGGTGTAAAATTCTTCAACACAATTGTAGGGCAATGCCTTTTTAAAGGCAATAGACAAAGAGAAAGCGGCTTTTGTTGGGAATATAAACACTTTTTTTGGAGCTGTGCTTTGCTATTGCGGTAAAACTTCGCTTCCAATAGTTTGTGGGCGTTTTAATCATTAATAAATGAATATGACAGAACCATTTACACCCACGCCGCGCTTAAAGGACTCTGATACTTTTCGCACAATAAGTTATGCGGAATTGGAAGAGAGAAATTTAAATTTAAAGCGTCAGCGCGAGGCAGGAAAAACCAGCGAAGAGTTTGGCGTGGAACTTAGACGTGAAATTACAAATGATGATGGAGTGAAGGCTTTGATTGTGTGTTTTTCTGATTTGGAAGGCAAATTGCACATGCTCGATTATAATAAAAAATATGTTTTGGAGTCCGAGAGTAATCTCACTTTTGATGGGTCTTCTATAAAGGGATTTAGTGCGCAGAACACTTCGGATTTGCGTTTGAAGTTGGATTGGACAAGTTTTCGCTGGTTGCCGGCGGATATTTTTGGGGCAGGTAAAGTTTTGGTTTTTGCTGATGTGTATGACCAAAATGGCGCGCCATATGAAAGTGATTATCGCGTGGTTTTAAAGACTATGACGACTAGTTTGTTGGCGCAAGGCATGACTGTTAATGTGGCGCCGGAGATTGAAGGCTTTTTGCTTGGCGGTGAGGATAGCGAACAGCATTTTGATGAAAGACTTGGGTTTAAATTGGCTTCCGAAGGCGGATATTTTAATGTTTTGCCTCAGGACAAATTGCGCCAGTTTATTGATCGCCTTGCGGAGGCAACTCGTGCGATGGGTTTTGAAAATGAAAAAGATCATCCGGAAGTTGCACCTTCACAGTTTGAGACAAATTATAAATATACCGAGGTGTTGCATGCGGCTGATTACGTTCAGCTTTATAAGGTTTTGGCTCGTCAAATTGCAAAGACTTTTGGCTATACTGCTTCTTTCTTGCCAAAGCCGGTTCCGGGCATAAATGGCAGCGGAATGCACAGCAATATTTCCATAAGCCAGGGTGGAAAAAATATTTTTTATGATGTGGCTGGGAAATATAATTTGTCGGAAAAAGCGCATAAGTTTTTGACCGGTGTTTTGCATTATGGAAATGATGTTTGTTTGGTTTTTAATTCCAGCGTGAATGCTTATCGCAGGCTGGATCCGCATTTCGAGGCTCCGAATGAAATAAAAGTTTCGGCGTCGGATCGTGGTTCAATGATTAGAATTCCAATTGGCAATGAAAAATCTGCAAGAATTGAAGTTCGCACCGTTGCCCCTGATTCAAATCCATATCTTACTTTTTATATGATTTTGAAGGCCGGATTTAGAGGTGTGGAAGCGGATGATCAGATTTTTGCAGGCTACAGAGATGTGTTTGATGGACCGGTTAAAAAATTGCCTGGAACTATTTATGAGGCGTTGGCATATTTCCGCGCCAGCGATTTTGCAAAGAATGTCATGGGTGAGACCAATCATGCAAAATTTGCAGAGCTAAAAGAGTCTGCGGCCAACAGATGTCCTGCTGAGCTTGGTACTCGCGTTAAAAGCGGCGAAGTGTGGTATCACCATGAAGTTCGCAACCAGGTCCTCTGGAATCAGTTTTAATTTAAAGGGTGACAATACATTTTTTTGCCCAGAGCCTTCATGTTGCTTGGTCTAACATGTACGATCAAGCAACGGCCTCGGGAATTGGCACAGGAGTACCTGTGCCACTACGCTTTGCGTAGCATGATCCCTCGGCCTAGAAGGCCTAAATGGTCAAAAGAAAATGTCTTGCCACCCTTTTGATGTTGATGAAATCATTGCTATAATCGGGTCATATGACATCAATTACACAAAAGCTTGGACAAGTTACGGCCGTGGTTGGCGCGCAGTGGGGTGACGAAGGCAAAGGCAAATTGGTGGATATTTTGGCCGAGAGTTATGACATTGTTGCGCGCGCTACCGGTGGTGCGAATGCCGGGCACACCATTTATATTGGAGAGAAAAAGTTTGTTTTTCATTTGGTTCCAGCGGGAATGTTGCATGAAGGAAAAATTTGCGTGATGGGAAAT
>Ga0172379_10007774_pt1 | contig 13772 bp, 8 predicted proteins | sample GrowelOW334metaG_FD_119756 | JGI IMG/M metagenome (GOLD analysis project Ga0172379, IMG submission 119756) | Groundwater microbial communities from an aquifer near a municipal landfill in Southern Ontario, Canada - Groundwater well OW334 metaG | ecosystem: Environmental > Aquatic > Deep... | reverse complement strand
GCTGATCCAGCAGCGCGCCCGGATGACATCGATCACCTCGGGTTCCGTCGCGTGCGTTTCGTCGGCGAGCTTCTCCAGGCGCGTATGCGCGTCGGCATGAGCCGCATGAAGCGCAATATCCAGGACCGCATGTCGACAATCGAGAGCGAGACAACGCTCCCGATGGCACTCGTGAATCCGCGTCCGTTCCACGCTTCCGTCCACGAGTTCTTCACGGCCAACCAGCTCTCGCAGTTTATGGACCAGCAGAACATTCTCTCCGAGCTCGAGAATATGCGCACCTTCTCGGCACTTGGTCCCGGCGGCCTCACGCGCGAGCGCGCGGGCTTCGAGGTGCGCGACGTGCACCCGTCCCACTACGGCCGGCTCTGCCCTATTCACACGCCTGAAGGCCAGAACATCGGCCTCATTCTCCACATGGCGACCCACGCCCGCACCAACGACTTCGGCGTTATCGAGACTCCGTATGTGAAGGTGAAGAACGGCAAGGTCACTGAAGAAATCGTCTACCTGAACGCACTCGACGAGGAGCTTGAGTACATTGCACACGGCGCAACGACGCTCGACGAGGCCGGTCGCATCGTCACCGACCACGTTGAGGCACGCTACAAGGGCGATCCGATTATCGTTCCACGTACCGCTATTACGCTCATGGACGCGTCGACCTACCAAATGTTTAGTATCGCGACCAACATGATTCCCTTCGTTGACCACGACGACGCAAACCGCGCTCTGATGGGCTCGAACATGCAGAAGCAGGCGACCCCGGTCCTCATCCCTGAGGCTCCGCTCGTCGCGACTGGTATCGAGACGCATGCAGCCCGCTCGACTGGCCGCCTCGTCCTCGCCGCTGAATCTGGCGAAGTAACCCATGTCGATGCGCGTAAGATCGTTGTTGAAAATAAGGAAGGAAAGAAGAAAGAGTACCGCCTTCAGGGCCTCACCCAGACCAACCAGAACTCGGCCTTCATGCAGCGCCCGTCAGTCGTGCTTGGCGACAAGATCAAGAAGGGCGATGTCCTCGCTGACAACTCCTCGACCGACCAGGGCCAGCTCGCTCTCGGCCAGAACGTGCGCGTGGCCTTCATGAGCTGGAACGGTGCCAACTACGAAGACGCTATCATCATCTCTGAACGCCTCGTAGAGGAAGCCAAGTTCACGACCGTGCACATTGAGGACTTCGACTGCGTCGTACGCGACACCAAGCTTGGTCCTGAGACAACGACGCACGACATCCCGAATGTCGGTGAACTCCGCCTCAAGAATCTCGATGAAGAGGGTGTGATTCGCATCGGCGCTGAGGTGCGCCCCGGCGATATTCTCGTCGGCAAGGTAACCCCAAAGGGCGAGACCCAGCTCACTCCTGAGGAGCGCCTTCTTCGCAGTATCTTCGGCGACAAAGCTAAGGATGTGAAGGACACGAGTCTCCGTATGGAGGGTGGCAAGCGCGGTCGCGTGATCGGCGTGCGCGTCTTCTCTCGCGAGAAGGGCGATCAGCTCGAGACCGGCATCATCAAGAAAATCGTTGTCACGGTCGCACAGGTGCGTAACGTCTCGGTAGGCGACAAGCTCGCCGGCCGTCACGGTAACAAGGGCGTTATCTCTCGCGTGCTTCCGGTTGAAGATATGCCGTACGACAAGGATGGCAATCCGGTCGACCTGATCCTCACACCGCTCGGCGTCCCGAGCCGTATGAACCTCGGGCAGATTCTCGAGATGCACCTTGGCCTCGCTGCGAACTCGCTCGGCTACCAGGCTGTCGTACCGCCATTTGCTGGCGCGACACCAGACGAGATCCGCGACGAGCTCGAAGCCGCCGGCTTCGACCGAAGCGGCAAGATGCAGCTCTATGACGGTCGCTCAGGCGACGCCTTCGCTCAGACAATCGCTGTCGGGTACATGTATATCCTCAAGTTGCATCACATGGTGGAGGACAAGATCCACATGCGTTCTATCGGTCCGTACAGCCTTATCACTCAGCAGCCGCTCGGCGGCAAGGCACAGAACGGCGGCCAGCGCTTCGGCGAAATGGAAGTGTGGGCCCTGCTGGGCTATGGTGCTGCCTACACGCTCCGCGAGATGCTCACTATCAAGTCAGACGACATCCAGGGCCGCTCAGCTGCCTTCGATGCAATAGTGAAGGGCGAGCCTATTAGCCACACGGGCACCCCGGCATCCTTCGCCGTGCTTACCAACCAGATCCGCGGACTTGCGCTCGACGTCGAGCCACTAAATTTGCCACCAGAGCCAGAAGCTTAGGCATTTCCTACTTACTACCAACTACAACCTACTAACTTCTTACTTATGGCATTCACCCCCCGCAAACTCCCTCCGAAGGACACCTGGAATGGTCTGCGCCTCGCTCTCGCAAGTCCGGAACGCATTCTCGCCTGGTCTTCTGGAGAGGTCACCAAGCCGGAGACGATAAACTACCGCACCCAGCGCTCTGAGAAGCACGGACTCTTCGATGAGAAGATCTTTGGTCCTGAGAAGGACTACGAGTGTTACTGCGGTAAGTACAAGGGCATCCGTTATAAGGGTATCGTCTGCGACAAATGCGGTGTTGAGATCACTCGTTCTATCGTTCGCCGCGAACGCATGGGCCACATCGAGCTCTGCACGCCAGTCGCACATATCTGGTTCCTCCGTTCGGTCCCGAGCCGTATGGCGTTGCTTCTTGGCGCGTCAGCGACCGACATCGAGAAGGTCGTCTACTTCGCAGGCTACATCGTCACCAAGATCGCCGAGGATGAGAAGAAGCGTCTCCTCACCGAGCTCGAGAGCGAATACAAGTCCAAGTACAAGTCGCTCGGTTCTGACAAAGAACGCGATGCACTGAAGGAGAAGATGACCATCACCAAGGCTGAGATAGACGGCGTTGTCGTCGGCAAGGTGCTCGACGAGCTTGAGTACCACCGCTTCTCAGTACGGTACGGCGGTCTCTTCGAAGCGCGTATCGGCGCTGAGGCTATCTACGACATCTTCTGCAAGCTTGACCTCAAGGAGCTCGAGAAGACACTCGCTGCACGCTACGAGCACGCAGGTGCTGCTGAGCGTGAGAAGCTCGCCAAGCGCCTCTCGCTTATTGCTGGCATGATCGCTTCGGGCGTCCGTCCTGAGTGGCTCTTCCTCACACGCATCCCGGTTATCCCGCCAGCGCTTCGCCCGATGGTTGCGCTCGAAGGTGGCCGTCATGCGACCAGCGACGTGAACGACCTCTATCGTCGCGTCATCAACCGCAACAACCGTTTGAAGAAGCTTATCGACATCCACGCGCCAGAGGTTATCTTGCGCAATGAGAAGCGCATCCTGCAGGAAGCAGTTGACGCTCTCCTGGACAACTCTATCCGTAAGAGTGGAGCTGCTGCTGGTGCGATGACACTTGCACAACGTCGTCCACTCAAGTCGCTCGCTGATTACCTCAAGGGTAAGCAGGGCTACTTCCGTCAGAACCTGCTCGGCAAGCGCGTCGACTACTCTGGTCGCTCCGTAATCGTCGTCGGTCCAGACCTTGAGCTCGACGAGTGCGGTCTGCCGAAGCACATGGCCCTCGAGCTCTTCCGCCCGTTCGTCATTGCCGGGCTTCTTGAACGCGAGCTCGCCTTCAACATCCGCGGCGCAGGCCGCCTTATCGAAGATGGTGTCGCTGAGGTGTGGGAACTGCTTGAAGAGGCTATCAAGGGCAAGCACGTTCTCCTCAACCGCGCTCCGACGCTCCACCGCCAGGGTATCCAGGCATTCCGTCCGCGACTCATCGAGGGTGACGCTATCCAGCTGCACCCGCTCGTGTGTAACGCCTTCAACGCAGACTTCGACGGTGACCAGATGGCTGTCCACGTGCCGCTCTCTGAAGAGGCACAGTGGGAGGCAGCCAACATCATGAGCGCCAACAAGAACATCCTCAAGCCTGGGTCAGGCGAGATGATCGTGCTCACCGGCAAGCCGCTCGATATCATCCTCGGTGTGTACTGGCTCACGAAGGCAGTCGAGAAACTGAAGGGCGAAGGTGACCACTTCGCGTCGCCAAACGCAGCCATTCTCGCTTCTGAGTATGACGCCATCGACGTACGTGCCAAGATCAAGGTGCTCCCGGTAGAAGGGAAGAAGAAGTATGAACAGTTCGAGAACCATCCGTTTGAGACGACTGTCGGCCGACTCCTCTTCAACACGGTGCTTCCCGCCGACTACCCGTTTATCAATGAGACTATTACGAAGAAAGTGCTCGCACGCATCGTCACCGACTGTATCGCTCGCTATGGGATAGACGCTGTGCCGGCGATCGTGAACAAGGTGAAGCGCTTCGGCTTCGACTACGCAACGCGTTCGGGCATCTCGTGGGCTATCGACGATGTCTCGGTACCGAAGGAGAAGACGAACATTATTGACGAAGCCGTCACGAAGGTCGCCAAGATCCAAGAGGATTACGAGAACGGTTTGCTCGCCGAAGAGGAGAAGCGCCGCATGGCGATCGAGATCTGGCAGGGCACCAAGCAAGCTGTCGAGGAGCAGGTCGCTGCACATCTCGATCCGATGGGCTCGGTCTCTGACATGGTGAAGTCTGGTGCTCGCGGTACGCTCGGTAACCTCACCCAGATGGCCGGTATGAAAGGTCTTATCCAAGACACCTCCGGCGTTACGATCGAAGTGCCGATTATCTCCTCGATGATCGAGGGTCTCAATCCGATTGAGTACTTCATGTCTACACACGGCGCCCGTAAGGGTCTCACCGACACGGCGCTCGGCACCGCGAAGGCCGGGTACCTCACTCGCCGTCTCTTCGACGTCGCACAAGACTCTATCGTGACCGAGAAGGACTGCGGTACGAAGCGCGGTGTGAAGATTAATCGCGTCAGCGCCTCTGGTATCCAGATCAACTACGCTGAAGCGCTCCGCGGACGCGTGCTCGCTGAGGATGCAAAGGACGCAGACGGTACGACGCTCTTCAAGAAGGGGCACTACATCTCGATCCTCGACGCCGATGCGCTTGCTGCATCAAGCGTCGCAACGGTCGTCTCGCGTTCGCCGATGTCCTGCGAGACGCGCTATGGCGTGTGCCAGACCTGCTACGGCATGGACCTCACCACGCAAGAGATGGTGGACTTGGGCGAAGCGGTCGGTACGGTCGCGGCACAAGCGATCGGCGAGCCGGGCACACAGCTCACCATGCGTACCTTCCACGCCGGCGGTGTGGCGAGTGTCGGTGGCGACATCACCTCGGGTCTCCCGCGCGTTGAAGAAGTCTTCGAGAAGCGTTCGCCGAAGAATCCGGCAGTTATCTCGAAGACCGATGGTCTCGTTACCGAGATTAAGGAGGAGGGTCGCGAGAAGGTCATCGTGGTTGCGCCTTTGGTGGGCCAGGGCAAGAAGGACGGCTCGTCCTTTGAGTACCTCGCGCCGTATCCGCGCGTGCCGTTGGTGAAGGAAGGCGACACGGTCGTGCGAGGACAGATCCTCACCGACGGTTCGGCCGATCTCGACGACCTGTTCGAGTACGCAGGCCGCGCGATGGTGCAGGAGTACATCATCACCGAAGCATCGAAGATCTACGAGCTCCAAGGTGCGCCGGTCTCACGCAAGCACCTCGAGGTCGTGGTGAAGCAGATGTTTAGTCGCGTGAAGATTACCGAGGCGGGCGACACCGACTACTCGGTCGGCGACGTCGTCGAAGATTGGGAGATCGTGAAGTCGGTCAAGGAGATGGAGGAGGCAGGGAAGATTGTCCCGCAGTCACGCGAGATCGTGCTCGGCATCAAGGAGAGCGCGCTCTCTCGCCGCTCCTTCCTCTCGGCGGCCTCCTTCGAGCAGACGACGAAGATCCTCATCAACGCCGCGCTGCGCGGCTCGGTGGACCGCCTGCGCGGTCTCAAGGAGAACGTGATCCTCGGCCGCCTAATCCCCTCAGGCACCGGCTTCGCGGGCTCTAAGAAGTTCGCGCACATCGCGAAGCTCCAGGCCGAGCGCCCCGCGCCGGTCTACTCAGAGACGCGCAACACCTCATTCGCCCCTCGCACGCCTCGCGGGCTCTAGAAGGGAAGTATTATAAAAAGATAAACGGCGCAGGATATTCCTGCGCCGTTTTTCTATGAACTGAAAATGTTCAGTGTCTCAAATATTATCCTATAGGATAAAAATTGGGACAGTGGGTTTAGAGAGAAGGGAGACGGAAATGTTCGCGGAGTTTCTTGTCTGACTCAAGTGCTTCAGCTACGAATGAGAGCATTTCTCCCGTGCCGCTCTTGAGGTGTGCGCGAACAAGCCCGATGAACTCATCGCAAGGATAGGGATGGATCCAGACGCTATCCTGCAGCCTCAGGAACCCGGCACCCGTAAGTAGCGAACGAAGCTGCGAACGAGCTCTGCGGCGTTTCTCGCGGATGTCAAACATCACTATTCGCCACTTGCCGTCCCAGAACGCTGGTTCGGGAATGTGGTACTCATTTGCACGAACCTTCTCGATCATCGCGCGGCCTTTCTTGGTCAAAATAACCCTACGGTCGCCATATTGCCCTGATGTCTGCACAAGCCCGGCGTGTTCGAGTCGGGATATCGCTTGCGTAATTCGGCGATAAAGATTTTTACGATTAACAGCACCACGGTCGAGCTTCTTTAAGAGATTTATTGTTTTTGGAGCAACGAGCGCAACACTTATCATTCCGGTTACCGCAAGTGTTCGAAGAATCAGGTTACGTGTGGGCAAATATGTTCCCCGCGTTTCCGTTCGCATCTTTTTCATTGTATATCAAATTATGTCCTATAGGACAAAAATTGAGACAGTGGTTAGAGAGGAAGGTGTGTATAAAAATAATCACGGCGCGGGAACCTTTCTGGGTTCTCGCGCCGTCTTGCGTGTTGTTCATTTGAACTTTAGCAATCCACACGCAATAAAAAATGCTCCAAACCCAATTTCCACTGAATGGAAGCCTATCCCAATAAGGACGGAGCCACTTACGAGAAGAATGCAATCAAGAACTGTTAGTACTTTCGCCATTAGAAAGCTCCTCAAGTCGAATTAATGAAGGGGAACACATGCTAAGGCGCATATTATACATCATTCTGAAATAGTCAAGTTCTTTGTAACGCGGTAGGATATAGAAATTATGGCAAAGGATACGGTCGCAGAGATAAAGGAGCGATTGAGCATACAGGACATCATTAGTCCGTATGTTAAATTGCGACGGGCAGGGAGGTCGCTCGTGGGCTTGTGCCCATTTCATAAAGAGAAGACCGGCTCGTTCCACGTGAGTCTCGAACGCGGGAGCTGGCACTGCTTCGGCTGTGGGATTGGTGGCGACGGATTCTCTTTTATCGAAAAGGTCGAGGGGGTCGACTTCAAGGGCGCGCTCAAGATTCTCGCCGAGAAGGCGGGTGTGGTTATCGAATATTCTGGCGGGAAGAGTAAAGAAGAAGCTTCAAAGATCGATAGGATGCGCGCCCTGATGAGTCGCGCGTGCGAGTGGTACGCGAGCAAGTTTGTGGGGAGTCCGGCTGAAGGGTATGCCAAGCAGCGCGGGCTCACGGCCGAGACTGTCGCCGCATGGCGGCTGGGCTACGCTCCAGAGAGCTGGCGGGCACTCCTCGAGGCGCTCTCAGCCGAAGGGTTCTCGACGGCAGAGCTCCTCGCAGCAGGATTGATAAAAGAGGCCGACGGAAAGCCGGGTACCTACTACGACCGGTTCCGCAACCGGCTCATGTTCCCGATACGCGACGCCGCTGGTCGGGTGGTCGCCTTCACTGGCCGGGCGCTCGCGGCAGACGACGTGGCCAAGTACTTAAACAGCCCCGAGACCGAGCTCTACCACAAGTCTGACATCCTCTTCGGTATAGACTTCGCAAAGGAGGCGATACGGGTGCGCAAGTTTACGATGCTGGTCGAGGGGCAGATTGACGTGCTCCACGCCCACCAGGCCGGCTTCACGAATGCAGTAGCGCTCTCGGGTACGGCACTTACCGAGAAGCATCTCGGCCTCATGAAGCGCTTCAGCGAGAACTTGATGCTCGTCTTGGACGCCGACCCCGCAGGGCTCAAGGCGACTGCGCGCTCGGCCGAGCTTGCGCTCCGACAAGGGCTCAGGGTCAAGGCGGCGCGGCTCCCACGCGGTAAGGATCCGGCCGACCTTATCAGTGAAGACTCAAAGGACTTTATGAAGCGGGTGACCGACGCAAAGCCGATTGTCGACTTCTTCTTGGCGGAGCTCGCAGAAGAGGAGCGTGACCCGCACCGCCTGCTGCGGAGCGCTGAGGGCATCGTGCTCCCGCTCATCGCAGCGATACCGAGCCCGATGGAACGGGATCATTTCATACAATCGGCGGCTCGGACACTCGATCTCTCGAGCGAGGCGGTTCGCGAGTCGATCAAGCGCCTCCCGACCCAGGCAGATTTTGTGAAATATAATGCAGCTCAAAACGGTAGTAAGAGTGTAGGGAAGCCGACCCCCGCGGCAGCCCGTCCGACTCGAGAATTGCGTAGAGAACAGCTCCTCGCCGTTATCCACGCCTATCCGGCAACGAAGCTTGCAGAGCGCGTCAAATCAGAGTATTGTCGAATCACAGGAGCAGAGGTGCTACCGTCCATCGCGCTTCCGGAGTCAGCCCTGTTCTATGCAGAACAGACGTTTGGCGAGGACCCGGCCGAGGAGATGGGAGACGAGCTTCTCCACGCCTTTGAAGAAGCGGTTGTCCGCGAGGCGTATCAGGAAGCAGTATCAGATTTACGCAGAGCCGAGGCATCGGGGGATGCCTCCTTAGTTGTTGATTCGCAGAACCGGTGTGCGACACTCTCCGCGCGGCTTGCACGTATCCATTTGGCAGCCCCGTAGGTGCCAGACGACCTCTATGGTTGGTACATGACCTGTTTTCATTTTCCATTTCATTTCCTACATGGCAAAAAAACTTATTACAAAAAAGAAAAAAGTTTCTAAAAAGCCCGCGAAGAAGCGAGTGGTAAAACGCGCACCCGCCAAGAAGAAGGTCGCGAAGAAGCAGGTCCACAAGAAGGTCTCGCGTACCAAGAAGCAGGTCGTACGCTCTGCGGCGCGCGGGGCGAAGGCGAAGGCCAATTCAGCCAAGGCAATCTCGGCAGAGACACTCATCGAAAAGGGTAAGGAGCGCGGCTACGTCACCTACAGCGAGATCTTGAAGTCGTTCCCGCATGTTGAAGAGGATGTGAGCTTCCTCGAGTCGCTCTATGAGCGCTTCGCTATCGCCGGTGTCGACGTGCTTGAAGGTGGCATGCTCGAAGATGCAGCCGACGAGTACCTCGCCACACGCAATATTAAAGACCGTCATTCGACCGGCTACGACTCGATCCAGATCTACCTCCGCGAGATCGGGCAGTACCCGCTCCTCACCGCCGCTGAAGAGCGCGAGCTCGCGAAGCGCATCGAGAAGAGCGACGCCGAGGCGCGCAATATCCTCGCGCGCAGCAACCTGCGCCTCGTCGTCTCTATCGCCAAGAAGTATGTCGGCCGCAGCCCCGACCTCACGCTCCTCGACCTGATCCAAGAAGGGAATCTCGGCCTCTTCCGCGCTGTGGACAAGTTCGACTGGAAGAAGGGGTACAAGTTCTCGACCTATGCGACGTGGTGGATCCGTCAGGCGATCACCCGCGCGCTCGCCGACCAGTCGCGCACGATCCGCATCCCCGTCCACATGGTAGAGACGATCGCCAAGTACAAGCAGGTCTCGCGTCGCCTCGCACAGGTGCTTGGTCGCGACCCGCAGGCCGAGGAGATCGCGGTGGAGATGGGTGTCGAACCAGAGAAGATCTATCAGATCGAGAAGATCAATCAGGACACACTCTCACTCGAGAATCCGGTGGGCTCCGACGACGACGAGAAGTCGACCCTCGGTGACTTTATCCCCGACGACAAGATCCCCTCGCCGGTGCAAGAGTCTTCAGAGCGCATCCTCGGAGAGCAGGTGAGAGAGATATTGAGCGATCTCTCGCCGAAGGAGCGCAAGATCCTCGAGATGCGCCACGGGCTTATGGACGGTATCTACCACACGCTTGAAGAGGTGGGGCGCGAGTTCGGTGTCACCCGCGAGCGCATCCGCCAGATTGAGGCGAAAGCACTGGAGAAGATTCGCACACATGATAAGGCTCGCCATCTGAAGTCGTATTAATAATTTCGTTAATAAAAACAACAACGCGCGAGGATTCTATCCCCGCGCGTTTTTGATTGAAGGCCGCTATTCGAGTATCATGAGTCCGCCTTGGTACCGGTGTATACCCATAGTCGCACCTCCTGGCGTCTCAATGGTTTCTACGCCGTGGAACCAATCGAATGAACATTCGTCCGGTTTGTTCATGTAGTGAAGTTTCGGTGCTTTCGTCTCCAAGAATGTCGGTCCGCGGCCGCCGCAAAATTCTTTTTTTGCGTACGATTTGCGAAGAGCCGTCTTGAGACACAGAATCGCCTCCGCGTAGTACCAGCCGAAATATTGCATCATCCACACCTCGACGCCTTCATACCAGATGTGCGTCGTGCCGCCGCTAAATAAGCTGATTGGCGTGACTTGGTACACGTCCAGGACAACCCAAGAATCTCTGATGTAGGTGAGTGTCTTGGAGCCCGGTAGTTCGGCAATCGAACCCTTTTTCGGCTTGCCCTCAGCCGCATAGCCGGCATTCATCGCCTCGAAGAACACTTCTTGCGCCTGAGAACGGAATGTAGGCGTTGCGATAAGGTCCGTCAAACTCCGAAGATTTCGCATGTGTTACCTCCTCTAGGTTTCAATCGAGAATGGATCTCCCCGAAAGGGAATCCGCCAAGAACTTCGTATCAGCCCCCATTTATACACCATTCCTAACAATTATCAAGGTATCCACAGACATTGTCCTATAGGACGAAGTCGTGGATAGGTGGCGATGTAGAATGCGTGCATGGGGACACTGGAGAAAGGTGCGAAAAAGGAACGTCGTTGGGGCGCATTCCAACAGGCGATGCTCTATGCCGCTCTTGGCGGCCTCATGGTCGCCACGGGGGCGGTTCCAGACTTCCGCAAGATCTTGAGATACTATGCGAGAGGTAAGAAAGATGCTCGGTTCAATTACCGCGCGAAGACGGTGCTCGGACGTCTTGTCACAAAAGGGCTCATCAGATTCGAAGAGCGCGAAGGTAAGCGTTACGCGCGCTTGACCGATGCTGGCAAGCGAGCGTTGGATCTAGGACTGTTGAAGGATGAGCGCGGGCGTAAACCGAAGCGATGGGATAATCATTGGCGTGTCGTTATCTTCGATATCCCGGAGCGCAGACGGAAAGTACGCGTCAGCCTGCGCTCTTTCATGGGGAAGTACGGATTCGTAAGACTGCAGGACAGTGTCTGGATATATCCGTATGACTGTGAAGAACTAATCGCCCTCGCAAAAGCCCAGTTCCGCATCGGGGTTGATGTGCTTTATATGATTGTTGAGCGACTCGAAAACGATTCTCACCTCCGGAAGCATTTCGGCTTGCCGAGCACGGTGTGAACATCGCGTGTCCCCTAACTTCGTCCTATAGGACGAAGTTAGGGGATGGTTTATCGGGAAGTGAAATCTGAATGCACGACAAAGCGAGGCATTTGAAGTCGTATTAAAAAGAATCAAGCCGCTCCTCCCGGGGCGGCTTGCGTTTTGTTGCGGAAAATCAAAGGTCGTCGGTAGACCAGTACCCGTTGTCGTCGTCGAACAGGTGGATGCGGCATTCGACGCACGCCTTGGGGAACATCTTATGTATCATTTCGCCGAGCGCATTCGCCAGTCCCTGTTGGCGTGCCATGGCGCTTGCTGTCTGTGGACACTTCACGAGCGTGACGTCGATGTTAATCACTTCGCCGAGCCCGTACGACATGCTGTCTGAAGGGAAGAGTACCACTATGTGGTCCTCATTCTTCAGACCGAGCTCTTTTATCTTCACGGCCGTGGCGACGATTTCTGCGTGCACCTGGAGCAGCTGCTCTTCGGTGAGCTTTGGCAGACACCACACTTTTACGACTGGTCTCATAACCCTCTCCTGTATCGTTTCATTTCAAACCAGAGTGCATCTGGGTGGTAGGGAATCCTACCAAGAACTTGCTCTTTCTATTATACACTTTTCGTGCCCATCGTCAAGTATCTGGTATACTTTCTTTATGCAGCAGAAGAAGAAAGCTAAGAAGGGCAGCAAGAAGAGAGCGAAGCTCCCGATTAAGCACTGGAGCCACTCGAGCCTGATGGCCTTCTTGAGGAATCCTCTCGCGTGGTACAAACGATACGTCGAAGAGATCTACGACAACCCGACGACGCCTGCGGCGGTTGTCGGCAGCGCCGGGCACCTGGCGCTTGAAAACTTTTATTCGGATGTACCAAAGGATCTCGCAATACAAAAAGGTCTTGAGTATATGCGCGGTATCGGAGACTTCGAGATTAACCTGGGTAAGGCGAAGTCGCGCAAGGCGAAGAAAGAGAAACGGCACATGATGGAGGCTGAATATCTGCGCGCGATCGGGTACTATCTCGCGCGGCCGCCGCGGCACAAGGTGCTCGGTGTCGAGGTGCGGGGCGTGGTGGAGGTCGAGGGGCTCCCGCTCCCGATCAAGGCGATCTCAGATCTCGTGGTGGCCTCGCGGGTCGAGGAGGGCGCGGTCGATATCGTGGACCACAAGTTCGTCGCCTCTTTCAGCAAGGGCGGCGCAGCGAAGACGCTCTTTGTGATCCAGGCAATCTTTAATTACTACACGGTGCAGGAGATGTTTGAGAAGCCGGTGCGGCGCTTTATCGTCTACGAGTGCAAGAAGACGAGGAACGCCGACGGCAGCTCACAGATGCGGCGGTATGAAATAGATTACCAGAAGCATGCAGAGGACTTTAAAGTCTTTCATCGTCTGATCAACGACGCGACCGAGGAGATTGCTCGGCGGCGCGTCTACCTGCCGAACCCCTCTGACATGTTCGAAGGTGACAACTCGTTTGATATCTATCGGCTTGAGCTTGTGGAGGAGGATTAAAATGTCTGCCGCCGAAAGTTGTGCCCGTTCTCGGACACGCATAATTTTCTGCTAAAAATTTGCTGTGTCTCACGCCGTCACCACAGGAGTACTTCCAATCTCTAATCGCTTCGCTCAAGAGATTTAGGTCGCGCGTTCCGACACGTCCTCGAACAGGCACAGCCTTCGGCTTGCTCCTATCGCGCAAGCGCCTCGTCGACGAGCTGCTTCACTGCGTCGTAGGGGTAGGCGCTGTCGATGACGATCGGCGGCTTGCCTGAGACGAGGATCAGTGTGTAGGGCGTGCCGACGGCACCGGTGTCGAGCGCGTTCTGTCGGTCTGCCATGATGCGCGCGGTGAGGGTTGTGGACGCGCTGCTGAAGCAGGTGGCGAAGGCGTCGGCACCAAGCACACCTGCGCTCCGCGCGAGCTCGCCGTAGCGCGTCGGGTCGGCCGGCTGGTTCGCGAAGAGTAGGTCGGTGAACTTCCAGAACGCGTCGTTGCCGGCGGTCTCTGCGACGCACTCGGCGGCTCGCGCATGCGAGAGCGCATTCGGGTGGAGCTCAGAGAGCGGGAACTCGCGGAGCACCCACGCGACCTCGCCCTGCGCGCCCGAGTTCGCGATGATCTGGTGGAGCGTCTCGTTGAAGCTCTTGCAGTATTCGCAGTCGAAGTCGGTGTACTCGACGACAAGCACCCGCGCGGCAGGGTTGCCGAGGATATGGTCGCTGCTGCTTACGGGCCGGACAAGCGTGGGGTCGCCGGTGCCTGAGCTCGTGGGGACGCGCTTCGGCATTGAGGCGTAGAGGGCAACGGCGATGATGAT
>Ga0172379_10007773_pt1 | contig 13774 bp, 4 predicted proteins | sample GrowelOW334metaG_FD_119756 | JGI IMG/M metagenome (GOLD analysis project Ga0172379, IMG submission 119756) | Groundwater microbial communities from an aquifer near a municipal landfill in Southern Ontario, Canada - Groundwater well OW334 metaG | ecosystem: Environmental > Aquatic > Deep... | reverse complement strand
TGAATATCAGGATTACCGGCTAAATAGCGGAGCATCCCTTCAAATTGCTGCGGGTTTATTGCGCCCCATTCGCCGACGGCATAAGTTTTTTCGGCGGTCAATCCGAGAGAGGCGCGGTATGCCTCCATCCGATTGATCGAATCGCCAAGATACTGGGGCATGGAGGTGCAATGCATATTATTGGTATCGTCTTTGCAGTAGACGTCAAATGCGATCACGTCGGCATAGTTGTCTCCCCAATAATAATTTTCAAAAGGCAATTCTGTATCTCTGCCGCGGAAAGCATTTGGGTTCCAGACAAAAGAAATATTGTCCGCGTTCTCCGAACGGATCACGTCGATCACGTGCCTTGCGAGCAATATGTACTCATCCGCGTCTTTTCCCCACGGGTATCGTACCCCCTTAACTGATAGCACGTTCATTTCGTGGCCGATCGATACAAAGACCGGCAGGCCGGCCAGTTTAGCTTTCCGGGCGAATTCGCGGATGACAAAGTCAAAGTGGCCGTCGATCAGCTGCTGTGGTACCTGTGCATTTGCTAAGGCTCCCTCTCCCAGCCAGGGTTCAAGCTTAATAAAGATCGCTTTGCCGTGGCGGGCCAAAATGCCGGCTTCCTGCATCGGGAATTCCCAGCCGCTTGAAAGATTTAAAAACTTAAGGTAAATATCGACTTCACCGACCCGTGCTTCGAATTCGGTGAGCTCTTTTTCTTTGATGTTATCGCCGAGATGTACGCCGCTGTAATAACCATCTAACGGCATGTTTATTCCATAACAATCATTTTCTGTTGTATTAATTACCGGGGCGGCCGGCGACGTCCGGGGTGAACCGGTCGCTCCGAGCAATCCCTGTAATAATGGAATGGACATGTTACTCTCCTCCTACCAAACGATACGCATCAAAGATCTCTCTCTTTTGCATGGAAGGAAATTGAACCCGATGAAAATATTGCATTATTCTTTTTAGCCTTTCTTTCGGGTCAACTGTTTTAATATTTAATTGGGACAAGACCGGTTCGCTATCTTTTGGCGCCCAGGAAGGCCAATTCATATAAAGCGAGATGTTGCCCATGATCGACTTGAGATCCCTGATCACGCGAGCCAGCTTATCCGGCGCGCTTTCCCGGTCGATAATATCCCTGGTATTGAGCGATGCCGTGACCTTGGAAGTCAGCGATTCTTCCCTGGTCATCAAGTTCAGTGCTTCCATAAAGTCCTCTCCTTCAGGCGAAAAGAGCCAGTTCCATTTTACATCCCGGTCAAGTTTTTGCGCGGCCTCTTCAACCGTTCTTGAGCTTTGCAGGTCGATCTGAACGAGACCGAAAAAGGCCTGCAGCCCCATGTCGAGAAAACCGCCGTATTTCCTGGTCGTTACGGGATCGCTTAATACCGCCTGGAAAGTTTCACGGGCTTGATTGTAATACAAATATTTTTTATCGTCCGGCGCATCCTGGGCCATTTTCATTAAAAGCCTTCCTTTTAACACCCTGGCAGATATATTATCGTAACGAAGGTCCTTTAAGTTGAATCCATAAAGGGTCAAATACATAAAATTACTCGAGATGGTCTCTTCGGTCCATTTAATAGCTTCGTTTGCCAGAGCGAGAGCCGTATATATATTTATTTCGGGCATTCTGGAGAGAGCCAAAGAAGCCTCTATCATTTTCAAGCGGTTCAAATGACCTTGGGCGGATATTTCGTCATAGGCCTGGGCGGTTAAATATCTTATGTCGCCTAATTCCCTTCTCAATCTTGCGATATGCCCCCTTAGGCTGGTCGGGTCTTGTAAATTATAGACCTGAAGCATGGTTATACTTAACTCAAAATAGCCGTCGACCGGCCGAATGGTTTTATTATCTTCCCCGGAAAGGATCGCCAGTGGATTCCTGACGATATCAAAATTGGTCGAGGTCTGGACGTGATTTAGGCCTTGGTTCAAATATGCGTTGGCTTTTTCCAGATAGGCCCGATCTTCGGAAGAGACATAATACATTTCAAGCGCTTTATTTGAAGCATCCAGCAGGATCCAGTTGCCGACCTGGATATTTACTCTTTCGGAAACGCCGAAAATAAATTCGGTAAATGCGTCCCAGACCGAAGTTGTAATGGGCGTCTGCTGGTTTATCATCCTTAAATTCCGATCAAGCTCATCGAAAACCTGTCTTGCCGACCGCTGTTCAATTTCTGCTTGGATGAGCAGCGTATAGTCGGAAACGCAGCCGTGAAAAGCCTCCGAGCTCAATGGCGGAGTTGTAGCGCAGACCTCTTTCGGGGTTTTTCCTTGAGAAGCAAAAGCTCTCAGATCTCCCGTAGAATAGGGCGTTGAACCTAATATTGTTGGCAGCGGTGGTATTGCCATTTTAACTCATCCCCCTTCCGGTTAATCCGTCAAGAATTGCAGCAACAAAAGAGAGCTTATTTCCGTCTCTCTTCGGGCAATGGACAGGGAAGATCTCTTCCAATACCAAGCGATTTAATTCTTTTATCCGGTCATACTGTTTTGCTTCGAGCTCGCTGGTCTTGGTTAAATGCAGGGTTTTTCTGGTCTCTTTTGTCAAAGCAACCAATCTTCCGATCCGTTTTTCGCGGCTCCTGGATTGGGAAATAAGTTCACCCCAGAATAACGGATTAAAGACCCAGAGGAACGGGATCGACTTTTTGGCAAAACGGACAGTTACGCTTTCAGCGTCTACAAGTGTCGGTGTATGGATATCCCTGAACTCTTCATAAAGGTCGATCACCCTTGTCCCTTCTCCGCTGACCAAATTATTAAGGCCGGCTAGAGGGTCATAGCCTTTGTCCAGCAGTCCGGTATGGATCCCACGGTACTCGAGCAAGGTCGCGTGAAGGGTTGAAACATCCGTTCCGTATTTTGCATAAAAAGCTGACTCGGAAAGTCCCTCTGAAGCGATCGCGGCTTCAAGCTCGGTCCGATTGCGGTAATGTTGAACCACCGTTCCGCCGACGGTCAAAATTGAATGTTTGACAAGAAGATCTTTCAGCGGACCAAAATTTGGCAGTCCGGCTTCAGCGAGCGGACGGCCGTTAATTCTTTCCCATAAGAAATACGGGCTCATTTCCGGGTTGTCCATGCTTGTGAATTCATCGATCAAAAAATCGCTTGGAGAAATTCCGCATACTTCAAGGAGGGTGTTCCTCCAGGTATCAACTTTATGGCCCGGTATTGAACGAGGGTTTGGAGCCGGCATATTTGGGGCTTTTGCCTGTTCTTTATGATAGATCCTAAATTCGTTCAGGATGTTCAAGCCCATATAGATCGACCAGAAACCGGCCATGATCGCCAACGAAATAGGGATCGCAAAAGTTACGAGCGATGAGCTGGCCAGAACTGTTCCGCCGAGCCCGAGGACCAGCGGAGCGACAGCCGCGGTTTTAAGCGCTAAACTTTTTAAAAAGCTTCTAGAATTTGGGTTTGGCATTATTTTCTTAAGGCCGCGCGAAGCGATCTGCGAGAGCCCAATGCCCAGGATAAAAGGTGCTCCGGCGATCGCCAGACTTGAAAAAGAAATGCCGATCGATAAGAAATAGGTTAAGCCAAGCAGGGCCGTTCCGAAAGTTGCCGGTGCGACCGCGCCGATCCAGAAAGCGACTCTTTTATCTTTCGGCGGCAGGCGGTTTCCGACGCTTCGATCGGAGATCCGGAACCTTCCGACGCCCATCCGTTCGATATCAAAACCCGATTTCATCATGGTGCGCATTCCCATATCTCCCCAGAAAAGATGGACAGGGGAGAGGCCAATAATGGTATTCGGATTTACGCCGACCTTGGCCATCTGCATCGCCCAGAAAGGCCAACCGAAAACGGTATTGGCAAGGCAGGCGAACAAGAAGGCCAATCCTCCGGTAACCGGCAAGGTCAATAGAGGCGTTATGACCAGGATCGGAGCCGTTAGGAAAAATACCAATCTGGCAAGAGCGACGTAGTACCAGGTCCCGACATTTAGCCATTCGCGCGCTTCGTCCCTCTTCCAAGCGGTCACCACGGGTCTTTTCGGGTTCAGCGACTCTGTGAGCCTGGCTTGGAGCTCGTCCGATTCAGCGTCGCCGGCACTCGCCAGCATTACCCCGCCCTGGGTCCTGAAGATATTCAGGCGGGAATTTGGCCCAAGGACTTTATTTGCGGCTTTATAGGCTAATCGATAAGCGCGGCTCCCTCTTGTCATATCTTCGGACATTGTTTCCGATCCGATGACCAGGTGGACCATTAAGCCGGCATTCCATCGAACGCCGCGCTGAGTAACAAGTGCGGTCGGATAACTGTCCAAACCGCCACCGACGCTAAATGGGTCAACGACCGTTTCGGTCTTTAATCCGAACCAGTGAGCTTCCATCAGGGAGCTCCAGGCATCTTCAATGACAGGAATATAAAAGCCCGGTATCGCGGTTTTGATGACGCTTCTTCTTCCCGGTGTCCGTACATTAAAGAGGCGGCCTTCCCTGACCGGGTTGGCTGTGTCGGTGTTCGGACCGGTGACCATTGCCGCTCCGGTCTGCATCAAGCTGGTCATTCTCAGTCCGGTTAGGAAATATGCGCGGGAACCGGCATCCGATTTTCCGTCGAAAATTGAATGGGAGATCCCTCCGAAAAATCTTAAAAACCATGGATTATTTCTTGGATCGGAGAAAATCGCGCCATGCGGGAATCCGGCTGAAGCCAGCATGTTCGGCCCAAAGAAACCCAATTGGTCGACTTTTGGCCAGATCGCCGACATCATCTCTGTTCCCATCACCGTCGGGTCGACTAAATGCTGCGGAGCAATGGCTGTTCCGCATGGGTCGCCGAAAATTATCCGATTGATAGCATTCGGCCGATGTTCGTCTAAAACTAAACTGTCGTAATCTCCCGTTCCTTCGGTCGGATCAAAATTGAAAGGGACAATAACTGAATCGCCTTTCTTAACTCCGTTTCTATCGTTTAAAGCGACGACTTTTGCGCCGCAGAGGACCTTTGTCGCGACGACCGCTTCGCCGGCTTCAAGCGGGGTGGCAAGCGCGTCTGTAAAACGTGATTCGCGGCTGCGATAAAACTGAAGCGCGTAGCGCTTGCGGACATTTATCGGGCGGTCCTGTTCGAAATTTTCAACCGAGAAAGCTTCCCGATAGGCTTCGAGAGCCGCACGGATAACTTCTTTGGGCATGCCAGCATCTTTTAATAGTTTTCGGATCTTAGTCGGATTTGCATCTTCGACCTCAATGGAATGCGCGGAATGAAAAGCTTTGAGCATCGCGCTTTGGATCGGTTTGCTTTGTTCAAGGAATAGGGCATTGCTCCTCAAGTTCTCTTCGGAATCTACGGCAATTTCTTTTAGTTCGTCAAACCCGATCGTTCCGACCCTGATCCTGATCTTTCCATCAGCCAGGGAATAACCGGTAACGGTCGTCCCTTTGACGTCAACTTTAACGGGCCGGTCGATAATAATATCAACGGTGTTTTTATCTCTTCTGGTCGCCCTGGCAACTTCTCCTCTTTCGCTGTCGACCGGGACGATCGCCTGGTTGTGCATAATGGTGACTCTTTCGCGGGAGGTGCATTCAAAATCGGTGTGTTCATCGAGAGCTATCAATCTTACAGAGAGTTCAGCATCGTCTGGATTGGAATATACTCCTTTAGGATCTAGTTTAAGGGAGCTAATATCTATCTTTTTTTGCAGCGGCTGGCCGTCATAACCAACCAATTTTCCGTAAGTTAATGTCAGCGTTTTTCCGTCACTAGAGAGCTCGAACCTTTCAACATCGGTCAGATCGGTCTTTTCGATTTCTTCGATCAATTGTCCTCTTGCATCCGCCCCGGTTTGCCCTTGCCAGTTATCCGGATTTACGATGATCAACCGGCGGTCGGCGCTCTTTGATACATGGGTTGCAATTATGTCTCTGGTCCCTTCTTCTCCCCGGCAGCCGACAATATTTTCCATGCATCTTTCGTCACCGAATTGGGAGCTTAGCCAGGCGATCGGTCCGCTGGCGGCTATCGGTTTTTGTGAAAAGCCGACCGGGGTCCAGGCAACGGGGGAGGATGGAAATCCATTTATTCCTTTTTGAAATCTTCCGACTACCCAGCTCGATCCGGTTGGCTTGGCCATCCCGTTCCCGTCATAAAAAATTTGAGGAGGCCCCATTTCTACAATTTCAAAGTTTGGATGATTGCCGGTTGAAAATAAGTAGCCGAGCTGCCTTGGGCTGCAATCATAACTTCTTCCCTGGTATTTTAAGGTGTTAATAATTGCGTGTGTCCCTTGCCGATTGGTCCTGGGGATATAACCTTGCGGTTTAATTCTGGCAGCGTTTTGAGCGCTCATTTGATGCATATGTCCAGTTATTAATGGCATGTTAAACATGATTACTCTGTCTCCTCCGGCATGAAATGGGTCCGATACTTTTCATCCGGCATAAATCTTCTATAGGTAAATTCCCAATAGGCATTTTCGCAAAAACTTCTAAAGTGCATGACATCCATTTTTAGTTCGCCGTCTTTGTATTCCGGCTGCTGGCTTCCCCGATAGGGCGTTAACCATGCACTGACTTTTCCGTATTCTTCCTGGCTCATTTCGATATGGACGGTCCCTTTCTTGTCGGTCCAGGCTTCATTGTGCCGCGGATCAAGGCGTTTGCGGCCATCGGTCCTATGCGCCTCGACCATTTCGACGTGATCGACTTCTCTCTCGCTTAGAAGGGCAACATTTCCGTCAATAAGGATCTTTGCGATCCTTACCGGCATCTCTTTTTTTCTGTCACGATCAACGACCATTCCTTTTTCATTCCTGCGGGTAAATAAATAATCCGCGACCGGGATCGGTCCGCCGATCTCTCCGTATCTGACAGGATCAATATGGACTTCAACTGTTTTCCCTTCTTTCAAAGTAATCTCTTCGGTCCTTTCACTGGCTCTTACTTCAACTTCCGCGATCTGGTCCGCAAGCTCTTGAAGTTCAAGCGGGATGTCGACCCAGCTGATCGCTCTTTCCATTTTTCTGAAAGCTGGATCTTTTCTGGCTTGAGGAGTGAAATTAAGGCCGAGCTTTCCTTTGTGCATCTGGAGCGGCTTGGTCTCGTCGATATATTTCCAGAGGTCGCCGCCAAAGGTCCTTTCGTTTTCTTTGTTCAGGTTCAGCGGCATAAAGAGCTCCCTGCCGTCGATTAATTTTACTTTTAACATCATCCAGGAAAGGGCAACGCCGACTTCAAGGAACGAATCGTTTGGATCGTCGCGCAGGTCGTTTGAATACGGGATCTCTTCCTGTTTCGGTCTTTTCATCATGACCCTTAAATGCGGATTTTGCCTTACATGGAATAATCTTAAATTAGTTACCGAATGGTCCATCTGGTCGGCATCGCTGACGCTGGTATATTCGGTCGGATAGTTAAATCTCCACCGCGGCAGCAGATAGCAATTTCCGTCCGCATCTCTATCGGTATAGTTCCCGCCGAAGGCATGGGGGACTACGCCTTTGGAAAGAGTGCTTAAAACTCCGCTGTCGGCTGAACTTGCAAAAAGAACTTCATCCGGTTTTCCTTCGCGCAATTTCTGGGCGACGAATTGATGCCTCTGTGTTCCGGGTACCATAAGGACCGCATGATAGCCTCTCTCTTGCATGATGCGGGTAATGGTTGCCGGGTCGTCAAAAATTCCGAGATTGGTCTCGATCCGCTGGCTGCCGTCGCCGTAAATTCTAAGCCTTGCCCCGTCTTTATAGACAACATCGTAATATTCATGTTTTGAAAGGGTGGGGGGCGTAACTACTTCGGCGGTCGGATATAGGCTGATATCTTCTTTATGTCGGTTATAGTGCGCCAGGTTATCGATATAGGCGATCTCGCATAAGCTGTCGCCAACGTCATGCATATCCCTCTCATACCAACCAAAACGGAGGTCTTCGCCTTCGCTGTCGCGGCTTTCAATTACCGGCCTGGGACCGGCCTGTTCCTGGCGGTATTCTGGTTTCACGTCTTTAACCACCCGCATTGGAAGGAGCCATAAGTGGGTTTTCCCTTCGCCATCCATCACGACGACTTCCATTGCGCCGACAAAATCGGCCATGACTTGATTGTTCAGGTCGACCAGGAATTGTTTTGCGTTATAGGAATCCGGCAGGAAATTTGTATGGAACCTTCCGGGATGGGTATCGGCATGCGGGAAAGCACGGCTGAAATCAACGTTCAGTCTTTCAACTAAATAATTTGTAAGCGATTCGAGTGTAGCTTCCTGTAAGGATCCGCTGTAAAAACTTTCTCTGGCGGTCGCTGCTCTTTTTCTTAAAAGGGTCGCTTGAAAACGGATCAGTTCCCCTTCTTCTCTTAGATCCTGGTCTGAAGAAGCTCCTTTGGTAGATTGCATTGTGCCGGCGGTAAATTCGCCGTTCCCAAGAAATGGTAATCCTGATCGGGCCCTAAGGTCGCCCCATGCCATCGGATGTCCGCCGCAAATGGTCCAGGTATAATTTAGCACTCTAAAAACTTCGTCCTCTTCGGCTTTGGTTAACTCAGCTCCCTCCAGTGAAAAGTCTTTGCGGTCCCGCGGCATCGGTGTTTGGATAAGCCAGTTCTCTCCATTTACTTCAATTATTTTTTGGGTGAGCAAGGCTTCCCGAACCAGGCCTAATTTTCGCGGGCTAAGCGATCCAAGTTCGGATTCGCAAACAACGCCGTCATACATTCTGGCGATATCTTCATAGGCTTTTGCATAAGCTTCGACGGCGGCGCTTTTAGCCGCGTATTCGGTCTCGCGTTGGCCGGTTGCCAAAGCTCTTGCGCTTTTAACTTTTTGATAAGCGGCCTTAAAAATATTTCTAATGAGCTGGGTGTCGCGGTTGATCAGGTCGCGGACCATTTTTTGTCCAACGACATAATCGGCGGAGCCGGAGTTTGGCTGTACGCCGTATCCGGCAAGACCGTTCAAGACCCAGTTGGAGCCTTTTGAGATCAGCGCCATGATGTAGGAAGATTTCAGCGGGTCTTTCATGTCGACGCCCGGTTTGTAGACCGTGCGGAACGCGCCATTGGGTCCTTGGACCGCGTCCCAGGTTGATTTAAGATCAAAGATCGGGAATATTTTATCCTTCTGTCTTAAGCCCCCTTCCTGGGACCTTAAAGAGTGGATAACGTTGTGGGTGAAGCCAAGAACGACGACAAAACAGACAAAGGTAGTTAATACCTGCAAACCGCCGGCAAGGAAGGCTACGCCGCCGATCGCGGCTCCGGCTGCTCCCCATTTCAAGGAGCTTTTTAATACTTGAGGGATATATTCAAGCGGTTTTCCGATGCTTTCGCGCCTGATCCCAACGATTGCGCGATAGAGAAGCAATGCCCCTCCGACTAGAATGGAGCAGGCTATTCCATCTGTTCCAAAAACCGACAAATCGTGTCCTAAAGTTAACGCTCTTAAGTTTGTTAGAAAATTAAACGTTCCCGCTAATTGCTGTGTCGCAAATATTTTACTAAGATGGGCCATGAAAACGATTTGAGACGCCCAGGCCATATTCCCCCAGACGTTGGTAATGATCTGCGCCAGAAGATTCGCGCGCGTAATGTTTCTTTGTGTTTGGTGCCTCCAGAAATTATATCTGTCAATGCCGTCCCTGATCGAGACAGCGAGCGCTCTTGCTGCCGGGATTCCAACAACCACGCCGAACACTGCCCAGGATAATGCCGGGGAGAAAATACTGGCGAAAGCAAAAGCTGTTCCAAGTACGGTCACTCCCAGCCATGCCGGTTTTACAAGCGTATTAAATAATTTTTTTGGGGTGGGGTTGTTGAATGACTCCGGGCTTTTTGGAGATTGATATCTGTTCGGGGATAATGCTTTTCTGGCATTCAGTAAAACGACGGCGGTGGTGACCAGTCCCGCTCCGGCCAGTCCCAGGCTTAGCCAGGCGGACGGGATCGCACCGATAAGTCCGGCGAGTGCGCCTGAAAGGGTCCCGTGTTGCGTCAGAAGCCCGACGAGCCCGCCGCTGGTCGTGGCACTGATCGTATTTCCGGCGAGTGCGACCAAAGGAACGAGCATTGCCGCCGCACCTGCGGCAGCGCCGGCTGTAATTCTTTTTGCAAACGATGGTGTGCTGGTTTTTTTTGCTGCAGATATTGGCTGGCTTGTTCTTGTTTTTTCGACTAACGCCGGAGAAACCGGCGTGATTTGTTTTGGGTCGACATGTGCGATCTCTTTTCTGCTAAGCGGAGAAGAAATATTTAGAGGGGTTTTTAAAGGAAGAGCAATTTTTTTTGGTTGCAGTTTAGCGGCGGCAAATCTTTGATTTGGCTGTGTAATAACAGGGTTTTGAACCGTAAAATTGCTTCTTCCAACCATGTTTGTTTCCTCTCATATATATATCGAGAAAAAACAGGCAAAATTTCAGGCTATTTTGATAAAAAATGGACAGATAAAAAGAGGGTTAAATGTTGTCAGGATTGCTGATTATGAGCAGGTCGCTGCTTTCAGGATCGGTTCCCGCGACGGTCAGTTCGGCAAAAAGATGACCGTCCATGCAGCGGATCAAGTTGGGTTTGCCGTCGTGAATTATCTGTCTTACGCCGAGAGAGTAGAGCTTTTCAAAAAGATCTTTTTTGGAATTATCCGAAGTAGGGAGGTTGTAGACCCCTTTTTCAAGGGAAAATATCTCTTTTGCGTACCCTTTTATTTTTTCATCGGGTTTGCTGAAAGTATATATTTCGATCATGAAACTATTGTATCACTTCCTTATTATTTTTACCTAAATTTGTTCACTAAAAAATCTTGTCGGAACCGATCTTCCATCTCAATACTGGCGGAAGCTGCATCCCATCATCCATTGGCATGCTGACGACTGCGCTGTTCGGGTCTGCCGGATCAAGTGGTTCGAACATTTGGATCTCTTCCATCCTGAACTGCTCGATCAGTGCGTCTACCACTGGGACAAAAGCTCTTTTCGAAGAATTATAGTCGACAAAATAGAGCTGGCTTAGTGGATAGCTTTCGACGATCTTTCTGGTCGCTTCGATCTCGGCGGGATCTTGAATGTTTAGCGCAGCGCACAGGCCGTTTACGGTAGTTTTATTGCGGCCGGTTGACTGTTGGATTTCACGTGCGACCACGTCAGGATTAGATCCGGTTACTCTGGCAATATACTGTCCGAGTATGGCGGGGGTCTGTGCTCCGATCTCATCAATAATTGCGTCGGAAATATTTGCCTGGCGGGCGATGGCGTTTTCGATCACCGCTTGCATTTCATCCCGGTTAATTGTGACCGAAGTGACAGAATTTCTCGGCAGGCCGATCACGGCCGGCAATTGATGAAAAAACGATTCAACTTCTGCGGCAATGTCTCCTGCCAGCGGGCTCAATTCTGCGTCTTCTCTTAACCTAAAGCGGGTGTAGTATCCGAATTCTTCCTGGACCCTTGGATCTTTCATCACAATTCCGCCGTAGAGGGCCAATCTGTCTTTGCTTGGATCGGCATTGAAAGGGACCTCATACTGCATGGCGGGAGCGTTAGCTACCGGTTGTTTTGAAGCATAAGCGCAATCCCCGGTAACAACGACTGGGCTGGTCTGCTCGCGGCCGTAGAAGATATATTGAGGCTGCGGCCGTTTTGAAAAACTGACAGAAAATACGAATACCCTGTTCGGATCGCTTGCAGAGAGCTTGAAATTTGCCGAGGCTTGGACTTCAACGCGGTTGATCCCGTCATTCGTATCAAGGGTGATCACTCCCTGCTCTTTGCTGATCCCCAGAACACTTTTAATTTTTGGCAAAACCCGTCCGTCTTTTTCTCCGCTGTCGCCGGCCAATTTATGAAGTTGGCCAATTACATCCTGGGATTGCTGGTTGCCGACGAGCCTGATCTGTGCGTCCCATCCGCCGGGAAGGTGAAGGGTCGTTTCTCCTTTTCTATCCTGCGCGATCCCCCTTAGGGTATCAAGCAGCGCAAGGTCGGTCGGTATTTCCGGCTGTTTTAAAGTCACGGATTGTTCGATACGGCTGGCGACGATCGCCCCGTTTTCGGCAATAATTATTTCATCCGAACCGTTCCCGATCTGGCTGTTTATAGCGACGACATTCCTGCCGATGATCGCGCCGGGCATGATCCGGCAGCCGGAGAGCTTAACGGTATTTATCCCTTCCGGATCGTAGCGGAACAATAACCGTCCAGTAGCGTCGAAATGATCTTGTAAATTCGTTGCTTTTGCGGAAACAATGCTTTGCAGTGAACGGGTCATTTCTATTCCGTCCCTTGTTAGTCCTTGCGGCAGAGTATATTCATCGGTAGAAACGCCGATGATCGGGACCCTTCCGGAAGGATCGGCCTCGAATTCACATCCTTCGATAACTTGAGAAGGATCAAATCCTGCTATTCGCTGGGTAGTCTGGCGTACAACTCTTTCTCCGGTTCTTAATTTTGCTTCGAGCTCTTCGACTTCTGCCCTTTGCGCATCTGTGAAGGCTTCTCTTCGATCAAGCTGGCCTAAAAGTTCCAGCATTCTGGCTCTCTCTTTTCCGCTGGGGGCAAAATTTCTAATTAGATCAAGATAAAAGCCGAAAAGCGAGGGGAGCGTTCCGATATCCAGTGAAACCGCTCCGCGATTAAACTCTGCGAACCCAAAGCGCGGGACATCTCTTCCATCCGCGTCTCGAACAAAAAGCGCTTCCCTGAACCTGGCAAAAAGAACTGTATCGGTGATCCCTTCGGCGATCAAACGATTTAGTCCCATCTTTTCGATCGCAGTCCTGAAGTCCGCTGGATCATTACAGGAAAGGGCGGAAAAGAGGAGCGAGTAAGTATCGAGATCTCCGATATCATCCATTGTAAGGCCGGGTCTTACCACGGTTTGCAGAGCTTTCTCAAGCGTTTCTTCAAGCCCCTGCGTGGTAGACATGCCGAAATAATTAATATATAGTCTAACATCTTTTTCATTGGCCTGGATACCGCGAGCGGCAAGAACATCCAGCGCCTCTTTTTTTGTCCCTTGTCGGCCGACTTTTTCGGTCGCGCAGATAAAACTGCCGTCGCTTCTTAAAGCGACCATTCCAAACCGTTTCGTATCCACTTCTGTCATCTGGTCCGGATCATCGGGAGAGACAAAAAAGTATCCGTCTTTGGCATCAGCCGGAGCAACTTCTTTTAATATTTGTCCCTGCCAGGTTAATCTTCCGAATGGGACCAATATCCCGTCATTAGCAAGCGTTACAACATAGTCGCGGCCGGCTGGCATTTCACTTTTGAAATACAGAGCGGTCATGATGTTCCATTTCGTCAGGTTGCAGTTGCCAAAGAGAACATCTCCCTTTAATTTTCTTAATCCAAACAATCTGGTCCCCTGTCCGCCATTTAATACTGTGACGTCCGCGCCATATATTCTGGCGAATATCTGCAAATGATTTACCGCTCCAAGGTTTCCGGTTGCGGCAACTCCTCGGGCCGATGCGGCTCCGGTCGCTACCGCTCTTACCTGTACTCCGGGGAGATCGGCTTCGATCTGTCTTAAGTTGTCGCTTGGAACACCTGTAAAATAATGGGTATTGATCACGTGTAAAAGCGCCGTAGCGTCCAGTCCCGGCTGAGCCATATATGCTCTAATTCCATCTAATGTTTCTGACGGTCCATGGGTGAAAATTATTTGGTCAAGATCTCCATCGCGGTGGACCATTGCGACCCCCAAGCTTTTTAAGCTTGCATCGATCCCCGTAGTTAGCGCCTGGTCGTAGCGGCTGCGTTTGTCTTCGTATGCGACTTCAATGACCCTTCCCTGCGGAAGGCGATCAAGGTTTGGACGGACAATGGTGC
>Ga0172379_10007772_pt1 | contig 13775 bp, 13 predicted proteins | sample GrowelOW334metaG_FD_119756 | JGI IMG/M metagenome (GOLD analysis project Ga0172379, IMG submission 119756) | Groundwater microbial communities from an aquifer near a municipal landfill in Southern Ontario, Canada - Groundwater well OW334 metaG | ecosystem: Environmental > Aquatic > Deep... | reverse complement strand
GTCAGGCGTCCCTGACCCTTAATTTTTTTAAGCGTACTACCTAATCGATCGGTTAAATTATCAAACATATCTGCGTCTTTTTATTCAATCCAAGGAAACCATGCACTAACACAAATGCGTTAGGACTATTTAACGGGTTATATTAACATACCCATTGAGTCCTTTGCACCCACTGTAATTGTAAGCAAAAGCATCCTATCAATACCTCTTAGCTAATAAAAACAATTCAATGAACACTACTGCACTCGCTACTCTTTCCATCTGCGCATACCTGGCAAGCGCCCTGCTTCTTGTCCGGTATACTTATCAGAATAGCACTCGCCGCACGCCAATTTATCTGGCATGGACTGCCGTATGTGCGCACATTTTGTACACCGTCATCGCTTTCCTGCAAAATAACGGATTTAACTTTAGCTTTATCAGCACCGCATCGCTGATTTCATTGATTGTCGCCCTGCTGCTACTGATAGCGACACTCAATAAGCCTGTCGAAAAACTGGGTATCGTCATATTCCCTGTCGCAGCCATCATGTTTGGACTGGAGCTCTACTTGCCAGAAAAACCACATCTTCTGCACACCCACAATTGGGAGATGAATGCCCACATCCTGACCTCAATCATTGCTTTCAGCCTGTTAAACATCGCAGCCTTGCAAGCCGTTCTGCTCGCCATTCAAGATCAGCAACTTAAAAGCCATCCGCCCAAGCGCCTCATCCAGTCATTGCCGCCACTGCAAACCATGGAATCCCTGTTATTTCAGATGCTGGGCACAGGACTTTTTTTTCTGACCATCTCATTAGTCAGCGGCTTTATTTTCATTGAAGATTTGTTTGCACAGCATTTGGCGCACAAGACCGTATTGTCCATTATCGCCTGGATCATTTTTTCTTGCCTTTTAATAGGCCGAATGCGCTACGGATGGCGAGGACAGACAGCAATTCGCTGGACTCTTATTGGATTTGTATCGCTGCTGTTGGCTTATTTTGGCAGCAAGCTGGTTCTGGAAATTCTTTTAAACCGGGTTTAACTCACTTAACCAGCATCATCTGCCACACACAAATAGCCCTAGTTAAAAAACCAACCCTTTAGCTTTGATTCTCAGCAATTCTGGCCAGTTGATTTTTAATATTAATGGCTGCTTCCATGCCGGGATTCTTCGTTAGAATATGATCGAGCATGATTTCTGCAGCCGAATAGGTTTTATTTTCGATGTAAAGCGAAACCAATTTAAGCTGGGTGATCGTTTCTTCGGGAAATTGGGCAATATAATCATTATAGGCATCAATAGCCGCCAAAGTATCGCCATTAAGACGAAGAATTTCAGCATAGAACGGGAGATAAATAGGTGTAATCTGTGACAGGCACTGCAAAGCTAAGCAGGCATTATCAACATCCTCTGTCTCGATGCTAATTGCCGCGATCCTCGTAAGAGCTTCTTCCAACAACGGGGAATTTTCGCAATCAATAACCTGATGATAAGCGTTTATCGCTACTTCAAAATTAATTTCTAATTCAGCCAAATAGCCTTTGATTAAATAATGATAAGGAACAGCTTCATCCTGAAAATCATGTTTACTCAACCCCAAAAGCAAATCGTTTAATTGTTCTGTTTTTTTATGCTTAAAAAGTAAAGCTGCCCGCTGCTTTAGCTGCGTAAGACTAGAAAAGTCTTTTGCGAGTCGGGCTTGACGCGCTATATTTTTTTCATCCAAAACTGATTTTGATTTTTGCGAAAACTCATTAAATTCTTCCACTATATCAACAGGAATACTTACATTAGGATGTTTTTGCTGCCACAGCTTGGCTCGCGCATAACTACGATCCTTGCCCCATTGCTTGAAAAGTTTTTCAAAATCGGGCACATCCAAGCTTTCCTCTTGCCGTGAACGGGCACGTTCCAAGGCACTATCAATCAGCATCAGAAGCTTTGCCGCGCCATCCAGATAAGCTCGATAATATACATTGCCGAGTTCTTTTGTCTCCTCGGCCGACCATTCTTCATCATCAAATGGCCGGGTGATTTTAATAAAACTTCTTATCCCATATAATTTAACCACCTCGCTATATTTATGGTTACGCTTTAATTTTTTCTCTATCTGATCCAAATCCCTTTTATCTTTATAGTCTTCAATCCGCCCCTCAGCGTTATACATATGCTCATTAATGTGCAGCGCTTTTTTCGCTAATTCTTTAATAGCTTTTATTTGGAATTGCGCCCGAACAAGATCATCAATAACTATTTGACGGTAATGATCACATGACTCTGAGTCTGCAATCTTTTCTTTAACAGCTGCTGTAACATCAGTTGCATCGCTTTCAAGATTTATATCTGCAAAAGGAATAAAATCAACATACCTCACTTTAGCCGCACCACTAAAAGGATTAATGATTTGACACCCCGCCGATGTAATTACGTTGGCCTGAGCTTCTATGCTATCGCGCGCACTAGAAAAATCAGCGCCTGTTGATGCCATGACCCCGCCATTTGTCTCAACTTGCAAGGCGGTCAAATTAAAACGAGGGCCTGCTATGTATTCATCGCTACCCTTGGCGTGCGTGTACCCTTCCTTGGTAAAACAAAGATCAACACCCGCCAAAATAATGCGCTTGAACCCAAAACTATGCGCCACATTTAAAGCGGTGTTAGTAACAGTCGGGCCGGGGGCATTTATGTTTTCTTGATTTAAAGCCGATTCCCAAGGAACTCTTGGCCCTAAATACAGACTAATCCCATGCCACTGACTAACGAGCAAAGGGACGGTGTGGTAAGAATAAATAAAAACAGGCCTGTTACTGAAAGCCAGCGTCTCTTTACTAACGGTAAAACTGACCTCATGTGGATCAACAGAAAAAATAAAATCAGGTTCAACATTAGCATTCAGTAATTGCCTGGAAATCCGGGATACTGAAAAAACAACAAGTTGACTGCGATATTTCCGCACCCAAGGCAACGCCTCCTCTAATGAAGGGCCTCCTGCTAACAATACAACTGTTTTGCCTTGAAACGCTTTCTCAAGCAATTTTGCAGGCAACATATTGTCGGCTAAGTTATCTAGCTGGCGAGCAATAAATATCTCACTGCCCAACGATAAATTAGCCTCCCAATGTAACGCTGTAAGGACTTCTGTAATATGCCAGCTGAGTTCGGCGTACTCGTGAATATTATCTTCTTGAGCGCAAATGGCATTTACGGACTTAACGGCATTAATGTAGAAATAATCCTGTATCTTAAAGTCCCGAATAGTTTCCGCCCAACTATCCAACGAGATGCATGCAATCTTTGGATCCAGTTCTTCAAGAAGTTTATAGCTTTTTAACTGGGCTAAAACAGTTGCGGGCTCAATAAATATATACCGCGAACCTTTAGGCAACTCTTTTTGCTGCAAGTATTGGGGCAATAACCCGGAATCCGTGCCAATAATGATACTCAACGAATCTGGCGTAAAGAGGCTTTCACTGAATTTAGAGTCCAATAAAGCCCGAGCGCTAACTTTTTCAAAGCTGCCACGATTAATACCGTACAAATATTTTTCGCCAAAAGCATTGACCTTGATGGGGCCAAAATCACTTTCTTTTATGAGATCGCTATCTCTATCCATCGGATTATCCTAGTTTGAAGCAGTATAAAAAACCAAACGCCGGCTTGACGACCTACATCTGAAATGATTCGTAATAATTATAGTCTTATTAACCGCTAATATTATTCCATGCACTAGATTCAGACATTAAATCAGCACTATTTAACTCCGTAGTCCATATCATAGAACATGGACTAATCTGAGGACAAAACTTATCTCCACTCAGAAAATCATAATCAAACTACGCATAATGAACCCATTTACCGTGAATAGCTGCGTTAACCATTGTTATCTAGCTTTGGCGATACAAATTGGACTGATACTAATTGGTGGGATATAGGGGGAGATTTTGAAGCAATTTGAAAACGGTGCGCTTACCCTGCGCACACCGTAAAAATGGACATGAAAAGGCAATTAACTTTTACAAACTTAACCATCACTCATTATATGCCCGGATAGCTTTCTTTCCGCGTTCATACGACACTTGCAGCTTTTTGGCTATTCTCATCTGCTCTTGAACCTTTGCCATAGAAATAGCATCCTGCTCTAGAATTGCATGCGCAATTTCTTTGGCCGTATCACGATATTCCTCGGGGATAGGATCAGAAAACAACTGATCTAAATACTGCTGCCTTAATTCCAGCACCATTGTCAGTTTTTCCCATTCCTCGTCCGCAATACATTCCGAAATCTCGTTAGCTACTATACTCAACCGCTCTAGTTGAGATTGAAATAATTCGGCATTGCTCAGACTATTCATTGATTAGTGCTTGATGGCGTCCCAAGCTTCTTTTACTTCTCTCATTAACGAAGCCACTTCATCAAGTATTTCTTCGCTATTCTCATCGCTAGCCTGCAATAGGCGAGTGTTCATATAATCGTACAATTGTCTTAGATTCACGGCAATTTCGCCGCCTCGTTCCAGATCAACCGCTTCATTTAAGCCGCCAACTATCGCAATTGCTTTAGATATATAGATACTTTTTGACTCCCAATCAGAACGCGTCATAGCGCCTTTCGCAGTATTAATCCGCGCTAAAAAGCCATCCATTAACATTTGTATTAACTGGTGAGGCGAAGCATCCGCCAATCCGCTCTCGTTATGGACATTTGCGTATTGATTTGCACCTCGTTTGTGAGCAGTAGTGGGATACATATCCGTCTTCCTTTATTTTGCGAATTTCTGAGTAAGCATTTGAGCTGTTGATTGAAATTGGCCAACTGCCAAGTCCATTGCGATAAACTGTTTTTGCATGGATTTTTGCAAATTATCCAACCGGAGCTGAACACTAATCCTCTTATCACCAAGGGACTTCAAGGTCTTATTCAATGTTGATTGTTGCGCGTCCAAAGACCCTCCTGATTGCAAATATTGCGTCAAATCTGTATCTAATCGAGTCGCAACGCCATTGGTTGATGAAAAAACATCACTGACCGCAGAAAGATTAGCCGCCAAGGCGGTATTAAGCTTGGTGCTGTCTAGCGACATAACCCCAGCACCATCAATTTTAATCCCAATCATCGCCAATGAATTATAGCTGCTGGTTGCTGATGTGACTGTATTGCTTGCATCCTGCCTCAATTTGCTAGTCATATTGCGCAATAACGAGTCCCCCAGCAGCGGACCATTTGCTCCGCCTGAGGTTCCACTATACTTACTTAAATCTTTGGTAGCTGTATGGAAGTTATTGTATGCAGTCACAAAATCGGTAATCGTTTTGTTAATCGCCGCATTATCCAAGGTAACATTCAAATTAACAACTGTCCCAACTGCGGCCGATTGCAAATTCAAGGTCACACCTGAAAGCACGTCGGTAATGGTATTAGTACTGCGTGTCGCGGCCAAACCATCAATCTTGATCATGGCATCAGCAGGAGCCGTTGTAGCGTAGTTTGCAGGAACTGTTGTATCAAGCGCATTCAATCCTGCATCGCCACCTGTAACAGCCAGGGAAAACCCATTGGCAACACCCGTATCTTTGGATGTCAGCACTAATTTTGAAATGGTGGTGCCGGGCGTTACTGTAGAATTTACATTAATAATACTGGCAGTAACGCCATTATTGCCTGCCGCGCCATTGATCGCATCGCGAATATTAGCCAACGTAGCATTGGCGCCAACGGTTACGGCAAACGGTGTTTTCGTGGAACCCGCCCCATAAGTAAAATTAAGCGTACCTCCAGTTGCTGTAGCAACTGAATTCGCATTAGCATACTCAGTGGTTGTAATCGAGTTTTGCGCCTTTGCCAGCTGAGTCACTTCCACGGTATGAGTACCGGCTACCGAACCAATGCCGGCAGTGGCTGTGAAAATAGCGGTATTCGCAGAAACTGCCTGGTGGGTTTTAAATAAATTTCCATCCTTAAGCTTCTGTACCGCGACTTGGAAAGTTGATAACGCGCTTTTCAATGAGCCCAGCGCGCTTAACCGGGTTTGGGTAGCCGTCTCTTGACGGCTAATGGCAGCAAATTGGGGCTGTCCCTCAGCTTGAACCAGCTGACTGACAATGCCATTGATATCCATGCCACTACCGATGCCCAATGAAGATGTTATACCAGCCATGACTCACCCCTTTAATTATTGATACAACTTAATGATTAAGCCCTATCCTGAATGACAGAACCTGTTTTACCGTCCAGCTCCTGCATCTTCTTGATAAACGTCATCATATCCTCTGAGGGTATTTGACGCACTGTCTCGCCGCTTTGATTATCAACAATTTTAACCACCACTTTTTTTGTTGAATCATCCACCTGAAACTCCAGGTTACGGTTGACGGCTTGAAGTATTGAATTACCCGCAACTGCTGCTGACTTTAACGTATCCACAGCCGTTACATTAGACCCCGACGCCCTTTCCTTTAAGCCATCAGCTGGCAAAGCAGCTGTTTCTTCGCTTTGCCGATTACTTTTCATAACTGTCGCTGGAACAAGCTTCGATACATTTGTAATTTCACTGTTCATATCACTAACCTTTAGTTAACCCTATTTTCCAAATGGAAAAGGCTGCAGTGTTACTGCAGCCTTAGCCCTCCCTGGCTGTTGCCATAATAGCTTATCTGAGCAAGCTGAGCACATTTTGGCTGGCTTGATTTGCCTGCGCCAACATCGCAGTTCCCGCCTGTGACAGAATCTGGTTACGGCTCAGTTGAGCTGTTTCTGCCGCAAAATCTGTATCCATGATCCGTGAACGAGCAGCAGATTGGTTTTCAATCGATGACTGTAAGTTGCCAATCGTTGCTGTAAGCCGGTTCTGAGAAGCACCCAGTTTCGCACGGGCTGTGTCAATGTTTTTTAATGCAGTGTCAATGATTTTTACTGCGCTTAATACAATACCCGCTGAAGCATTTGAACCAATTGAGGTAGTGAACACAGAGCCTATCCCAGTGGCAGTGCCAGCAGATAAATTTTGCACACTGATGGCTATCTGGTTATCAGTGGTAGTATTTGCGCCCACTTGCAAGTTTTTACCATTAGATAAGCCGCCTTGAAGAACTTTAATACCGTTGAATTCAGTATTAGCAATAACCCTTTTTAATTCACTAGTTAACTCTTTATACTCTGTCTGTAGTTTTTGACGGTCTGATGAACCCACTGAAGCAGCGTTTGAAGACTGCACCGCTAAATCGCGCATCCGTTGCAGTGATTCGGTCAATGAACCCATCGCACTTTCAGCGGTCTGCGCCATTGATATACCGTCATTCGCGTTTCTTGCGGCGACTGTCATGCCACGAATTTGTGCAGTCATTTTGTTGCCGATAGCCAAGCCCGCAGCATCATCCTTCGCAGAGTTTACCCGCAAGCCTGAAGACAACCTTTGCATTGTCGTAGCAAGTTCGTTGCCTGTTTTAGTTATTGAGCGTTGAGTATTCAATGCCGCTACGTTTGTATTAATTGCTAATGCCATGATCGTATCTCCAAAAAGTCCCTCGGATCATCCAAGAGAAAAAATTATTATGTGACCAAAAAATTTGTTATTTTTGACTCGAAAATGTTATCGGCGTGCATTTAAATTACTTTAATTTTTTTTCAGAAATATTTGGAAAACTCGCCTTGGGCGCGTAAAAAATCGGCTTCCCTGCCTATATCCAACCAGTATTCATGAACCGGAAACATTGAAACCGATTCCCCCGCTACAATTTGCTGATTTAAAAACTGCGGCATATCAAGCTGTTGTTGCTTGGCAATGGTTTGCACCAGCGCGTGATTAAGCACATAAACCCCTGCATTGGAAAAGCAACTATGAATAGGTTTTTCAACAATGCCGGTAATGCGTTGCGCATCTATGCTGACAACGCCATAGGGAATCTGGTATTCATATTGGCGAACACACAGTGTTGCTATCCCCTGATGCTCATTATGGTAGTCCAGCAAACGGGGAAAATCGATCTGTGTCAAAATATCGCCATTCATGACGATCATCGGCAAATCAGGCAGACCAGCGGGCAACAGGCCCAATGCCCCCGCCGTTCCTAGCGGTTCATGCTCCTCAACATAGCTGATTTGCACTCCCCAGCGCTGTCCATCCCCGAAATAATCTTTAATCTGATCCGCCAGATAATGAACGGCAATATAAAAATTCCTGAACCCTGAGCTGACAAAATTTTCGAGGATGGTTTCAAGAATCGGCTTGCCGCCGATTTCCAGCAAGGGTTTGGGGCAATTGTCCGTCAAGGGCCGCAAGCGCGTACCAAAGCCGCCCGCCATCAAGAACACTGGGTTCTGAAAATGCGGCTGTTTATACAAGCCCTGCAAAGTCTCCAGCCTAACCACTTTGCCATCAGCGTCCAAAACAGGCAGGTGAATTAAGGTATGCGCCTCCATGATGGCTATTAGCTTGGTTTTCGAATCATCAACCGACGCAACTTTTGGATTCGTATTCATGACTTCTGCGACAGCATGATCTAAAGGAAGCCCCCTTATCAAAGCCCGCCGTATATCACCGTCAGTAACCAGTCCGCACAGTCTTCCAAGATCATCAATGACTAATGCGATCTGTAGCGCCGCTTTATCTATCACATGAATAGCTTCCTGCAGGCTGGTTTTCGGATTAATGAGTGCATTGCGCCAGTTATGTTTCATACCTTAATCTCTATTTATAGGTTTTATTTGCGAACGAGGCGGATAAACAATCTGGTTACATGCAATATCCTGCGTTACTACACTGCCAGCACCAATAATGCTGCCGGAACCAATACTAATGCCCTGAATAATTTTTGCGCCCGTCCCTATATGAACATAATCGCCCACTTCAACAGTGCCGCTAAGTACAGCCCCCGGAGCGATATGAACATGCCGTCCAATGCAGCAGTCATGTTCAACAATTGCGCCGCTATTGACAACCGTATTCCTAGCAATTTTTGTGCCTGCCTGAATAATGACGCCTGCCATCACTTGCACGCCGTCACTTAACTCAGCATCAGCAGCTATGAACGCGGTGGGATCAATCAGGGTTTTAAAATGATAGCCTTGGGCACTAAAGGTATTAAATAAGTTGGCCCGTAAGCCTTTATCTTTCGGGAGCGAACCGACACCGTTGATCAGCTCAACTTCTGCCGCAGAGTAATCAAATACCACTTTATCCGCGCCCAGAACATTAAGCCCCAGCAACGTGCTCCCTATGGGGTGATTCGGATCAACAATGCCTATTAGCCGGCAATTTAGCCGATGGAGCATGTCTATCAGGACTTTAGCATGTCCGCCGCCGCCCAATATAATGATAGGTTTAGTCATTACATCCTTTAAATTAATTCATCCGCATCATAATCACGGCTGCTCGATTCACCCAATAGCGCCCAATAATCCATTGGGCTTTTCCCTGTTCCGGGGCGTTTTATGGTCAAATTTGTTTCAGTAAACCGCTCCCCTGAGGGAATAGAGCACCTTGCAACCAGGCTTTTCCGAACAACCTTCTGGTTCTCCAGCTCCAACGGCAGGGGACATTTAACCCCCTGCCCCAAAGCTTTTTCAACATCCCTGATACCGTGAACCATCGTTTTAAGCTCATCGGGTTCAAGAGACACTTTATGATCGGGGCCTTGCTGGGCTCTATTCAGCGTAAAATGCTTTTCGATGACTGTCGCACCTCGGGCTGCCGCAGCAACAGGCACAACCAAGCCTACGCTATGGTCTGAATAACCGACGCTCAGGCCAAAAGCCTGCTGCAAAACATCCATTGCTCTCAGATTAATATTTTCCACGGGCGTTGGATATTCGGAAGTGCAATGCAGCAAAGTCACTTTTTGCCTCAACACCGCCCGCCCTTGTTCCGAGCCGTAGGCTTGCTGAAAAGCGGTGAGCGAAGGTGGCTGCAGCGCTCCCAAATAGCCAAATGCCAATACGCCCAAGGCCGTTTCCACCTCGCCCAGGGTCGCCATGCCTGTAGACAGGATAATTTGCTTGCCGGTTTGCGCATGAGCCAGCAAAAACGGCCCGTTGGTGATTTCGCCCGAAGGTATTTTAAGCGTTTCTATGCCTAGCTCACGCACAAGAAAATCAAGGCTTTCAAAATCAAACGCCGTCGATAAAAACTGAATGCCTTTCGATTGGCAATAGTCCAGTAACTGAAAATGCAGCTCATATTTCAATTCCAGCCGTTTCAACATCGCCAACTGGTTTTCATCCGCATCGGTCGTGATTTTCTGGTACGCAGCCTTACCGGCATGCCTGGTGACCAGGTTTTCGGCCTTGAACGTCTGGAACTTGACCGCATCCGCGCCAGCTGCAACAGCGGCATCCACTAGTTGACAAGCCGTCTCCAGATCGCCGTTATGGTTGACGCCGGCTTCTGCAATAATAAAAACGCTCATCGCTTATTCCCCAATGCCGAGATCATAAAAGCTCTTTTTTAATAAGCCGTCCAATGCCTGCGACTTCAACAGGTCTTTTATCTTTATTGAAGCGCCGCTATTTCCATAAGGATTTTCAACCGCATCCAGTGATTTTTGAAACTCCTCGGAGAAAAGCCTCTTGAATGCATTCAAAATAGCATCAACTTCAGGCTCGCAATGAATCACGCTGTCGGCGCAAAGCCGTCCTTTTTGCCTGTCGCCAATATTGATTGTCCCAATTTTAAAAGCCGGGGCTTCTATCAAGCCGCTGGATGAATTTCCTACCACGGCATCCATGTATTTCAGCGCAGAAAGATAACGTAACGACCCTAGCGATACAAAAGACGCTATTCGTTCGGGAAAGCGCTGCCGGTATTGTTCAATCATTCCTATAATCACTCGACCGTCAGCATCCGCATTTGGCTGAGTAAAAATAATGTGAGTATCGTCAAAACAGTCCAGCGCTTTCAGGAGATTGCCAAATTGTTCTGCCGCCGTCGCTTTTTCCAAAGTGACAGGATGGAAGGTTACCAGCAAATTACGCTTGCCCAGCTTAAAACCAATGGCCTCTTCAAGCTGCGGCTTATCCAGCAGTTTCAAACGAAAAACATTGTCCAGACCCGGTGTGCCCACATTAAAAACCCGTTGCGGCTGCTCCCCCAACTGAATGACCCGCTGCCGATAGCTTTCAGTCGCAGTAAAATGCAAATGGGACATTTTGGTAATGGCATGCCGAATGGCATCGTCAACCGCGCCTTCTGTTATTTCGCCGCCATGGATATGCGCGATGGGAATGCGGTGTGTCATAGCCGCCTGAACTGCCGCAAAGATCTCGAAGCGATCGCCTAAAACCACCAGCAAATCCGGCTGCAAGCATTCCAGCGCATCGGCAAAACCGATGACGCCCAAGCCTATGGATTTACTGATGCCGACCGGCGTATCCGATGAAAGCAGCATTTCCACCTTGCGATCAATAATAAAGCCATCCTGCTCTACCTGCTTCCAGGTCAGACCGAATTCCGGCGAAAGATGCATGCCGGTGACAATAACCTGCAGTTCCAAAGTCGAATCGCCCTGGATTTCCTTCATCAGCCAGTACAACAGGCCATATTCAGCCCGGGAACCGGTTACTACGCAAATTTTACGCTTTGCCTGCTGCATCAGATTACGCTGCTCGGGATATTCACAACCCGCTCAGCCGCCCATTCCGTGTTGGTTAATGCGCCTTTCCGGCAATGCCGGTACATGGGCAATCGGTGCATGGGCTCCCAGATGGGCCGGGTCATTACGCCCTGTTCATTGGTTGTCTTTAAAAAAGCATCCCGCTCGGATAGGTTTTCAAGCACTACCGCATTTAACCAGTAATTCGACCGTGCCGCTTCCGGTTCAATAAGACACTGCCATCGATTTTGTTGACTCCAGTCGATATACCGTGCCGCCAGCTCACGTTTTTTGGTCAGGAACAATGGCACGCACTCAAGCTGCGCCACTCCTAATGCAGCATTAAGATTGGGCATCCGATAATTAAACCCCACCTGATCATGTATAAATTGCCACGGATGCGGTTGTTTTGCCGTTGTGGTCAGATGCTTGGCCTGTTTTGCCAAGGTTTCATCATCGGTCAAAATCATTCCGCCGCCGCCGGTAGTCATGATTTTATTGCCGTTAAAACTTAAAACACCCAAACGGCCAAAGGTTCCGCAATACTGCTTATTGAACGTGCTGCCCAGCGCCTCTGCGGCATCTTCAACCACCGGGATATGATATTTCTCACACACTTGCACAAGCCTGTCCATACCAACAGGGTGCCCGAACGTATGCATGGGCAGGCAAGCGGCAATCCGTTTGCCGGTTTGTTTATTCCAAGTCTCGCCGTTGCGGTCTTCGGCAAACTCATCCAAATAATCTTCCAGAGCCTGGGGAGAAAGCCCTAAGGTCGTTCTGTCCACATCGACAAAAACCGGCTCGGCGCCGCAATAATGAATGGCATTGCAGGTTGCGACAAATGTTAATGCCTGGGTAATCACTTCTTCGCCCCGCTTAACGCCGGCAAGCATCAACGCCACATGCAAAGCCGCCGTACCATTAACCGTAGCAACTGCGTATTTTGCCCCGGTATATTTGGCGCAATCCGCTTCAAACCGGTCAACGTATTGCCCGACGCTGGACACAAAAGTGCTGTCGATGGCATCAATCAGGTATTCTTTTTCCCTGCCCTGAAACCTGGGCTCATGCAAAGGTATCAGCTTATCAGTCTGATAAATCTCTCTGACAAAACGGATAAAATCATCGGCAATTGTTCCATTCATTGCTCTACCTCCTGCGTCCTTGCAGTCGTCATACATTGTAGATACCAGACTTGTATTTTTTCAGGTTTTCAGGATTTAAAAACCAGTCCACCGTCCGCTGCAAGCCTTCGGTTATATCAATCCTTGATTCAAAACCGGTTAGCGCTTTAATTTTTTGATTGTCACACCAGAGCCGGTTCACTTCGGACTTTTCAGGCCGTAAACGCTGGTCATCGACAATAAATTCCACATCGCTATGCATGATGTTTTTAATGATATTCAGTGTATCGCCTACCGATATTTCCGAATTGGAGCCGATGTTAACAGCCTCACCCAATGTTTTCTCCGACTCGGCAAGGGCAATAAATCCACGACAGGTGTCTTCCACATAATTAAAGTCCCGTGTCGGCGATACATCGCCTAACTGAATTTGTTTTTTGCCACTGGCAATCTGGGTGATGATAGTGGGAATCACGGCTCTTGCCGATTGCCTGGGGCCGTAGGTGTTAAAAGGACGGGCGATGGTCAGCGGCAACCCAAAAGCGTTGTAGAAACTCATCGCCATTGCATCGGCCGCAATTTTGCTTGCACTATAAGGTGATTGCGGCTGCATGGGGTGTTTTTCATCGATTGGCACATACTGGGCAGTGCCGTAGACTTCGCTGGTTGATGTGTGTATCACCCGCTGAACCTGGTTATCCAAAGCAGCCTGGCAAATGTTTAACGTGCCTTTTATATTGGTATCGACATAGCTGTCTGGAGCCACATAAGAATATGGGATCGCTATCAGCGCGGCTAGATGATAAACAACATCGACGCCTTTGGTAATATATTTGCAGTAGTGAGGGTCTCTTACATCGCCATTCAGCACTTCTATCTGATCCAAGCAATCGACCTCTTCCAACCAACCCCAATGGTTAAATGAATTGTACTGGGATAATGCTTTGATTTGATGGCCTTGTTTGGCAAGCATCTCTGTAAGATGCGAACCGATAAAACCGTCAGCCCCTGTCACTAATATATTTGTCATAACTTATCTATTTCATCGCTCAACTAATTCTGCTTTTACAAAAGCTTCG
>Ga0172379_10007771_pt1 | contig 13775 bp, 8 predicted proteins | sample GrowelOW334metaG_FD_119756 | JGI IMG/M metagenome (GOLD analysis project Ga0172379, IMG submission 119756) | Groundwater microbial communities from an aquifer near a municipal landfill in Southern Ontario, Canada - Groundwater well OW334 metaG | ecosystem: Environmental > Aquatic > Deep... | reverse complement strand
TTTTAAACGATATGTTTTACGGCGGGTCAATTCAAAATATTATTTCGAACAATATTTCCATCCGCTTACCGCTTTGGTTCAACGAAGGTTTGGCGGAATATCTTTCGCTCGGCTGGGATACAAATACCGATATGTTCATCCGCGATGCGGCAACAAGCGAATATCTGCCGGACATTCAAGACCTTGACGGTTATTTTGCATACCGCGGAGGTCAGGCTGTTTTTCATTACATCGCACTAAAATACGGTGAAGAAAAAATCGGTGAAATTGTAAACAAAATTAAAGGGAAAGCTAACTTCGAAAACGGTTTGCAAGCCGCCATCGGTTTAAACTTGGAAGAATTAAACGAACGCTGGAAGAAAGATATTAAAAGAATTTTCTGGCCCGATATGGCGCTCTACAAAGACCCGGATGAATTTTCTAAAAGATTAACCGATCACCGCAAAGACGGCGGATTTTACAACACAAGTCCCGCAATTTCTCCGCAAGGTGATAAAATCGCTTTTATCTCTAACCGCGATTTTTATTTTGATATTTACATTATGGATGCGAACGATGGAAAGAAAGTTGAACGCATTATTAAAGGAAACCGCTCGGTGGACTTTGAAGAATTAAATATTCTTACTCCCGGTTTAAGCTGGTCACCAGACGGTAAGAAAATTGTTCTGGCTGCAAAGCGTAACGGCGCGGATGTAATTTATGTTTATGATATTGCCGAAGATGACGTTGCAATTTTGCCGCTAAGATTCAGCGCCATCGGAACGGTGAATTGGGCTCCCGACAATAATAAAATTGTTTTCGCCGGGCAAACTTCTTCACAGTCCGATATTTTTACTTATGATATCGCTAAAGACAAATTAGAAAATATTACCAAGGATATTTTTTCAGACAGCGATCCATCATTTTCTCCCGATGGAAAAACAATTTTCTTTGCTTCCGATAGAGGTGAGTACGTTGATACCGCTTCTATCCCTGCTGATTTTATAATGTACGAACATAATTATTCGCAAACGGATTTGTATTCCGTTGAAGTTGGTAGTAAAAAGATTACCCGCTTAACCAACACACCGAACTGTGATGAAGTTTCACCGGTTGTTTCCGCAGATGGTAAAGAAGTGATTTTCGTTTCCGATAAAAACGGCATCAATAATATTTATAGAAAAAGAATTGTGCTGACGGAAAGTGATTCTGTAAAATCAATTGAAGCGATAGAGGCAAAACCGATAACGAATTCGTTGAACGGTTTGTACCAGCCGACAATTTCAAAAGATGGGAAAAAGCTTGCGTTTGCATCAATGTATCAATCTGCTTATAATATTTTCTTGATGAACAATCCGTACGAAATCTCATTGGATCAGGATTCGCTTCCGCTCACAAAATATATGGAATCAATTCTTTTTAAAACGAAAGCTGAAATTAAAAAAGATACAACAAGCGCGGCGAAAGTTGATTCAACTTCGAATCAAATCGAAAAAGATAAAAGTTTTTCAACCGGAGTTTTTATTGATACTACTTCGGCTAAAAAAGATTACAGCAATTTTATTTTTGGCAAATCCGATTATCTTTCTTACGATTCAACTGAACAAAAACCGAACGATCTCTTTAATCCAAAGGCTAATCTGGATGCCGAAGGAAATTATAAAGTGAACCGTTATAAAGTAACTTTTACTCCCGATATCATTTATGCGAATGCCGGCTTCAGTTCGCTCTACGGTTTACTTGGCACAACAGTAATTTCTTTCAGCGATGTTCTAGGAAATCACCGGCTTATCGGTCAAACAAGTTTGCAGATCAATTTAAAGAACAGCGATTACGGCTTGGCATATTTTTATTTGCCGAATAAAATGGATTTTGGGATCGAAGGATTTCATACCGCCCGTTTTGTTTATTTACAAAGAGGAAATGAAGTTGATCTTTTCCGCTTTAGAAATTACGGTGGATCACTTTCGTTAAGTTATCCATTCAATCGTTATTATAGAGTGGACGGCGGATTGAGTTTCTTAAATGTGTCATCGGAAAATTTAGATAATCAATATGAACGATCGCAAAAAGCGACCTATCTTATTCCCACAATAAGTTTTATTCACGATAACACGATGTTCGGCTACACCGCGCCGATTGACGGCACCCGTTACAGGTTTGATCTTTACGGCAATCCGATCCTTCACGCAAAACAATACGGCTTCTATTCAATTTTAGGTGATTACAGAAATTATACAAAATTTTGGACGGACTACGCACTTGCATTTCGTTTATCGGGAGGAGTTTCAAACGGCAAAAGTCCACAGCGGTTTTTTCTTGGTGGAATTGAAAATTGGATCAACCGGAAATTTGCAACCGGGGAAATCCCTTTAGATTCTCCATCGGATTTTGCTTTCCTCACCGCTGCTTTGCCGATGCGCGGATATAATTATGCGGAACGGATTGGGACAAAGTATGCACTGTTCAACACGGAATTCCGGTTCCCGTTTATCCGCTATCTCTTAACCGGCGCTCTGCCGATAATGTTTAGAAATATTTTAGGCGCGGCGTTTTTTGACGCCGGTACAACTTGGAATAATGCTCATCAGCTTCAACTTTTTACGAAAGATGCTGAAGGCAAAACGATAAGCAAAGATCTGTTAATGGGAACCGGATTCGGCACAAGATTTTATTTCCTCTATTTTCTTCTTCGTGTTGATGTTGCTTGGGCTTATAACGCGCAGCATTTTACAACACCAATTTGGTATTTCTCGCTCGGCGGAGATTTTTAGTAGAAACATGCCATGGCATGTTTCTACAATAGAATTATTTAAAACGTAAAATAATGGTGTGTACGAAAAATATAATCTGGTTTCTTCTTGTTTCTCTGTTGGTGTTTACTTCATGTACAATGGAAGTTGGTTCTCCCACAGAAAATAATATAACAACGCAACCCAATTCACCTCCAGCAGTTCCGATCCTGGTAACACCGGCAAATAACAGTGCTGGTGTTTCCTTGCAAGGGGATTTTTTCTGGTATGAAAGCAAAGGAGCTGATAGTTATACGCTACAAATCGGATCAGACTCTCTCTTCGCTAACAAAATTTACGAGCAAAACGGACTGAAAAGTTTGACCATGCACATGAGTGGATTGAATATTTTAACAAAGTATTATTGGCGTGTAAATGCAACTAATAGTTCCGGCACATCTGCTTTTTCTTCCACATGGGCGTTCACTACTTCGGATTCAACCATTTCTTTTGTTACAATAAGCGGAAAAGTTACCAATAGTTCCGGAGCAGCTCTTGCTGGTGTAAAAATTTATACTGTTCCTGCTACTTCAACTGTCTATACCGACTCTACGGGTAATTATATGATCAACAACATTAGTACAGGAAGTTATGCTGTCCATGCAGAAAAAGAGGGATTTAGTAATTACTTCATCAATATTTATGTACAACAAGGACAAACCTACGAATACAACCTCACTTTGACTTTGATAGGAAGTGTTTCGACTTGTGGAGAAATTCCTACGATTACTTACGGAGGGAAGACCTATAACCTCGTACAGATTGGGAATCAATGCTGGTTAAAAGAAAATATTGATATCGGAACTATGATAAATGGAAGCAGTAACCAAACAGATAACGGAAGTATTGAAAAATATTGTTATGAAAACAAATCGGAGAACTGCGATACCTACGGCGGATTGTACCTGTGGGGAGAAGCAACAGCGTATGCAGATTCTGCCGGAGAGCAAGGTATTTGTCCTGCTGGTTGGCATATCCCGACGAAGTCGGACTTTCAGGCTTTAGTTGTCGCAACAAACAATAATTCAAGAGGACTTCGTGCGGTAGGAGAAGGTGCCGGAACAAATACTACCGGGTTCTCCGCATTATTAGCCGGTTACCGGTTTACAGCAGGAAATTTTTATTCATTGAGAGAGCACGCAACTTTCTGGAGCTCAACACAATACTCTGCAACTGATGCAAATTACCTGGGGCTAAGGATTGGCGATAATACTGTTGATCTCGGAGCTGGTGAAGTTGCACATGGATTTAGCGTGAGGTGCGTGAAAAATGATTAGTTGGTATTTCACTTCCTAAAAGAAAGAAGAAATGATTAAGCGATTTATAGTTCTGTTATTTTTCTTTTCTTCAGCGATTCTTTTTGCGCAATCACTTGAAGTTACGGTTACCGATATTGGATTCACTTCTGCAAAACTTCAGTCACTGCAAGGAGAGAAAGTTACAACAGTGGATTCAATCACCGCAATAGAGAAAGATTTTTTCCGGTTTTCTTTTAAGGATAAAAAATTTCATCACGGATTTTATCGTCTCGCTTTTCCAAACAACCGCAATATAGATTTCCTTTACGATGGAAATGATGTGCAATTAAAAACAAATGCTTCCGCAATTTTAGACAGTATGGAAATTGTTTCATCCGAAAGTAACCGATTATATTATACGTTCGTTAAACTTAATAAAGCATACAAAATCAAAACTGATTTATTGCAATTGCTTCTTCTCCGCTATCCGAAAGAGGATAGTTTTTATCAAACCACTCAGACAAAGATTAACCAATTGCAAGATAACTATCTGGAGTTTGTAACGAACACATCTCAGAAAGAACCGCGCTCATTTATTGCAAGGTACATCCGCTCTGCAAGTTTGCCTCCGGTTAATTTCAATTTATCTCCCGAACAGCAGTTGATGTTTTTTAAAGTGCACGCGCTCGATAATGTTGATTATTATGATGCCGAACTGATTTTCTCTGATGTTTTCACAAACAAAACGATTGAGTACTTAACCTATTACCGTAATCCGCAACTGCCTAAAGAACTTCTTGAAAAAGAATTTATGAAAGGAATTGATTCGGTAATTAGCCATGCAAAAGTAAACGCCATAGTCTATCAACATGTCGTTGAATATTTGCTCGACGGTTTTAAGAAATTCGGCTTCGATAAAGTATTGGATTACATTGTAGATAACTATGTAATCAAAGATGATTTGTGTTTGGAAGAGAAATTAGGTAATACAATTCAACGGAGAATTGATCAGAATAAAAAACTTTTCATCGGAGCGGTTGCTCCAAATATTTCTATGGTGGACATTTCCGGCAAATCATTTGAACTCTACAAGAGCAAAAAAGAAAAAGTGTTGCTTGTTTTTTATGCAAGTTGGTGTCCTCACTGCAAAATAATTATGCCGCAGATAAATGAACTTCTAAAAATGAAAAAGAATTTCGAAGTAGTTGCAGTTTCTCTCGATACAAACCGCGAAGAATGGAAGAAGTTTATTGAAAAAAATAAGCTGAATTTTATTCATGTCTCTGACCTTAAAGGATGGGATGGTGATGCTGCTAAGGAATATTTCATCTACGCAACGCCGACAATGTTTCTTCTCGACTCAGCAAAAAAGATAATTGCAAAACCAATAACTTTCGAAGAATTAGGAATTACGAATTAGGAATTTTTTAAACCGGAGCTTGCCGGGTTTTTACTTTTCGGTTTTTGTAGTAGTTGTTTTTTCCACTTTTGCAGGAGCCGGAGTTGCTTTTTTTGCCGGAGGAGAGTTCTTATAGTCGGTCTGATAAAAACCTGTTCCTTTGAAAATTGGACCGGAACCTGCGCCGATCAGGCGTTTAACTTTCCCGCCGCATTCAGGGCATTCCGTTAAATGTTCATCTTTCATAGATTGGAACGTCTCAAAGTTATGATTGCATTCTAAGCATTTATAATCGTAAGTCGGCATCTTATTAAAACCTTTGTTGAAAAAAACTATATTTAAATCTAACGAAAAACCAAAAATTTATCTAATTTTGATGTACGAAAATCTTTTAGGATTCTTTAATGATACAACAGATAGGTTCCCGTTCCCGTTTTAGTTTCAGTAAATTTTTATTGTTCGCCATTCTCTCGCTTTGGTTTGCGGGTTGTATAAATTATGAACAGGAAGTAAGCTTCAATCCCGATGGCTCTGGGGATATGAAAATCCATTATTGGATCAAAGCCGATACTTCCGGCGATACAACTTTTTATGATCCGCTTGGAATTTTTAATGCGGATTCACTGCGTTCCGATTTTACTTCACCAAATATTAAAATTGAAAACATTACAGTCTCCAACGATACCATTGACAGCACTTCGCACGCAACAATTGAATTTAGCTTTACGCATATTGATTCCCTTAATAAAGTAAAACCTTTTGCCGAATCACATTTCTCATTGCAGGATGGAGCGGCAGGGCAGAAGATATTTTCTCAATTTATTCCTCCTATTGCCACAGGTTTTGGTTTAAATGATTCAATCTATCAGGTTACTTATATTTACACTTTTCCCGGCGAGATTATTACGCACAACGCAACACAGGTAGATAAGAAAAAACTTATCTGGAAATATTCCCTTGCAGAAATTGGAAAAGGGAAAACGATCTCGGTTTCCTTCAGACCATATAAATTGAAAGAAACGCCATATTGGATTTTCTTTTTAGCCGGATTAGTCTTGGCTGTTGTAGTTTTTTTCTTGTTCAGAAAGAAGAGAAGCTGGTAAATAATCTTGTTAAAACAGGAAAGACAGAATGAGTAAGGGGCGATGTAAGTTTTTATTACCAATATCTTTAACCTTTAATTTTGCTTATTATTTTAATAAGTAAAGTTTATTAATTTAATAACCAAATGGACTCCATTACCTTTAAGTCACGCCCAAATCAGCGCAAAAACAGAACATTTCTTTAGGCATATTGTTTGTTCCAATTACCTTTTACTTTTAAGTATGAATAATCTTCTGATTATGTTTTAGCGTAGTATTTTATAATTATATCACTCATTGAGGAAAACATTATGGCAGTATCAGCTCCGGTAAATACCAATGTAAAGGCTTCCGGTAACGGACAGAATTACTCTTTCGCATTAACTACGTTAACTTCACTCTTTTTTATGTGGGGATTTCTAACCTGCTTAAACGATATTCTTATTCCTCATTTAAAGTCAGTTTTTGATCTCAACTATACGCAGGTAATGTTGATCCAATTCTGTTTCTTCTTTGCCTATTTTGTAGTTTCAGTTCCTTCAGGAAAGTTCATTGAGAAAATCGGCTATCAACGGGGCATTGTTATCGGTTTAACAACAGCCGGCATTGGAACGCTCATGTTTTATCCGGCAGCAGGAGTTCGCTCATATCCATTATTCTTAGCCGCACTTTTTGTATTGGCTGCGGGAATCACCATTCTCCAGGTAGCTGCAAATCCTTATGTAGCAATTCTCGGAAAGCCAGAAACCGCTTCTTCACGATTGAACTTAACACAAGCGTTTAATTCGCTTGGTACAACTATCGCCCCTTATTTCGGTTCGTTATTAATTCTTTCAGTTGTGGTTAAAACTGCCGATGAAATGAAAGGGATGCTTCCTGCGGATGTTGAAACGTACAAAGCCGCCGAAGCTGCCGCCGTACAAAATCCTTATATCGGATTAGCTGCAGTTCTTTTTATTATTGCCGCAATCTTCGCTTTTATTAAACTTCCTAAAATTGAAGCTGCAAGCGTTTCTTCATCAGATGGAACCGGAGTAAGTTATGATGAGAAACATAAAAGCGCTTGGGGTTATAAACATTTGGTCTTTGGTGCTATAGGAATTTTTGTTTACGTCGGCGCTGAAGTATCTATAGGAAGTTTTCTTGTAAACTATTTAGGGCAGCCTTTCGTTGCAGGATTAAAAGAAGCCGACGCCGGAAAATTTGTTTCGTTTTATTGGGGCGGAGCAATGATTGGCAGATTCCTTGGCTCTTATGTTCAACGGATTGTTAAACCGGGAACCGTTCTTGGCGTTAACGCTTTTGTAGCGGCAAGTTTGGTTATTCTTACAATGTTAACTACCGGCTCAATAGCAATGTGGTCTATTTTAGTTATCGGATTATTCAACTCAATTATGTTCCCAACTATCTTTACGCTTGCTATTGACGGATTGGGAAAACACACGGGACAGGGAAGCGGAATTTTGTGCATGGCGATTGTTGGCGGAGCTATCATCCCCGTTATTCAAGGAGCCATTGCAGACAGCATCGGGATCCACCATGCATTTATTCTCCCGGTTGTCTGTTATCTGTTCATTGCTTATTATGGATTTAAAGGACACGTTCCTTCTTACGCAAAGTAGAAAAATAGAAGTCATTAGTCAGAATATAAAATACTGCTGACTTCTGTATTTTGACTTCTTGAAACGAAATTACGATTAAGAAAAAGATTAAGATTAGAAAGAAATTTAGAAATGTTAAAATGGAAATAAATTAATTATGTCTAAGCTCAGTGTTACGCTTGGTATTGATATTGGTGGAACGAATACGGTTTTTGGTTTTGTGGATAAAGAAGGCAAGTGTGTTGCCGAATCTTCTATCCCGACAAACGCATTCGAACCCGCTGAAAAATTGTTTGAACGCCTGTTCCCCCAAGTTGATGCCGTTTATCAAACCATAGCAAAAAATTATTATTTGGTAGGAATCGGAATTGGCGCGCCGAACGCCAATTATTATACTGGTATGGTGGAACTTCCTCCAAATTTAAATTGGCAAATTGTTAATGTTCTGGAAATTGTAAAAAAATATTATGATATTCCTTCTGCCATTACCAACGATGCTAACGCCGCCGCACTTGGTGAAATGAAATTCGGCGCAGCTAAAGGAATGAAAAACTTTATTGTTATTACGCTTGGTACCGGACTTGGCAGCGGAATTGTTGCCAACGGAGATTTGATTTACGGGCACGATGGTTTTGCCGGCGAGATCGGTCATGTTGTTGTTGTTGAGGGTGGAAGACAATGCGGATGCGGAAGAAACGGATGTCTTGAAACGTACGCTTCGGCTACCGGTATAAGAAGAACTGTCTTTGAACTTTTATGCAACTCAAACGATGTGAGTCAATTGCGAAGCTTTCCTTTTGAAGAAGTAACTTCTAAAATGATCTATGAAGCCGCAGTAAGCGGAGATAAAATTGCTCTTGCCGCATTTGCTTTTACCGGTGAAATATTAGGCAAAGCTCTTGCGAATAGCGTAGCTTATACAAGTCCTGAAGCAATTATTCTTTTCGGCGGACTTGCTTCTGCGGGCGATATTCTTTTTAAGCCGACGCAAAAAGCGATGGAAGACAACATGCTGAATATTTTCAAAAACAAAGTGAAACTTCTTCCTTCTGCGTTGCACAGCGGAAATACCGCCGTGCTTGGCGCCGCTGCATTAATTTGGAATGAACTTGAAAAAGATAAAGTTCAATTAAAAGAAAATGTCCCGGTTGAAAATTGGGATGTGATGTAGGCTCTCTTTGTTGAAGTTCAAACTTCAGTTTTTTTAACTTTGAGTTTTGGGGGAGAATTTATTTTATAATAGTTGTGTAAATTTTAGTGATGGAGTAATAATGAAAAATTTGACTTTTCTTTCAACGATGCTGTTTTTTGCAGTCATTCTTTTTTCTGCCTTTAGCATTGATTCTTCTCACAAAGAATCCGCGAAAAAATCTTCACTTGACAAAAAAGTTGATCTGCTTTTAGCGCAAATGACGCTCGAAGAAAAAATCGGACAGATGACTCAAGCTGATATTGATGCGTTAAAAGGGCATTATGAAGATATCGAAAAGTATTCGCTTGGTTCAATTCTTTGCGGTGGAAATTCTGAAATTGCAGATATTTCCGCAAAAGGCTGGGCAGATTTTTATGATATGCTTCAATCCCATGCCGTCAAATCAAGATTAAAAATTCCAATGATCTACGGAGTTGATGCTGTGCATGGACACAACAACGTAACCGGTGCAGTAATTTTCCCACAAAATATCGGACTTGGCGCAACGCGCAATGCGAAACTTGTTGAAAAAGCCGCCCGCGTTACCGCCGAAGAAGTTGCTGCAACCGGTATGGATTGGGCTTTCTCTCCTTGTATTGCAGTTGCAAGAAACGAACGATGGGGAAGAACGTATGAAAGTTTTGGTGAAGATCCTGAATTGGCAAAATCGTTAGGAGCCGCTCAGGTAAAAGGTTTCCAAGGGAAAAAACTTTCCGACAAGACTTCAATTCTTGCTTGCGCAAAACATTTTTTAGGCGATGGCGGAACAAATAACGGAAAAGATCAGGGGAATACAGAAGTTGACGAACCAACTTTAAGGAAACTTCATCTACCTGGATATATCGCTGCTATTAAAGCCGGAGCAAAAACAATTATGGTTTCCTACAACTCCTGGAACGGAACAAAAATGCACGGCAATAAACACTTGCTTACGGATGTTCTAAAAGGCGAATTAAATTTTAAAGGAATTTTAGTTTCCGATTGGGCTGCTATCGATCAACTTGAAAGCGATTATAAAAGCGATATTGAAAAATCAATTAACGCCGGACTCGATATGATCATGATTCCGAATCCTCCCGGCACAAAAAACAATTATGTTGAATTCATTACGTTGTTAAAAGAATTAGTTAACGAAAACGAAGTGCCGTTAAGTAGAATTGACGATGCCGTTAGAAGAATTCTCCGTGTAAAATTTGAAATGAATATTTTCGCAAATCCTTTTACAAATAGAAATTTAATGCCAACCTTCGGATCAAAAGAACATAGACAAGTTGCGCGCGAATGCGTTCGTCAATCTTTAGTTCTTCTCAAAAACGAAAACAAAACTTTACCGATTTCCAAAAAGGTTAAACACATAGTTCTTGCCGGAACCAGCGCTGACGATATCGGAAATCAATGCGGCGGCTGGACAATTGATTGGCAGGGAAAATCAGGTAACACAATATCTGGCGGAACTACGGTTTTGCAAGCGGTGAAAAATGCGGTTTCAAAAAACACGGTTGTTACTTATTCCAAAGACGGTTCCGAGGTTAAAGGTGCTGACGTTGTGTTGGTTGTGGTTGGCGAAACTCCTTATGCAGAAATGATGGGTGACCGTGAAGATTTGAGTTTATCAAAAGAGGATGTTGCGGTAATTGAGAATGTAAAGAAATCCGGCAAACCTTATGTGGTTGTTCTTTTCTCAGGCAGACCGATGATTGTTGAACCGCTTCTCAAAGATGCAAAAGCATTTGTTGCCGCATGGCTTCCGGGTAGTGAAGGCACAGGAATTACCGATGTCTTATTTGGCGATTTTAATTTTACCGGAAAACTTGGTCATAGCTGGCCCAAAACGATGGAACAAATTCCGATTAATGTCGGCGATAAAAATTACGATCCTTTGTTTTCGTACGGCTTTGGGTTGAAATACTAACGCAATAAGACGCAGATTTTTTATGATCATTTATGATCCGTGCTGATCATAAGAAATCTAAATGAATCTGCGTCCCATTTTTTTCTTCTTTAAAAAATCTGAAATCATTTCAAGTTTAATTCCTATTTTTCTATTGATGATTAATTAAAAGAAAAATAAAAATTGAAATGATAAAAGAATTACTTCCTCCGGTTATCCACATTACAAAAACATTCGCGTTGTTCATCATTCTAAGTTGTTCACTTTTCTCGCAAATCCGTTTTGATGCAAATTTTGAAAGCGGGAATATGAAATCGGTTACAACTGCCGACTCTGTTAATTATGTTGTAACCGCGTATGAAGATATCGGAGGCAGGTGGTTTTATTTCAGAATTTCCGGCGTTCAAAATAAATTTATTAAAGTTAAAGTATCAAATTCAGATGTTAAGCGGGCTGTTTATTCGTATGATAATAAAACGTTCGCGCGTTTCTCTGCTTCCGAAAGTCCCGCAACAAGCACATTCCAAAAAACATATGAAAAGGATACGGTTTACGTTGCTTACTACAATCCCTATACGTTAAGTTTTTTACGCGAGCGAATTAAACAATGGAGCGCCTCTCCTTATGTTAAGGTCGATACACTTGGATTTACTTTACGGAATTTACCCATACATGATTTAACAATAACCGATTCCTCTTTTCCCGATTCACTTAAATACCATGTTTGGATTCATGCAAGAACACATCCAAGCGAAACTCCAAGTTCATGGCATCTCGATGGTTTTATTGAAAGTATTTTGGCAGATAACGATGTAATTCAATTTTATCGTGAACACATTGTTTTTCATTGCATTCCGTTTACAAATCCCGATGGCGTTTATTACGGAAGATCACGAACAAATTATGACGGAGTTGATATCGAATCAAATTGGAATAAAGGTGATGCTCAAACAACTGCCGAAGTAAAAATTCTTAAAAAAAGAATGACGGAAATTAACAGCCATAAAGTTCTTTCGATTTTTCAAAATCTTCATTCGCAGGCAGTTCCTTATTGCACATTTTGGATTCACACCGCATCATCAACCTCTGATTATTTTTACCGGCTGGAAAATCAATTTTCTAATTTGAATACTTCGGGTAATCCTTATTTTACACAAGAAGATTACAGCTATTCCAACATTCAATCTTACTTTCCCGAAGGCTGGCTTTGGAATAATTGGGGAAACAAAGTTGTCGCCCTCACTTACGAAACACCGTACGATTATTATTCCACCGGCAAAGAAGTTACAAATGAAAACCTTAGTTACCTTGGCGAAAGATTTATGTACTCGATTTCTGAATTTTTGCAACTCTCGCATCCGAAATGGATTATTCTTGATAACAAAAACATCGCAAGTTTTTGGAATGCATCAACAGCAGGAACAGAATTTTTTGGTGATAATTATTTTACGACGAATGCTGCAAGCCAATCGGGTCCGGCAGTTTTTCAAACCGATGTTTTACAGCCGGGGAAGTATGACGTTTATGCATGGTGGCAGTCCAATGCAAATAATGCCTACGATACTAAATTTTCAGTTGAAGGTGGCGGAAAAGAAACCAGTGTAATTAAAAGTCAAAAAGTTGATGGCGGTGAGTGGAATTATCTTTCAACTGTAAACCTTTTCAATTCCGGAGCGGTTAAAATTTCCGTTGATGATGTTGCAAGCGGACAAGTTGTTGCCGATGCGTTCAGAATAATTTATACGGGAAATCCGGTATATGTAGCTGATGCTTATTTACCAAACGAGTTTCAACTATATCAGAATTATCCAAATCCGTTCAATCCTTCAACTACCATTCAATTCAAAATTGAAAAACAAAGCGCTGTACTTTTGCAAGTTTATAATTCGATTGGAGAACTTGTTACTACGCTTGTTGACCAGGAACTCTCTGCCGGTCTGCACAAAGTTAATTTTGATGCGGCGGCAAATTCAGTTGCAAGCGGAATTTATTACTACAAACTTCAAGCAGGCAATTCAACACAGACAAAAGGGATGATCTTTTTGAAATAAAATTGAAATTTCCTTTGACATTCACTCGATATTTTTTAATTTTTACCATGTAAGTGCTGAACTTATTCTGTTTTCTAATTTGAGTTGGAATAAAACTTCAATGATTAATTTAGGAGGTTCGAATGAAAAAATTAGTTTCTTGGTTGCTATTTTTTTTCTTTTTAACACTTTCCACAAATTCTCTCCCGCAATGGGCTCCCGCAAATAGCAATTTAAACTCATCACAATGGGGACTTGGCTGGGCTATTGATGCGGTTGACAGCAACTGTGCCGTTATTTCTGTTTCGTATGGTACGAATATATTCAGAACGCTGGATGGTGGTAAGTCATGGGGAGTAATTACTCCGCTAAATTCTTCGTCAACAGGTGTAGATATCTCAGTAGTAGATAGTTTAAATATCTGGTTCGGTTCCGGAGATGGGAAAATCTTCGCTACTTTCGATGGCGGAAAAAATTGGGCAATTCAATTTGACGACACTTCAAAAACGAATTTTATGAATTATATCAAAATGTTTGATTCCAAAAACGGAATTGCTATGGGAGATGGAAA